>OGKL01000003.1_pt1 | contig 81685 bp, 100 predicted proteins | sample 1572471 | NCBI WGS metagenome assembly OGKL01 (sample SAMEA2582156, study PRJEB24529) | metagenome | biome: Human gut stool | place: China | collected 2011
GGTGAGCTGTACCGAATGCGTCCATTACATATACGTCAGCGTAAGAAGCCAACTTGGCAGCGAACTTCTTCTGACGCTCCTTCATCTCAGCCTTAGCAGCATCGAATTCTGGAGTACCCTTCTCAACGCCAACTGGCTTGCCTTCCTCTTCTGGATAGAAGCGGAGGTTCTCGAGCAAGAGAGCCTCACCTGGCTTCAAGGCTGCTGCCTCAGCATCAGCGTTACCGCAGTCCTTAGCGAACTTAACGTCTACGCCGAGAGCGTCTGATACGTTCTTAACAATCTGAGAGAGAGAAAGCTCTGGTTTAACCTTGCCCTTTGGCTTACCCATGTGGCTCATCATGATGAGCGCACCGCCGTCTGCAAGTACCTTCTTCAATGTAGGAAGGGCACCGCGGATACGAGTGTCGTCTGTTACATTACCATTTTCATCCAATGGCACGTTGAAGTCAACGCGCACGATTGCCTTGTGACCGGCAAAGTTAAAATCTTCAATTTTCATTTTACCTAAATTTTATTTAGTTTATGTACTAATTTATTGTTCTAAACCTTTCTGCTGGTTTCAAAAACCGAAGGCAAAGATACAAATTATATTTGAATCAGCAAAATATAGTAGCGGTTTTTATGATTTTTAGTAGATGAAATCGCCTGTTTGCTATATCGGGTTTGCAAAATTCGTGTTTTGCGCTTCCTTCTGCCTGATTTGTTAAACAAAATGGAGAGAAATGAAATATATTCTTAACAAATTACTTTTTTTTGGATTTTTCGATAATAAATAGTACCTTTGTGCGCAGTTAAAACGTTATTACATATAAAAGAGATAAAATGGCGAAAGATAAGATTGCTTTTGTGTGCAGCAATTGCGGACAGGAAAGTGCCAAATGGATGGGCAAATGTCCTAGCTGCGGACAATGGAATACATTTAAGGAAATTCGTATTGCTGCTGATTCCGGATCGCAGGCTGCGAAGAATGCCGGAATGACCATGCGTCATGGTGGGGCTGCCACGATGTTTGGCGGGCAGCACAGCGAGCATGACGCTGCGCCGATGAAGCTTCGCGATATTTCTGCGATTGATGAACCGCGCATCGATATGAGGGACGAGGAGCTGAACCGTGTGCTGGGTGGCGGAATGGTTCCTGGCAGCATTACGCTCCTGGGCGGTGAACCGGGAATCGGTAAGAGTACGCTCACCTTGCAGACTATTCTGAACATGACTGACCGCCGCATCCTGTATGTGAGTGGAGAGGAAAGTGCCCATCAGATTAAACTCCGTGCCGACCGGTTGGCTAAAGGACAGGCGATGCTCAGAGAGGGTTCTTCTGCGGACACTCAGAAAACGGTTTCTCTTTCATCAGAAGGAGCCTTTGATCATATTACGGTTCTCTGCGAAACGCAGTTGGAGAAAATCTTCAGTCATATTCAGGAAGTGGCTCCACAGCTGATAGTTATAGATTCTATCCAAACTATCGCTACAGAAGAAGTAGACAGTTCGCCAGGTTCTGTTTCGCAGGTTCGTGAGTGTGCAGCCTCTCTGCTCCGTTTTGCCAAGACGAGTGGCATTCCGGTTATTCTGATAGGACATATTAATAAGGAGGGAACACTTGCCGGACCAAAGATTCTGGAGCACATCGTAGATACGGTGATTCAGTTTGAGGGCGACCAGCATTACATGTACCGCATCTTGAGAAGCATCAAAAACCGATTTGGAAGTACTTCTGAGTTGGGAATCTATGAGATGATGCAAGGCGGACTCCGACAGGTGAGCAATCCTTCAGAGTTGCTGCTTACTGAAGATCATGACGGGCTTTCGGGTGTTGCCATCAGCGCAGCCATCGAGGGTGTTCGTCCGTTCCTGGTAGAGACGCAGGCTTTGGTTTCAACAGCAGCCTATGGAACTCCGCAGCGTTCGGCAACGGGTTTTGACCAGCGCCGTTTGAACATGCTCCTGGCGGTTCTAGAGAAACGTGTGGGGTTCAAACTGATGCAGAAGGACGTGTTCCTGAATATTGCCGGAGGATTGAGAGTAACCGATCCTGCCATGGACTTGAGTGTGTTGGCAGCCGTATTGAGCAGTAATGTTGACACGCCTATCGAGCAAGGCTGGTGTATGGCGGGCGAGGTAGGTCTGAGCGGTGAAGTCCGTCCGGTGAGCCGTATCGAGCAGCGTATTGCTGAGGCTGAAAAACTGGGATTCCAGCACATCATCATTCCGAAATACAACAATCATGGTTTCGACCATAAAAAATATAAGATAGAAATTCATCCCGTAAGGAAGGTGGAAGAAGCATTCCGCTGCCTGTTCGGGTGAAGTAAAAAGTAATCATACAGTTCAAAGTTCAAAATTCAAAGTAAAATGAAGGATTCAGTAATCATTGTGAGTGGCGGCATGGATAGCATCACGCTGCTCTACGATAAGAAAGACGAGATTGCACTCGGCATTAGTTTTAACTATGGAAGTAATCATAACGCGCGTGAAATTCCTTTCGCCAAGATGCATTGTGAGCGTTTGGGAATCAAGCATATTACGATAGATTTGGGTTTCATGCATCAGTATTTCAAGAGTTCTCTTCTTGAAGGTGCCGATGCGATTCCTGAGGGTCATTATGCTGATGATAATATGAAGAGTACGGTGGTTCCTTTCCGTAATGGAATCATGCTGAGCATTGCCATCGGCATTGCAGAGAGTAATAAACTGAAGAAAGTTTTCATCGCGAACCATGGTGGCGATCATACGATTTATCCAGACTGCCGTCCGGAGTTTATCAAGGCGATAGATGAGGCTGCTGAAGCAGGAACGTTCGTTGATGTGCGCGTGGTGGCTCCTTATACGAATATTACCAAAGGGCAGATTGCTGAGATTGGCAAGAAGTTGGGCATTGACTATGCTGAAACCTGGAGCTGCTATAAGGGTGGAGAGAAGCATTGTGGCAAATGCGGAACCTGCGTAGAGCGCAAGGAGGCTTTGGCCGAGGCGGGTATTGAGGATACTACTGAGTATGAAGAATAAGGATGAAGATGAATCAGGCGTTCTTCGTTCCCTATATATAATAAGGTATAATCAGAATAAATATAATAAAAGAAAATGAAAACAGCGATTTTATCTGCGGCTCTGATGCTTGCATCAACCGTTGCAATGGCTCAGAAGAGCAACTTCCAGTTGAAGGTGGATTTGAAGAATTTCAATTCCGATTCTGTACTTGTTTACAAGGGCAGAAATGTTAAGATGGATACGGTTTTGGTGAAGAATGGCAAGTTTACCTATTCTGCAAACCTTGATAAGGCTGCCGGATACGTTTTCCTCTCACCTGAAACTTATCGTGGTGCAGGTCAGTTTATGTTCAACCTGCCTTGTGTTCCTGGCGAGAAGGCTGAAGTTAAGGGCGATGCAAAGACCCGCTTTGATATTTCGGGTTCTAAGTTCTATCAGCAGTATCATGAAGTAGATGTTCTGCTGGAGACTGCTAATAAGGAGTTGAGAGATTACGAAGCTTCCCTGAACCAGAGAATCAAGAATGGTGAGACCCAGCAGACCATCATGGCAGAATATGAGCAGAAGGCTCCTGCCCTGCAAAAGACAAAGGACGATAAGATTTTCGATTTCGTAAAGCAGCATCCTGATTATGAGGCTTGTGCTACTATCATTGAGCAGTTTGATGATGTCAGCAAGATGGAGAAACTGCTGGGCTTGCTCTCAGAGAATGTGAAGAACGGCAGAATGAAGGCTTTCTACCAGCCAATGATTGATATGGCTAAGAAGCGTGCTGAGGCTGAGGAGAAGGCTAAGAAGGTGCAGGCTGCCGGTGTTGAGGCTCCTGACTTCACGCTGAAGGATATTAAAGGAAATGATTTCAAGCTTTCCTGTCTTCGCGGTAAGATTGTAGTTCTCGATTTCTGGGGTTCATGGTGCGGATGGTGCATCAAGGGAATGCCTAAGATGAAGGAGTATTACGAGAAGTACAAGGGTAAGTTTGAAATTCTTGGTGTAGATTGTAATGATACAGAGGCTAAGTGGAAGGCTGCTGTTGAGAAGCACCAGTTGCCATGGATTCATGTTTACAATCCGAAGGACAGCAAGGTTCTCAGCGATTACGCTGTTCAGGGTTTCCCTACAAAGATTGTGATTGATGCTAATGGTAAGATTATCAAGACCATCGTTGGCGAGGATCCTGCTTTCTACACTTTGCTTGATGAAGTGTTGGGCAAGTAATGTTACATAAAACAATGTCGCCCTGTAAGTGCAAAATTATATTTGCTCTTACAGGGCGATTTTTTGTTTGTTCAGTATTTTACTTCTTTTTCTTTTTCAATTCCAGTTTCGGAATCTTGATTTTCTGTCCGGCCTTTACGGTGCTTGTACCATTCAGGGCTTCTACGTAGCATTCCATGCCAGAACCTAAATAGCGGGTGCTGATCTGTTCGAGGGTCTGACCGGCGCCAACCGTAACGGTTTGGGCAACTCCTATGATTCGGTAAGCTCCCGTGCGTACGCGAGCATCCTTGTCATACTGGGATGATGCTATTTTCGAAGTAGCCTTTTCTTCGGCTTTATCTTTAGCCTTTTCTTTCGCTTCAGCCTTAGCTTTTGCTTCAGCCTGCTTAGCTTTTTCAGCGCTAGCACTTTCCTCATCCGATTTTTCAGCCAGTTTTACTGCTTCTGCAGTTTTAGCCATACGGATGCTGTCTTCCATCGCTTTCTGGCGGAGTTTCTGTTCCTGAGAGAGTGGGGCGGCAGCTGGTTTGGCTGGGACTTTCTTGGCTGGAGCCTGGTGATACTGGTTTAGCTGCATGGCTAGATGATCGCGCTGGGCAGTCATCTGACCATAGTTAAAGGCAAACCATCCCATTCCGCCAATCAAAGCTACTACGATGAGACAGACTGCAACAACCAGATAGCGAGGAATAACAATATGATGAGAATTGGAAGATTCTTCTTCCTCCTCTTCTTCTTCAGATTCATCTGATGCAGGTACTGCAGGTTCAACAACTGCTTTCAGGGCTTGCTGTTGCTGGGCTAATTCAAGCTTCTCTTGCTCCAGTCTTTCCTGCTCCAGCCTTTCCTGCTCCAGCCTTTCCTGTTCCAGTCTTTCCTGTTCCAGTCTTTCCTGCTCTTGCTTTTCTTTTTCAAGCTTTTCTTTCTGTATTCTTTCCTGCTCCAGTTGAGCTTGTTTTAATCTTTCCAGTTTAGCTTGTTCAATAGCAATTTGCTTTGCCAGTTCGTCTTCGGCTTCTTTTTCTTTTTCCTTTTCAGATCCGATTACGACAACCTCCGGATTTGGAGTTGCAGTTTTTTCTTCGTCCAGAAAATCGATTACTTGTGCAGGAGCATCTTCTGTCTGTTCTTCTCCAAACTTCTCATCTATTTCATCGAAATCTACGCCGTCATTTACCACCACCGTTTCAAATTGGGCGAATGGCTTGTTCACGATTTCTTTCAGGATGTTGTCAGGCGTGAAGGTGAGTTTGTCTCTGCCTTCAATGGTGAAGCGCTCGCCCGTGTTCACATTGATGCTTTCACGGTCTTTCGTGGCCTGTACCTTAAAGGTGCCCAGCCATTTTATCTTCACCTGCTTGTCGACATCGAGTCCCTGGTTGCACACATCAAACATCTTCCGGATGAAGAGTTCTGCTTCCACCTGGCTCAGACCGCTCTTATCAGCAAGCAGTTTTCCGAGTGTATTTAAACTGAATTTGCTCATTGCTCATCCCCTCCATTCTTTAGTTTTTCCTTGACCGAAGCAACCGGTCGGAAACCCAACACCAACTTAGGCGGCACCAGCTGGCGCTTCTTGGTAGTAGGATTAACCACCACTCGCTCCATGCGCTTCTTCACTTCGAAGGTGCCAAAATTGGGGATAGAGACAGCTTCTCCATCCTCAAACTCGGCAATCATAGCGTCTATCGCCTTGCGCACCAACTTCTGGGTGTCTTCCTGCGAATAGCCGGTTTGCTGAGCCAGTTCAGCGATGTATTCCTTATTGTTCATATTTATTTAATATGTAGTCAATTTTTCTAAAACTCCAGGCTATGGGAGAGAGAAAGATTATTTCACCACCTTGCCATAGAGGTCAAACTCTTCGCTTGCAGTAATTTCTACCTGGTAGAAACAGCCCACGCGCAGACGCTTCTCATCGGCACGGATCAGAACCTCAGGGTCTACTTCCGGAGAGCAGAACTCTGTTCGTCCGATGTAGTAATCGCCTTCCTTGCGGTCGATGATAACGGTCATGGTTTTGCCCACCTTATCTGCCTCAATCTCAGAGCTGATGTCTTGCTGCAGAATCATCAGTTCGTCCAGCCGGCGCTGTTTTACTTCGGCAGGCACATTGTCTTCGTAGTGGGTGGCGCTGTAGGTTCCTTCTTCCTCAGAGTAGGCAAAGGCGCCCATGCGCTCAAATCTCTGTTCGCGTACGAAGTCGAGGAGCTCGTGGAAATCCTCATCTGTCTCGCCTGGGAAACCAACCATCAGCGTAGTGCGGATGTGAATGCCTGGCACGCGTTCGCGGATAGCCTTCAACAGATTGATGGTTTCCTGCTTCGTTACGTGGCGATGCATGCTGGTGAGCATGTGGTCGCTGATGTGCTGGAGGGCAATGTCGAGATATTTGCATACGTTTGGCTTCTCGCGCATAACGTCCAGAAGATCCATAGGAAACTGGTTTGGATAAGCGTAATGCAGGCGAATCCATTTCACGCCCGGAATATCAGCCATCTCGCTGATGAGTTCGGTAATATGATGCTTGCCGTCAATATCTACGCCGTAGTAGGTGAGTTCCTGAGCGATAATCTGAAACTCCTTTACGCCTTCAGCTACCAGTTCGCGCACCTCCTGCAGAATCTCTTCCTTCGGACGGGAAACGTGCTTGCCGGTGATGATAGGAATGGCGCAGTAGGCACAGTGGCGGTTGCAGCCCTCAGCTATCTTGATGTAGGCATAATGGCGCGGTGTGGTGAGATGACGCTGGCCGTTGCAGGATGAAACTTCCGCCTTGCCGAGTTCCTGCAGAAGCTGCTTGTAGTTGAATTTGCCGTAGAACTTATCCACTTCGGGCATTTCTTCTTCCAGTTCCTTCTGGTAGCGCTGCGAGAGGCAGCCCATTACGTAGAGCTTTCTGAGTCGGCCTTCTTCCTTAGCCTGGATAAACTCCAGGATGGTGTCTATGCTTTCCTGCTTTGCATCCTCGATGAATCCGCACGTATTGATGACGGCTATCTCGCCCTGAGGGCGCTTGGAATCGTGAACACAATGGTAGCCGTTTGCCTCAAACTGCTTCATCAGCAACTCGCTGTCTACGAGATTCTTCGAGCAGCCCAGGGTAATAATATCTATCTGATTTTTCTTCATTTTCTAATTTTTAAAGAGCGAGTCTACGAATTCTGTCTTGTTGAAGAGCTGCAGATCTTCCATACCTTCGCCCAGTCCGATGTATTTTACAGGCACTTTGAGCTGGTCGCTGATGCCGATGACAACGCCGCCCTTAGCGGTTCCGTCGAGCTTGGTGATGGCGAGCGAGGAGATGTTGGTTACTGCAGAGAACTGCTTAGCCTGCTCGAATGCATTCTGTCCGGTACTTCCGTCGAGCACGAGCATTACCTCGTCTGGTGCCTCAGGCATTACCTTCTTCATCACTTCCTTTATTTTCTTGAGCTCATTCATCAGGTTCACCTTGTTGTGCAGTCGGCCTGCCGTATCGATGAGCACCACGTCGGCGCCGTTTGCCTTGGCGCTCTGCAGGGTGTCGAACGCTACGCTTGCCGGGTCGCTTCCCATCTGCTGTTTCACTACAGGCACACCCACGCGCTCGCCCCAGATGCAAATCTGCTCTACGGCAGCGGCACGGAAGGTGTCGGCAGCTCCCAGAACAACCTTCTTGCCAGCCTTCTTAAACTGGTAAGCCAGCTTGCCGATGGTGGTTGTCTTGCCCACGCCGTTTACGCCTACTACGAGGATAACGTAAGGCTTATGGTTGGCAGGGAGATCCCAGTCTGCCAGGTCATCGCTGTGATTCTCGGAGAGGAGAATGGCGATTTCCTCGCGCAGAATGCGGTTGAGCTCGCTGGTTGAAACATATTTATCGCGGGCCACACGTTCTTCGATGCGGCGGATAATCTTGACCGTGGTTTCTACACCTACATCTGAGGTGATGAGTACCTCTTCGAGATCGTCGAGCACATCATCATCGACGGTAGACTTTCCGGCAACGGCGCGCGCCAGTTTGCCGAACACACTCTCCTTGGTTTTTTCAAGTCCCTTATCGAGAGTTTCCTTCTTTTTGTTGCTGAATAATCCGAATAATCCCATAATCTTGTTTTTTATCTTCTGCAAAGATACTCATTTTTTTTTATTTTATGGCTTTTTCACTTGCTTTTTCTCCCTTTTCAAGAAAAAAAGTAAAAATTTAGAGGGTTTTATGTCATGACAGAAGGTTTTTTACTGATAATGTGGGTTAATAAGGTTTAATAAATAATGTTGTCAGATACAAGAACAATTCGCCCTGCAAAGGGACAGAAGTGGTTTGGCTTCTGGACCCTTGCAGGGCGTTCTGTTTATTTCTTCATCATTTCCTTTACGGCTCTTTCGAGCTGGGTATCATGGCCATTGATGAAATCTTCCGGACTGTTGTAAACCTCGATGTCTGGGTTCAGCTGGGTGTTCTCGCCGAACACGCCACGCATGTCGCGGCAGCCTACCTGAGGAATACCGAATACCAGCGTGTTGTCCATCAGTCTTTCCCACCATACAGCTGTCATGGTTCCTGCTACAGGAGCACCAATTAGCTTGCCGATTCCGAGTTCCTTGTAAACCCATGGAAAACCATGACCATTGCTGTAATCATTCTCGCAGATCATGACGCAAGATGGCTTCACCCATTTGTTGAACGGATCGCGGCCAACGACCTTACCGTGAGGTACAAACTCCTGATACTGCTTGCCGTTGAGTAGGGTGCAGAGATCATCGTGCAACCAGCCGCCACCATTATGGCGCTCGTCTACGATTACAGCGTCTCTGTTTCGGTTCTTGTCGCTCAGCAGTTCGCTGTAAACGGTGCGGAAACTCTCCGAATCCATCGCCTTAATGTGAACATAAGCGATGCGTCCGCCCGAAATGCTGTCAACGAAAGCGCGGTTGCGGTCTACCCATCGCTTGTAGAGCAGGTTGTTGAGTTTGCCCTGAGAGATAGCCTTTACCGTAACCTCCATCTTCTTGCCCTTGGCGTTTCTGATGCCGAGTCGTACATTCTTGCCAACCTTTCCGTCGAGCAATGGGAAGTAGTCCATTCCGGCTTTAATCTCCTCGCCGTCGATGCTCTCGATGATGCTGCCGGCTGTAACGCCCGTATTCTTTACATCGAAAGGACCACGCTTGATAATCTCCTGAATCTTCAGGCCGTCGCCCTGATACTGAGGGTCGAAGAAGACACCCAGATTGGCGGTGGTAAGCGCGCTGTTCGAAGCGTAGTAGCGGGCTCCTGTATGCGAAGCGTTCAGCTCGCCAAGCATTTCGCTCAACATCTCCTGGAAGTCGAAATTGTTGTTGATGTAAGGCAGGAACTTCTCATAGGTCTTGCGGTAACCTTCCCAGTCAACACCATGAATCTTAGGGTCGTAGAACTTGTCTTTCACCTGTCGCCATATGTGGTCGAAGAGATACTGGCGCTCCTCGGCTGGCTTATAGTTGAAGTTAGCCTCAAAGCTGATGTCCTTGGTGCTGAAACCGCTCAGATCCACCTTCTTGATGCTGCTTCCGTTGCAGATAAAGAGGTTCTTCACATCCTTGTCGGTCTGCAGGTTGCCCTGGCCTACGCCCTTCATCACGAGCTTGGTAGAGCCGTCCTTCAGGTCGTGCTGCCAGAGGTCGTAATCATCCTCGAAGGCTGCCTGGTAGTAGAGCTTGTCGCCGTCTTTAGAGAGAACAGCATCGCCCATGTGCGAAGAATTTGCGGTGAGGCGTACGATTCTGTCGCGGCAGTTTTCGATGTCCAGCTCCAGTGGCTTCACTTTTTCCACCTCTATCTTTCCGGTCTTCTTCTGCTTTTCGTCAGCTTTCTTTTTAGCCTCTTCCTTCTTCTCATCTTCCTTCTTTTCCTTTTCGTCCTTGTTGGCGTCAGCCAGTTCTATTTCTTCCTTGCTCATGTTGAAGCGGTTGTAGGCGTCCAGGTCGAAGAACATGATGTAGGCATCGTCTTCAGCTCCCCAGCTTCCATGACTGCGGTAACCGGCTCTGTCGCTCTGGAAGAGCATTGCCTTGCCGTCGAGCACCCATTTGCCGTTGCTGTCGCTGTAGCCGGAATTGGTCAGGTTGTGAACCTCTTTGCCGTCAGCCTTTACCAGTGCAATATCCTGGTTGTTCCAGCCGCCGTTGCCGATATAGGTTGAAAGGAGCCATTTGCTGTCTGGCGACCATTCGAAAGCGATGTCTCCATCGCTGTAAGAGTAGACGTATTTGCCATCGAGCACGGTGCGGATTTCCTTCGATTTCAGATTGACGATGCGGAGTGCAGCGCGGTCTTCGAAGAAAGCCACTTCCTTGCCGTCAGGAGAGTATTGAGGATACTGCGATGTAATGCCTGTTTTCACCAGCTGCTCTTCCTCGATGTCGGTAGCGTAGGTGAAGTTCTTCTCTTTCTCGTTCTTGATCTTAGACTGGTAAATCTGCCATACGCCGTTGCGCTCGGCTGCATAGACCAGGGCTCTGCCGTCTGGCGAGAAGCTCAGGTCGCGCTCCTGCTGCGGTGTGTCGGTAATGCGCTTGGTAGTGGTGTATTCTACAGAAGTTACGTATACGTCGCCATGCATCACGAAAGCCACTTCCTTGGCGTCTGGCGAAACGGAAATCTCTGTAGCTCCCCAGCTTTTAATCTGACGTACGAGGCTTGGAGCGTCATTATCTGTTGTAATGGAGATGTTCACCTTCTGAGGCTCTCCACCTTCTTTCACGGTATAGATTTCGCCATCATATCCGTAGCAGAGCAGGTCGGCGCTGGATGCAGTGAGGAATCTTACCGGATTGCCTTTGTGGTGGGTAATCTGCTTGTCGCTTGAACTGTTGAGGCTGCGGCGGTAGATATTGAATGTGCCGTCCTGCTCGCTCAGGTAGAAGAATGATTTCTCGTCTGATGTCCATACTGGCGAGCGGTCTTCACCGGCAAAGGTAGTCTGCTTGGCAAACTTTCCGTTACTTTTCAGCCAGATGTCGCGAGCGATAGGTGATTTCTGGTGTTTGCGCCAAGGGTCTTCGTATCCCTTTTTGTCGTGGTAGAGAATGTCGCCGTTCTTGGCGATGCTGATATCCTCCATGGTGAGAGTAGAGAAGAGTTCCGGTCTTCCGCCCTTGGTGCTTACCTTATATACTTGTGGAAATGTGTTGTCGCCGAAGATGATGCTCTGGGCTGTAGGCTGCAGACTGGCTGAGTAGAGCACATGGTCGTTGTCTGCAAAGGCGATAGGTGTTTCGCTGCCGCTGTTGGTGGTGAGTCGGGTAGGAGCACCGCCTTTTGCATCGATTACGAAGATGTCGAGACTTCCTTCGCGGTTAGACTGGAAGGCAATTTTCTTGCTGTCAGGGCTCCATACAGGATGCGAATCGAAGGCTGCATGGGTCGTGAGCTGTCGTGCTTCACCGCCGTTGACAGAAACACTGTAGAGGTCGCCTTTATAAGCGAAGGCGATGGTAGTGCCATCGGGCGAGATGGCTGGGTAGCGCATCCAGAGCGGATGTTCTTCTGCGCTGGCAGAGAGTGCTGCTGAGAGCAGGGCTACTGAAAAGATTAACTTTTTCATTTGCGTATGTTTTATGTTTCAATATGCGTTATAAAAATCTCTTCTCTTTCGGGGTCAGAATGCTGTTTCTTGCTCCTAACGGATGCAAAGGTAGTTATTTTTTGCGATATTTAAGCATAAAAGAAGAAAAAAGTGAGAAAAAGTTTGGTGTATTCAAAAAATATATGTACCTTTGCAGCCGCAAATAAGAAAAGTGGCTGATTGCGTTATTGGTTAGCTGTTTTGCGATTTGAAAAGTGTTGGTTCCGTAGCTCAGTTGGATTAGAGCAACAGCCTTCTAAGCTGTGGGTCTTGGGTTCGAACCCCAACGGAATCACTTTTTAGGCGTAAAAACGCAACGTTTAGTCAAGAAAAAATCAAATAAGCAGTCTATATAACGTATTGAATAACAGATACTTATATAGATTGCTTTTTGTTTTTTAAAGAGATATGTCATAAAGATTGATTTTCTAAACTGGTTTAAAACTGGTTTAAACGCATTTTGGGTGTAACTATCTGAATTACAATAGTTTGTATCATTCACGCAAATTGTTGAATCGGAAGGTGTGTTATCAATGTGTTATCACCTTGTAAAAAATGTGTTATCAAAATGGCAAAAATTAATTTAAGTATTATTCACAATCGTTTGAAGCGAGCGACCTCAAAACATGAAGTTTCGGTAGAATTATGCTTTTGTGCCAAGCGTCAAAGGAAGTACTTTTCAACAGGCGTAAAAGTGACAACTACACAATGGTCTGATGCGTCAAAGATGGTTATCAAGAGAAAAGATGCGGATGAACTGAATGAAATCATACAGGCATACCGCGCGAGAGCAAACGAAATCATCAGTAAGATGGTTAAGGAAGGCTGTTGTGACTTAAATGTGGTTATCTCACAGCTGAACGGAGAAGACGAAGGAACTTCTTTCATCGAGTACTGCGAGAGAAGACGAAATGAGCGTAAGGTATGCGAGCATACCAAGAAACGCTACGATGTCTTTATCAAATTCCTAAAAACATGGGGAAAGATAAAGTCGTTCCAAGACTGCAATGTGTCGAAGGTGCGTGCGATGGATGAGTATCTCCACAGACAGGATAAGGCTCAATGCACCATCTACGACTATCATAAGTATCTCAAGTTGTTCATCAATGATGCGATGATAGACGGACTTATTGAGCAGAATCCTTATAAGTTTCTGCCATTCCATATTGGCAAGGGAGAAAAGCAGTATGTTGATTGTGTCACAGAAGAGCAGTTTGCTGCCATCAAGAAACTGAAACTCTCAACACCTCATATTCTCCATGCAAGAGATTTGTTCCTCTTTCAATGCTACACAGGACTTGCATACTCAGACCTTGCATCGTTCGATTATACTAACTGCGAGGAGATTGGTGGCAAGATGTTCTATCACGCTAAGAGAACGAAAACAGATACTGATTTCGTATTCCAACTTCTCAAACCTGCCCTGGAGATACTACAGAAGTATGACTTCAAGCTGCCTAGAATGACGAATCAGAAGTATAATGATTATTTAAAGGCGATCGGGCAGATGGTTGGAGTTGACAGACTGCATACCCACATGGGTAGAGCGACTGCGGCAACCTTATTCTTGTCGAAGGGTATGCCTATCAATATCGTGGCAAGGGTGCTTGGACACACTACCTTGCGTCAGACTACTAGATACGCACGTACATTAAATAAGGACGTACAATCTGCTTTCGATGCCCTCGAAGGCAAGATGTAAAACAATAAGGGGAGCCTTCGCAAAGAAGGTTCCCCTTTATCGTATCAGCCAACAAGGCTTTTGTCTCTTTCAGCAATCTTCTCGCTGATGATTTGCTTTAACTCCTTAACCACTCCTTCCTGTACTAGCAACTTTACTTTTGTTTCTGCTAGTTCTTTCAGCAGTTTTTCGTCCGTCTGCTTGTCTGCATCGTAAAACATACTGCCTCTGCCACAAAGTAGCCAATCTGCTGATATGTCTACGTATGTAGTCAGTATTCTGTCTATAAACTCCATTGAAGGCTCTTTTGTGCCGTTCAAATAGTTGTTCGTAGCAGCAGGTTTTGCCCCGATAGCTTCAGCAAACCCTCTGTTAGACAGCCTGTAATGGTCTCTTATCTCGTTGATTCTATCTCTTAATCCTTCCATACTGCTAGTGTTTATAAATGTGTAAATACGTAAATTAACTATAAATAAATGTCTACATATTTGGATATTCGCCTACAAACATGTATCTTTGCGTCCGTAAACGAGATTAAAACTCGTTCTAAACAGATTTATGTTGCAAAGATACAAAAAATAATATGAAAAAGGTAGTAAAAATAGAAAAAATTCTGATTGATAAAGATAAAATTCCTAAAATCATGAAAATTTTTGGTTGTTGCAAGAGTACAGTCCACAATGCTCTAGCTTACCGGAGTAATAGTCGACAGGCTCAGGATATTCGTTCCTGTGCCCTAAATAGATTCGGAGCAGAGCCTGTAAAGGTGCCACAACTAGTGAGTGTGTAAATGTGTGAAATATTTGGCTGTTGAACTTTTAGATTAGTTATTCAGACAAAATGCGTTTTAAATTGGATATGCGTGAGCATAGAGTTAAACGATTGCTTAAGAAAGGTTCTTTTACTTATTTGTAAACTATCAATTCACTCTTGTGCGTGAGCATAGGAGTGATACATGGGAATCGAGCTAGCTCACTCGGAGTGAGCGGGGAAACCCGAGCAAAGGCGTTCAACTCGCCTCGAATCCCCAAAATAGTTTTGGATATTGTTATTATAATGTTTCTTGAAATCGTTAGGTGTGGAGCGGTATAGACCCAGTGGCAATATAAGTTGTTTGCGTTGAATTCATGCGCCACGAACCAGAAGGAAATGTTGTGGTCGAGCATTCTACCAGCACCTTTAGTTTTATACCTTATTATATATAGCAGTTTCCGGAACAATCCCATTGCCCTTTTTGGACATAAGTTCTTTGACATATTGGAAAAGTGTAAAGTCGAATAGTGTTAAGTCATTATAAGGGAATGCGCGATTATTATTTCAATAAGTCCGCATCCCCGAGCATCAGTCTTTATGACTGGTAGCTAAAGCGGTGAGCATGGCTCTTAAATTCATGGTAGCGCATGATGCCGTTATCCACCGATGGTGTAACTGGTAGCACGCCCGAAACTGTTTTGTGTAAATCCTTAATACATTCTTATCAAATCGGGAAGTTGGGTCCGAATCCTACAGGTGGACTATAATGTATTTGTTTGTTGTGTATGATTATTCGCTGCAGCGGCAGCGACTTCATTGTACAAAGAAAAACTTTTAAATTAAACTTCCTGCTCGTCCGTGAGGATGGGCAGGTTTTTCTTAAACTTCAAAATCAATGGCTTATGATAGATTTATCCGAACCTACTCTCCACAAGTACCGGAGAAAGGTTCTCGAAATATACAGAGAACTCGAAAGAAACCCTTGGGCACCCTTGGGAATCTTCGAGTCAAAGCTGAGGAAAATTAATATCCTCAACTCGAAAATTAAAAATGTGTCCTCAGACATCGGAAAGCCCGAGGGCGAGTATTCACACTTTACAAATGATAATTACATGCAATATGGGTTTAAAAAGGAAAACTCCTCTCAAGAGGACACCTATAAAGAAGACTCCTTGGGATAAAGCCAAGAAGGATCAAGAGAAGAAGAAGGCGAAAGCCGGACTTAGCAAAAGTAAGCTGAGAGATAAGCTAGATGCGGTCTTCTCTAAATATATTCGACTGAAATATTCTGATGATAAAGGTTATTGCCGATGTATCAGTTGCGGCAAGGTTTTCCCTTGGAAGGAAATTCAAAACGGTCATTACATGTCGAGGCGTTACATGTCAACCCGATTCAGCGAAGATAACTGCCGGCCACAATGTGTAGCTTGCAATATTTTCAATCAAGGCAATATTCAGATGTATCGCCGTGCGCTTATCAAGCAGATTGGCGAACAGAGGGTTGACTTGATAGAGGTTCGGGCAAGAACTGAAAACAAGAACTGGTCACTCTTCGAGTATAATCAGTTGATAGCCTTTTATCAGAAGGAAGTAGACAAACTTTTAGAACATAAACATTTATAAGAATAGATTATATGAGTAAATCAGGTACAAAAATCAATGTAGAATTGGTAACACATGGGTGTTTCCCTACGAAGTCGTATGAGACGGATGCCGCTTACGACCTTCATTGTAGCAAGGACACGGAAGTAATTCCAAACAAACGCTTTTACGTTCCGCTCGGGTTCAAGATACAACTTCCTTCAAATATGAAGATGCTGATTCAGCCATGTAGTGGTATGTCGGGCAAAGGTATGTTGTTGGAGGTCTATTTCCCTTCTTGGCTGCTACATGGCGACTATCTAGGCAAGGTTAGAGCAAATCTTGACGTGATTCTTGGTTTGATTGATTGCGGCTATGGCGAAGAAGTCCATGCCATCGTCAAGTCGGGCAGATGGAGGCTAAAGCATCGCATCATGCGTATGCTCGGTTTCAAGTTCGTTATTCCTTATTCCCAACGCATTTGTCAGGGTGCTTTCACTTACGTTCCAGATACTAACTTGGAACTTGGCAAGGTAACCGGCACTCGTAGCGGTTTAGGATCAACAGATAAGAATTAGTTTTTAGCGTTATTTTACATAATTTTAAAATCATTTTTCCTGCTCGTCCGTGAGGATAGGCAGGTTTTTAAAAAACGAAATCATGAAAAAGAATATCAGACAGAATTTCTTCAATCATATCAAGAAGGTACTTGATATTGTTGATAAAATGGGGGATGAGGCAAAGCATTTCCGTTGCATCGTCCTCATGGGTGACAGAACCATTCCGAAGGCCTACGCATTCATGCACGCATCGCCCGAAGACCTCAAAAACCTTATCTTGAACGCCATGCGCAATAGCGACCAGTTTACCTACGCTACTGCAAGAGCATTCGAGGAATACGATAAGGAACTGAGAGAAAAAGAAGAAACTTTAAACAAAGATAAAAATGAAGAAAATCCTATTCAAAACACTTAAACTGCAAAATTTCTGCGGCATCAGTGCCGGAGTCTTCGATTTTGGAGAAGACTTAACCGTTATCTCGGGAGACAACGGAAGAGGCAAGAGCACTATCGGCAACGCCATCATGTACACATTATTCGGTACTGATACCAACGGCATGCAGCTCGACATCAAAACCTTCGATGAGAATCACAATATTATCAAGGAGATAGAGCATTCATCCGAGTTGGTTATGTTGGTAGATGGTGATGAAATCTCATTCAAGCGAGTTCTGACCGACAAGTGGAAAGGAGATAAATGCACCAACACCTTCAAGTACTATGTTGATGGAGAATTGACTACCGCCGGAGATTTCAGCAACGTAGTTGACGGAATCTTCCAAGAAGACCCATTTTCGTGGTGCATCTGTCCTAATCTGTTTCTTGGTATGACTTGGCAGAATCAGCGTGCATTCCTTCAGTCGTTGGCAGGTGACATTTCTGTCGAAGACATCACGAAGGGCGAAGAGAAGTATGATTATCTTGTTGAACTCCTCAAACAGAAAGATATTGATGCCATCCTTCACCACCTCAAGCACAAGCGTACAGAAGTTCAGAAGGAACTCGATGCGGTCCCTATCAGACTTGCCGAACTCGACAAGACCCTTCCACCAAAGCAGGATTGGGAGGCCATGGAAAAAGAAAAGGCTGAGCTGAAAGAAAAACTGGTGGAGATAGACAACAAGATTCAGCAGATTCGCACCGGTGGTGTAGACAGAGTTCGCCTTGACGGAATCCGCAAGAAGATTGAGTTTGCCGAAAAACGCAAGCGAATGATGGAGCAGGGCGCAGACAAGGAGTCTACCGATAGCATGACCAAGCATCAGAGCGATGTTCTCAACGCCAACGCAGCCTTCAATAAGGCAGAATCTACGGTTGATAACCTCAAAGCAGTCATGAGTGGCTATCCTACCACCGAGGTTCAGATAAATGCTCAGATTGAAGAGTGCAAGAAGAAGGTTGGCGACTTGAACAAGCGTAGCGATGAGATTGCCAAGCGCACTTGGGAATGGGATGATAAGGAAGGTTTCTGTCCTCATTGCGGTCAGGCTCTCCCTCTAGGTGATGTTCAGCTCCTTAAACAGGAATCTAAGAACCGGTTCAACTCTCGCAAGGCAGATGATATGAAGGAACTCAACAATGAGTTTGCCAAACTCCAAAGCGCATACACCGAACTCAACAAAGAGTTGGATAAACTGAATGATGATCGTCAGACCACCACAAACCAGCTCGTCAAGGCTCACCAAGCCCTCAATGATGCCGAAAAGCATAAGGCAGATGTTGATGCAGATGTTCCTAGCACCTATGAGGAGATTCTTGCCTCCAAGCAAGTGTATCAGCAGGTATTGAAAGAGATTGGCGAGTTGCAGGCAGAACTCGACAAACCATCAGATAACAACGAGGATAACGACAAGTTACTTCAAGCACTCGCTGAAGAGCGAAAGCCGCTCGCTGACAGATACGATGAAGTCCTCGAACTCCTCGCCTCAAAAGCATCTTACGATAATACAATGGCTCATATCGAAGCAGCACAGAAGGATAAAGCCATCTTCCAGGAGCAGCTTGATGATATTGATGATAAACTCAACATCACAAACGAGTTCTATCAGTTGTCTTGCAAGGCTCTCGAAGATAAGGTTAATCAGCACTTCCGTTTCGTAAAATGGAGTCTGTTCCTTCCAAAACTCGATGGTGAGAAAAAGCCTTATTGCGAATGTTATCACAATGGTGTGCCTTACAGCCGCCTCAATGGTGCTGCAAAGGTGAATGCCGGAATCGACATCGCGCGTACTATCGGTCAGTTCTATGATGTATCGGTTCCTGTCGTGCTCGACGAATGCGAAAGTGTTAACCATCCGCTCTGTACAGGCGGTCAGCAAATCCGTCTTGTAGTATCAAAGGATGATAAACTGAAGGTTGAGTATTTCGCTCTGGCCACAATGGATTGAAACGCATCATGCAAATCAAGACGAAGTTCGATATAGGTGATGCAGTCTATCTGCTCGATGGGTACAAAATCCGACGTGCAAACATCGTTGGCGTATTCTTTCAGCAGATAGGCGAGGCACCTTGCTCTATTCAGTATAAGTTCGCAGTTTTCCCAACAAGGAAAGAAAGCGAAGTGTTTAAGACAAAAGAGGAATTAATCAAACATATAAGTAAATAAAAATCATGGCAGAAACTTTAAAATTAGAAATGTTGGTTGACAAAGACCTTATCAAAGGTACTCTAGCGTTAGGAGGAGGCATGAAGGACGGAACGGATTCGAGCCGGATAAAGGAGTGGTTAGATAACCACGATAGAGTAGAGGTTGATCCAAAAGAACTTTTTCCGGAAAGTGGTGAAATCAACCTTGCTTTGGGAACAATAGCCTTGGCTGGTATCGCTAAGGTATTAATCAATCATAAAGAAGAGGAGAAGTAATCATGGCAGAAACAGCAGTAGCAAAGGCACAGCCTTCTCAGAAGGCAGTAGCAGTTAAGAATTTTCAGGCGGTAATGAATAATAGTTATTACCAAAGCCTGTTGCAGAGTTCACTTAAGGAGAATAAAGGTGCTTTTTGCACCTCACTTATGGAAATCTTTTCATCCGATGAAAAGTTGCTCCAGTGCAAACCGAATGATTTGATGGCTGAGGCTCTGAAAGCAGCCTCCCTTCGCTTGCCTCTCAATAAGCAGCTAGGACAGGCATATCTCCTTCCGTTCAAGAACAAAGGAGTAATGACTCCTACGCTCGTTATCGGTACGAAGGGTTATCTCCAGTTGGCTATGCGCACCGGCAAGTACGAGACAATCAACGCTGATGTAGTATACGAAGGTGAGTTCAACCATTACGACAAGGTTACAGGAAAGCTTGACCTTTCGGGCGCTCAGATTTCAAATACTCCAATCGGCTACTTCGCCTACTTCAAGAAGAAGGATGGTCTTACCAAACTTCTCTATATGACACTTGATGAGGTATGCCGGTACGCAAAGCAGTATAGCCCTACCGTTAAGTTTAGCGAAAAGGTCGATGCTGAGAAGCTGAAGGAAATGGCTCTCAAGCAGGCTGCCAACGGAAGTGGCGAAGGCGTAGGATGGTATTCCAACTTCGAAAGTATGGCCATCAAGACTGTTCTCAGAAGACTCCTGTCGAAGTGGGGAGAACTCTCTATCGAATCAAATGACATCACGAACCTTGATGAGGCTCCTTCTGCCATCGTTCAGCGTGATGAAGAGTTTGCCGAGGCAAAGAACGTTATCACAATCAGTAATGACACCGGTGAAGTCGTGAATGCCGAGGAAGTACATGATGAGCAGCCACAACAGGCTCAAAAGTTTAGCTTGAGTTAAGTATGAAGCTGATAGTAGTCAATAGCAATAGTCAAGGCAATAGCTACGTACTGGAGTCTAGTAATGGTCAACAGCTCTGTATAGAGGCAGGTCGTCCGTTGCAGGAAGTAAAGAAAGTTGCAAACCTCAAAACATCAAAATGCGTGGGAGTGATTATCAGTCACTCCCACGGCGATCATGCAAAAAATGCCAAAGACTTTCTGAAAGCAGGAATCGATGCTTACTCTACCGAAGAGCTATCCGAGAAATGCAAGGGAGTAAAAGGCATGATTAAAGAACAGACATATCATCTAGGTGCTTTCAGTATCACCCCGATGAAGGTAGAACACGATGTTCCTTGCTTCTCTTTCCTCATTCATCATCCGGAAATGGGAACCATGATGTTCTTCACCGATTGCTACAATATGGAAAATGTAGTTCAAGGGTGCCGCTACTTCTTGGCAGAATGCAACTATGACGATTCTCTTCTGGAGAGAGCAGTAAATGAAGGCAAGACGATAGTCAGCCAAGCCGACCGCATCCGTCTTTCCCACATGAGTCTGGCTCACTCTATCGAGTATCTCAACGAATGCAAAGCAGCCAATACCGCCAAGCGCATCGTCCTCATTCATGGCTCAGCACGCCATCTTAACCCCGATGTTGCCGTAAACAAATTCCAGCAGGTCCTCGGTGTACCAACCGACTATGCTTGCAAGGGTTTAGTAATCAATCTAATGTAATTATAATAATATGAGTGTATACAATCCTAATGATCCTCGCGACTATCTGAGAATCGTGAAGGAAGTTCAGAAAGCCAAAGAATGTGGGTATAATATCGAACTGAAGAAGTTCCACCCCATTCAGACCGATAAGCAGTCTTGTTATCTTCACTTCATGATTAGCTATCTCGCCCTAAAACTTGGGCAGACCTTCTACGAAACGCTTCGTGATATTCAGCGCAACGTTTGCAGCTACATCTTCTATACCGATGAGGTAGACAAGACAGGCAACCGCAAATACAAGCCTCTCACTTCCCTCAATACAGCAGAGGCTAGCAGCGTTATCCGAAACGTGATAGATTACGCTAATGTCCGCAGTATCATGATTCCGGAACCCGACGACCAAGTTGGTTTGCAATATTGCAAGCGAGAACTCGAGAACTCGGGTGCCGGTTGGGTATAAATCATCAAAATCATATAGCTTATGAAAACGTTAAAGGAAATCCATTCGGCGGCTAATAAATATTCGGAAAGCGAACCTCTTCAAGATGCTTTTGTAGCTGGTGCAAGATGGGCGCTTACGGGTAAGTATTACAAGCCTTCTGAGTTGTTCGACAATAATGCAGAAGTGGAGACGGTAGACTTGGAGGTTGAAGAAGAGCAAAAACAGATATTGGTCTTCGAACCGCCTTTTGAGGAATGGTGGAATGCCTACAATAAAAAACGAGGCCGCAAGAAGGCTGAGGCTAAGTGGAAGAAGCTAAGCTTAAATGATAAGGTAGCTTGTATGAAAGCCACACCCCTTTACGTAGCATCCACGCCCGACCCTGTGTACAGAAAAGACCCACTCACTTATCTTAATGGCGAGTGCTGGAATGACGAAATCATCCAAAAGCAAGATTATGAACAACAACGAGCTATCAATCTCACAGCAAAGGCCGCAAGAATCCTTGGTTCCGATTATCAAGGATAAGCCGAACTATGTCCGACCAGCTTCCTTTACGAGTGCTATATGTAAAAGTACAACCACCTTGCTTAGCGTACAGAAGCAAGGTGGCTTGCGCTCACTCGTCGGATGGGTAAAGGGCAGACTGATAGAACTCTTCACTTTTCTTGGAGTCTTCGATATAGTCACGGAGTTTCAGGTACAGATGCTTGCAACGAGATTATGCACAAAGTACTATTATTGGACTACGACAGAACTCGACTACGCCTTTATTCGAATAATGGAAGGTAAGTATGGAAAACTGTATCAGTATAAGCATGAATATGAAGACAAGTCTACTACCACTACCATCAATCCACAAGATTTAATGGTAGCACTTGATTCATACGAAAAAGAACTTTTGCTAGAGCGTGGAAGGGTAGAGGACGAGCGCAGAAAAGAAGAAGAGCGCCTGAAAGCGATAGAGGATGCAAAGAAGCCTCATGGCATAGAGGCATGGCGAAACTACTGCAAGTCGAAGGGTTTAGACCCCGATACGCATACATTGCCGTCCGTCAGCCTCCACGATGTCAATAAGGAACTGAATATCCAAAATCCTGGAAGAATGACAGATTTAAGATAAACAATTAAACAAAATGAAAGTTATGAATACAATTCAAACAGATGGTATCATAGTGCTAGCTATCCTGTGGTTGGTAGCTATAGCAATCATCGTTGCAGACCGCATCAAATACCGCAAGTACTATTCTAGTAAAGGTAAGATGGTGGTCCTTCGCATCAACAATCCCGATGTTAGGGACCGACTCAGCTCAGAGGGCTTATCTCTCTGTCAGTGTGCTTACTATAACACCCACAAGTATCTCTACACCATCGAAGGTGATCATATCTGTGGTTTTACCGAAGAATGCACCCATCTGATAGAAGACGCTATCAAAAACCATCAAGAGGTAATTGATTGTGATATTGATGTCAGCAAGTTCGTGAACGAGGTCAAGAAGTTACAACAGGAGTATGAAACTAAAAAGGAGGAGTAAGTATGAAGACTTTTATTTTTGATGTTATGCTCAACGGAAGATTTATCTGCACATTAAAGTATAAATATTGTGCGCTCTTTCCAATAGACTTTGAATATTTAAAGAAGTTCATTCTCAAAAAGAGACCTACTTTGAAAGGTAAGGATTTTAGAATAGCGTTTTGATTATGAAAGAGATTAAAGCAGGGCAGAGAGTAACTATTATTCTTGAAGCAGTTGAGCAGAATGGTTGCGATGGATGTTTGTTCGACCATGATGATACGTGTTATAACCCGACATATAATGATTGGGCCGATGGATTTCAGTGTGAACCGGAAGACCGTTCAGACGGAAAACATGTAATATTCAAAGAAGTTAAGAAGCAAAAAAGAAATATGAAAGAAAATAAACACTCGTTAAAGCTAAGTCGTAGTTGTGGTAATATTACCCTTGATGGTTATCCAATAGCTACATATTCGAATGATGAATTGAAGATTCTAAAGAACCTGCTAGAAAAGGTTCTGTGTGAAGTAAATGAATATATTCATCTTTAGAAAAGTAAAGCGTATGGCACAGAAAGAATTTAGGAAACCACCTCGTTATATGGTGGGTGATATAGTTTATAGTCACGGATTTATTTGTATTGTCTGTAGCATCTATCCGTTCAATATAGATTATTCTTACGACTTGAAAGTTATTGATGGGCAAAGCTTGGGCAAAATTTGTCAAAATGATATTATGCACGTTCATATTTGGGAAGAGTTTCTTAAAAAGAATGGATGGACATGTTATCACTCTGAAGGAGAATGTTTTGGGCATAGGTGGTATAAACACCAAGAATACCCTTTCACTTTGCGATATAATAATTTCTTGGGAATTTGCGGAGTATCTTTCAATGACGGAAAAGACGATACTGTTATGATAAAATGTGTAGATGAACTCCAACATATTCTTTTTGGCTTGCAATTAGATAGCAATTTAAAAATATAAGCGTATGTATTTTGAATATAGAATAGTCAAAATTGAGAAAGGTTTGTTTCTCATCGAATATAAGACCGCTCCTTATGGAGTTTGGCATGAAGTAAAAAACAAACAGTTCAAGACTAAGCCAAAGGCAGAAGCTTGGGCTAGAAAGAACTTAGTTTAAAAAAGTAAAGCGTATGAATAAGTTATATATTCCAGGAGATTTGGTTTATATCTATGGAAGTCTTAGAATCATTAGCAATTGTGATGGTTACTATGCAACTTACTATGATGAAAACGAAAGCTTACAAGAAGTTAATGTTAATGTGATAGAAGGTATTCCTTTCACCCTAGATATTATAATTAAGAATGGATGGATAGAAAATAGATATACAGATATGTTTTATAAAGCGATAGGAGAAGGGAGATACTTGAATTTAAGAGTTGAAGGTCAAACATGGATTGTTGGTCTTGCTCATCAAGATTTACTTAAAAACATAAAGTATGTTCACGAACTTCAACATCTTCTTTATGGATTGAAACTTAACTCAGAAATGGAGGTGTAGGTATGGCAAAGTGTCCTTTTAATAAATATAAAGAGTGTCAAGAATCAGATTCGAGATATTGTTATTGTACTCTTCCATGTGATGTGTATAATAATTATAAGAATAAGTTGTTAACTTAAAAGTATAGAGATATGAAATTAGGAGAACTTAGAAAAATCATAGCAGATATAGACACAGTATATGATAATTGTGATGTAACTTGTTATGAGAGCAATGGTAATCTAGGATATGCAAGTATTGCAACTACTGCTTATCTTGGGAAGACGTATGTAAATCAAGGCTATCCTATACGTAGAACATTTCAAATTCAATTTGAATTACCAGATAAAATTAAAAATAATTATTTAAAGTAACTAACCGCCTTCAGGCATAAATAGATAGAATATGACAGAAATAGAATTATACAACAAATTACAAAATGTAGAAGGTTGTTTAAAAAAAATGGATTCGCAAATATCAGAGCTTCGCAAAAAGCAGAATGGTATAATGAACGACTTTCTTAGTTTGTTACCTTTTCAAGAAGGTGACAAGGTGAAAGATAAAAATGGCAATATCTTTATCATAGAACGTCTAAAAAGTGCCATGTCTCTTGGCAAGAATGAAATCAAGGTTCATTTTTTTATCCGAAAAATAATGAAAAACGGAGAACCTTACAAAGACGTAAACCAAGCTTGGGGAATTGATTATTTTTCCCTAGAGAAAGTAGTAGAGTAATAACCATCCTGAAAAGGATATAAATAGATAGAAATATGGTAGCATTATTAACAATTTTAGGAACTATCTTTTTGATAGTTAGTGCAATATTTTGGTCAGAAGCACCGAAGTTGAGAACAGTGGATATTGTAATTGCATCAGTTGCAGCAATACTTATGACATTATGCTATGTAGGTTCTGTACTTGCACAATATATGATAGAATTTGTGAAATAATTAACTAACCGTCCTTATAGGACATAAATATAATTAATATGATTAAAGAAGTTCCAGACCCTACTTTGATGTGTGAGGGATGTGTGTATGATGGTAAGTTTGAGTGTATTGGAATGCCATGTTTCGCAGACAAATACCATCCAGTTAAGTACATTGAAGTAGAAGATTAGCTAACCCCCACCCTCTCCTGTAAAAGGGAGAGGGATAATTAAGAAGAATATGTATGCAAAAGTAAAAAAGACAGGAGAAATTTTATATGATGCTTATATGGACGAGATTGATAATGGCTACTATCTCGTTAAAGGCATAGACAAAGAAGGTAAAAAACGCTCGTTCTATCCTCATGAGACTACGGACTTGTATAGTTCAACAAAACTTATAGTTTCTTTCAATAAAAAAGAAGAAGACACTAAACAGGTGTGCTTTCTAGGCAAGGGTGGTTGCGTCTTATGTGGTGGTGGGGAAGACTCAGAGATGAGTAAACTGTGCCATACGCTATGGATGCCACCAAAAGAATATGATAAAGAGCAACATTGTATTTGTAATAGATATGATACTACTTCTTGCAATTTTACAGAAATGGATATGAGTAAAGTGTTTATACTTGCAAAGAATGGTCGTTATATACCTTTTGAGGAAGCACTGAAAATGAGAGAAAGAATTAGTGTATAACAGTATCAAACAGATTCAGACTAACAAGCCAACTCGCAGTCCTCCAAGAGATAGCTGCCGACTATCAAGGCAAAACCATTGACAACATCATTCAGAAGATGGGGGCAAGGCTTGACGAAGTGATTAAACAAGAAACAATTTAGAACTATGGATAAGAAAGAGAAATCAATCAATAGTCATATTGATAAGGCTATAGGCTATTCAGATAAGGCTCATGACGAGTTGCAAATCGCTCTAAATATTGCTTTGGAAGGAAAAGGGCTTAGTGACGAGGAAAAGGAACTTTTAAGCGTTGGATTTGCAACAGGAACAGAAGAAGCCGTAGAGCGTGTTGCTGATGGTAGTTGTAATGATGAATATATCGGTGCATGGGATAGCCCAATTAGAGACTGCCGAATATCTGAGGTATATCGCATGACAGGTGAGCAGATACGTGAATATTTTAATTTGTAACTATGGATAAGAAGAAAGTTAAAGAGCTGATACAAGAAGTTATCAACAGCAATATTGATAGCTTGGAATTTGGATGCGATAAGCATAATGCTCCTTTGAGAAAGGCAAATAGCTTATTGCATGATGCTTTGATAGAGTTAGTAAAGTCAGACTGGGTATCTGTTGAGGATGGACTGCCACCTTACGATGAAAGCGTTTTGGTAACAAATAAAGAAAATCCTGAAATTGTATTGAAGACAAGTAGGACTAAATGCAAAGGTTGGAATACAGATGAAAATGGATTTCTTTGGGCTATTGCGTTCAATATAACTCATTGGAAACCTATTGAAAAGTTGGATGAATAAGTATGAATAATAAAGTTAAAGAAGCATTAGGTAGTGCAAGCTACCTTACATATCACTGGAGACAGTACTCCTTTGAGCAGCTTGAAAAAGAAATGGTTAGAGTGTGTGGGCTATGCCACAAAGCATTGGGCATTCCACAAGATGATAGCGTTACTGACTTCGAGCGAGGTCAGTGGTCAGTTATTCAAAACATAATTGGCTACGCCAAAGATTATAGTCTAGCTGCACAACTTTGCCGTGAAGCTGGTATCGGTTATAAGAAGATAAAGGCTCTTCAGAAGGATTGTGGTTATTCCTACAAGGAAGAAGTTAATGACTTCCTAAAAGACAGTCGTAATTGTGGAACTGATTTAAAATTGGAGGAATAGTTATGGAAATTAATGAAAAAATAGATGAAATAATTCAACAGGCAAAAGAAGAAGGTGCTTATACGGAAGATTTTGACGCATTTGAACAAGCGATATATGACCAAGGTTTTCGTAATGCAATTTCTTTTATGCTGTGGAATCCGAGCGAGCGAAGTTGTTCTAATTGTCAGTATAAGAACAGTAGAGAGCTATGTGGGGAAGATTACTGTGGGACAAAATATTGGAGCCCAAAATTGGAGGAATAAATATGGCATGGTTAGCAGTTAATTATCATGGTGTGGAAGTTATTCTTTCAGATAGACCGAAGAAATTATTCCGTAGGTTATGGGGCAATGATAAAACCCAGATAATTCCTCTTCCACAAGGCTCTATCAAAAAGCTCATCGGAAGAGAATTGTCTTGGAAAGATGAGCCAGTAGAACTTAAATAAGTATAGTTATGATTGGATTTTATGTTATTCTTACCCTAGCTATTCTGTATATAGCTTTTATGGGTGGAGTTATCGGTTATTTAATTGGTAAATATTGGAAGAGATAAATATGAGCATGCAAATATGTAAGAGAGCCTATCAAAAATTGATAGACGGAGATATAGAATGGCTTCTTAGACAACCCAGAGACCTCGAAAGAGACCATATAGAGGCAGTGCTAAGAAAGAGTGTTGAACTTTTATACGGAAAGGAGAAATAGATATGGAAGTATTAAAAGACATAAGTCAGTTAACAAAAGGTTGCGGAGTGACATTTATTAAAAATGACGATTTCCACTTCTATGAGTACCTCATGGTACACCCTAATCGTGATACCTATTTTCTTTTTATAGATAACTGGTCGCAAGAAGTCGTACGAATATACATTAATGACCTCTTGTCAGGAGATTATTATGTTGGTAAGTACGACCAAATCTTCGTCTTGGAGAAGAGAAAAGATTTCTTCAAACGAATGGTAAAGAATTGTGATAAAAGAATTGAAAAACTTAAAAGTAAGTAATATGGAAGCAGGACAATTATTAGTGCTATTGTTGTCGTTTTGCGCTTTAGCATTACATATCAAGAATCGTAGAAGAAAGGGTTAATTATGGACAAAACAAAATTACATGCATCATTACTCTTCCTGATGCTAAAACTGGAAGAGGCAAAGAGCAACCCGATGTCTGACAAGAACTTTATTCTCTCTTTGACGGAAGTGCTCAGATATTTCCGTGATAACGGAGAGTTGAAGAAAGCCTATGAAAGCCAAAAGGAATCATTGGCAGATATGGCAAATAGTTCTTGGGTAAAAACACTAAAGGAATATGTTGCCTCCAAAAATCAAGAAGATGGAGTTGATGCAAAGTTACCTGATATAGATGAACTTATTAAGAAACTAGCTTCTGATGAGTTCATCGAAAAGAAAATCAATGATATTCTTGGAGATAACAATGTGGACGGAAAGGAGGAATAGCTTATGGCTGAATTGTTATTTGACATTTTTCTTTTTTCTTGTACGACTGCTATAGGGTTTATAATAGGATATTATTCACGAAAGTAAAATAGCGTATGAAAATAGAAAATATAAAGTTTAAGGCAAAGAGTATCTTAGATAGAGCTTTGGTACAAGGCGATTTAATCCATAAAGAAGATGGTAAGATTGCCATATTAAGAAACGGATTTAATGTATCAGAAGTTGACCCTTCAACAGTCTGCCAGTACACAGGGCTGACAGATTGTGAAGGTAAAGAATTGTTTGAACACGACCTAATATATTTTGTAGGGTTTAACCATACTGCCGAAGTGATTTGGTCGGAAGGTAACTGTGCTTTTATGGCGGTCTGCGAGAATAAACATTCTTATTGGCTTCACGATGTTATAAAAACTTGTAAGATAGAAAAAATTGGCAACAAATTCGATAAGGAGAAGTAGCGTATGAAGAATAAGATTTTAAATTTAGTCAAGTCAGCCGTTTGGTTTGTCTTGTGTTTGTTTGTAGGAGCATTGATTTTTGAGGGCATTCGCTCTTTGGCTAATAGCAATGAACCTGCAAAGAAGATTGGTATGTCAGTATTCACAGAGGAAGGACACGATTATCTGGTTGTGGACACGAAACATGGTGTTTGCGTTGTTCACGCAGAAAGTTGCCCTTGTCGTAAAAAGAAGTAGCGTATGGAAAATAATATGTTTGAAGATATTGTTGCCGAAGGCAATATAGTTGTGATAGATAATTATTGGATTGTGTTATGTAAGTGTTGGAAACCAGAATATCATAATCTGTTCTGTTATCTTTATCTCCATAAGGAATATAAGAATTTAATGGTAGGCTCTCATTTCACAATGACCGAGGATAAAAAGAAATCTACTCGGTTGGCTACCAACGAGGAACGTCTTATGCTTTTTGAAGAAATGTTCAAGTATGGAATTGCTTTCGATAAGCACGTCCATCATTTGATTGGAAATTTAGTTGGTGTATGAAGATTAGACAAGCAAAGAAGATAATGAAGAAAGTCTATAAAACCCGATATTGGGCTTATAGATTTGGTTATTACCATGGAAAGAAAGATTCCGGGAAAATAGCAGGAGATCACCGTCTTATAAAGGCGATTAAACTAACAAAAAGTAGCGTATGAAACAAAGAATATTAGATATGTGTTGCGGATCTCGTATGTTTTATTTCGACAAGACCCACAGGTTCTTTTTACAGACATAAGAGAATATCATGACACATTATGTGATGGACGCAAATTAGACGTACAACCCGATATGATAGCCGATTGCACTAATTTACCATTCGAAGATGAAACATTTAATATGGTTGTATTCGACCCTCCTCATTTGTTAAAGGTAGGACAGAACTCTTGGCTATGCAAGAAATATGGTAAGCTGCCCGAAAATTGGCAAGCATTCATCAACGATTCTATCCATGAGGGCATGAGGGTGCTGAAAACAAACGGAACACTCATTTTTAAGTGGAACGAGCAACAGATAAAGGTTAGTGATGTACTAAAGGCTATCACCGATTACAAACCTATATTCGGACATCGTACCACCATCAAGAACCAAACTATTTGGATGGCATTCATGAAATAAATAACCCACAATCCCCACCCAGCTATCACAGCCGAGTGGGGATTTCTTTTTGCAATGAAACAATCTACTTAAAACCTAATTAATACAACTAACAAAAATAAAAAAGTAAAATCTATACCAATCTATCTATATATTTATCTAAATCCTTTTCGTACCAAACTAGCTCGGTCCATCCTTTCCGCTTTTTACCCTTTGGCAGCCTGCCTTCTTTCACAAGGCGGTCAAAGGTAGCCCTAGAAACACGAACATAGCTGCATGCCTCAGCCTTGCTGATAGGCTCGTCCTTATTGGCGATGCGGTGCAGAAAATCTAACATGAAAGCATTTTGCTGTTTGTTAGTTAAGCATCTTCCGCTCTGAATCCGCTCATGAAATTCCATCAGGAGCGAATCAATCATCTGCAGTTCTTCGCTAATCTTCGCCATAAGCTAGCACTTTTTGTTTCTGTACCAGAGAGTGAACCCAATCTCGCAAGCCGCCAGTATGAACAAAAAGGCGATATAGCATCTGCCTAGCGACATCAGCCTTTGCTCGTTCTTCGTCAGTTGTCGCTCTATAGGATAAGGCACGGCAACAGAATCCCTCTTGATGATCGTGTCCGTCTTCACCTTATATATATTATGATACCGGTCCCGATAAACCACCTTATTATGGAAAACCGTATCACCTTTCTGAAAAACATATACCGAATCCTTCATGTAGATACTATCCAACTTAGCAAAAGTATCAGTTCTGCATACGTATTCAGTTCTAACAGAAGGAACCTTGATATACTCCTTCGTCTTGCATCCAGTAAATGCCAATAGGATAATTCCAATCATCAAGCCGATGCAAGCCCATTTCCAAAACCTTATGTCATACCATTTCATAAGCTATATCTCTTTGTATTCAACTTTAGCGTCAAAGCAAGGGCACTCCTTAATTCTCTCCCAAGGATCCACCACGCCATTATGATTCTTGTCGGGCGAAATATCTCTGTGCCCTAAGATTTCGGCATTCGGATATTTCTTCTTCAGCTGAGTGAGCAGAATGATTAGCGATTTCTTTTGCTCCTCAGTTCTGTTGTCTACCGCCTTTCCCTTCTTGTTGATGCCGCCAACATAAGCCACATTGATAGCCGTAGCATTATATCCCTTCACACCGTTGCTAACCATTTCTACCGGCAGCATCTGGTGAATCCCACCATCAGCAGTAATCACGTAATGATACCCTGGGTTATTCCAGCCTTTGCGCTTAAACTCATCCCAAAGTTCCTTTACGCCCCATTTCTGAGAAGAGGCACTGCAATGAACAAAAATTCTCTTTATCTGTCTCATTTCTTCTCCTCCTTTCCCTGCTCCTTCATAATCTCGGCAAAAGCCCTTGCCAAGTCTTCTTTGTTCTCCAGAAGAATGCTTACCGTCTTCTCCTGCTTCCGTATCTCAGCCTTCTGCCAGCTCTTCTCCCTTACGCTTACAAATTCACAGAACACGCAATAGCCTGCCCATATCATAGAGAAGACAGGGAAGGGGAGAACCGTACAGGCTATCAGGTCTATGCAGACCGTCACCATGAAGGGAGAAAAGTATTTCCTCGCCTTATCGCAAGTCTTCTTGAATCCTTTACTTGTCGTAGCCAGTCCGTTTTCTTTCGCTTTCTTGATGCCAAAGAACAGGTCCACGCCCATAGAAATGATAAGAGCACCCATGCAGATGGCAATAACCAATGCCGATCTGTACAGGTGCTCTTGTAAAAATGTATGTACTATCTCTGCCATATATCATTATTTTTGATTAATGGCTACAAAGATAAAAGGCTTTTCAATAGCTTTTGCCGTGTTCCAACTTAGCTGTTCATGTACCACCAGATTTTATCCGTAGGGTGGTTTGTCGATTCGTCACAGAGGAAACTGATAGCCAGTTCCGAAATCCTTTTTCTTGTGGTATCTTTGTTCTTCGACCATTTGCCCACCACGTCTATATGGTCAGCATACATCTTATTCATCGTTACCGCAAAATCCCAGAAGTTGTAGTCCGGTATGTTCCATGATAACCTTTCATAGTCCTCCTTCAACTCATCAAACCCGAAGTAAGGAGCATACTTTTTGTGAACATCATCATCAAAATAATAGATGTTGGCGATGCAGGCTCTGCCCAGTTGCTCGTCAAAGTGATGCTTTCTTTCCATCCAGTAAAGAAGATTCCTCTGCACAATCCTCTCTTCTTCCTCTGTAAACCCACACTCATCGTTTCTTAGCATCCCAAAGGCAGATTCTGCTATTCGATAGAGCGATTTTGATAAATCCATAAGCGTAAAGCATTAAAGTGAATATGATAAACACATGGTGCATCTCCAACTGCTCGGGAGTGATGAGCCAGTGCCGATAGTATAGTCTGATAGCGTTGATACCGAAAAAATAGAAGAACGGAATGCGGAATATCCAGCAGTATCTGAAGAAGAAACTTACCGGTATCATGGTCAGTGGCATATAAATGTATGCCAGTACATAAATCCAGATGATGCAGTTTCCGTTTAAATCGGTATCTATAACTGTTGGTCTAGGGATAGTGCCCATAGTCCCATACGCCGTACCAGTGACCTAACATCAATGGTATGGGTGCCCACTTTGCTAGAAGTTCATAGAACCTCCAAATCTTCCTACTCAATAAGCCTTCCATTACTAAGGCTTTCTCCTCTTCCGAGAGAGGTGTTTCCTGCTTTGTTCTCATTTTGTTATGATTTTATGGTTTAGTTTTACTTTTTGCTAACTTTTTCTGATATTTGCTTCTCATTTTGTTGCAAAAATAAGCTTTTTCTTTCGTAACACCATGAAAACCAGTCTAATATTAAACTTATTTAAATCTTTATGCTCTTATTTGGTCATATTCTAAATAATATGTATATTTGCAGCATCTTAATGCAGCATTTATATGGCAAGAGCAAATTACGAATTGATTGACAGACAGAGGGATGATCTGATGAAGGCGTATCGGGAGATAGCTCCTAATTGCCATTCTCAACAGGAGGCTTGGGAAAAGGTGGTTCATTCTCCTGCTCCGAGATACTATGTTTCTCCCAAAAGAGCTTGGGATATACTCCGCAGAATGGCAGTCGGCGATTTCTCAAAGGTGGATAGCATGAAGCCAATTCGGCAGAAGTTATACTACACGCTGTTCAATAGGATGAACGAAATGACGCAGCGAAAGGAGTTCGTGGGCAAATCTTTATGGTTTATCTGCCAGTTCCTTGTTTCTGAGCCTGCCCCCGAGTTCTTTATCCAGCCAAGTAATCTCAAATTCATTTTCGCTTACTATAAGAAGTATGGAAAAAATTACAGAGAAATGGACCTTCGTAAGAAGAAACTTTCGAACAAAGCTGGTGCTTAGCATCATCTGCCTCGTTCTGTGTACTTGGCACGTCGGTTTCTATCCTGGTTGCCCTTGGCAGAACCATATCCTGTATAGCTTCTTCCATGTCAACGGATTTCATCTTGCCGTAAACCTTCTGGTGCTTTGGCAGATAAAGAACGATATGAAACCAGTCACTTCTCTGGCTGTTGCCTCTGCCGCTAGTCTGCTGCCCATGTATGTTAGTCAGCCTACAATGGGGCTTTCCGGTTTCCTATTCGCATCCTTCGGTTTGATGTGGGGTAGGACAGGGCGATGGAAAGAGGCATTAAAGAAAGCGATGCCGTTCATTATTTGCACCATGGCCGTGCCGAATGTCAACGGACTTCTGCATTTTTACTGCTTCGTATTAGGCTACATCGTAGCATATTGCATAAATAATATCAAAAACAGATAACACACATATAAAGAGAATCATGTTTTTAAAAATGTATTTCATAACTCATTTTAAAGGCGACCACTCGTGATGAGCAGCCGCCTTTTTCATGTTATCATAAATTAGCGCGTATGAAAGAATTATCTCATTTTGTCTTCTCGTCTGCTTTGTACCTCTACAATACTGCCAGCAAAGGAATCAGCAGCCTTGAAGTTCTGCAGCGTATACTTGAAAGTAAAATACTTCCAAGGCTTGCCGCCGACGCTTGGCAGCTTGCACCAGTGCTTGCAGTCGTTACTTCCGTATATCTCCAGCCCAATCGTACCTTCGTCCGAATCAAACAGATGCTTCACCGCTCTCAGCGATTTCAACGTCATGCTGCCGCCCAGCTTCAAAGGTCTGGTAGTAAATGATCCGCTATAGCTTCCTGTATCTTCGTTGATGTCCGGCTTTCCTGTCAACGTGAAGATAGACATGGCAATATCCTGCACAACGTTGTCCGGATAGTCGTTTGCTATTTTGTCAATAGGCGCATCTGCTACAGACATACCGAATGTACCGTCTACCATATTATATATATAGTATATCTTCTCATTCTCGTCAAAGTCCTGCTCTCCCGATTCATTCTCAAACCAACCTTTACTCTTTTTGTATATTCTCAGCAGCGAATCTCTATAGTCATAAGCTATAATGCAATTCTTTAAGAAATCCAAGAAACTTTCTGTCTGTAGCTTCTTAAAGTTCTTTGGAATCTTCCCACTCATTGACGTGCTTACGCATTTTGCGGTACCACCAGATATAGCCATAAGTCCTTTGTCAGATGTAAAGTATACAAGCCTGTCTGTTGGCGTAATACTATCCGGATTGTTACATACTTCTCTTGAAATAGGATGAACGCTTCCATAAAGACCTTCTGATGTTACGCTCATTGCGTATATTCCTTCGTCAGTAAACACTAATAGAGGATATTGACCGAACTGTCCCTGACTCACTGCTTCCGTGTTGGCAACTATTCCTATTATCTTTCCTGTACCTATCGTATTATCGCCCGATGCCTCGAAAACAAATGGATTGTTTACGACAGAAGTAAATATCTGTGAGTTTAAAACCTCAGGAACATTCATGTTTTTTGTCTTTTCCTGAAGTTCTTCTTCTGTTATAGTTTCAAAAGTTGCATCGCCATCTTTTGAAGGAAGGTTGGTAAAAGAATAAGCTCCGTTCAGAAAAGGGTGTTCTGTTAGAGGTATGCTCAGATACTTGCCAGAGCCGTACAATATGATTTCTTTTGCATTAGGATCCGGATAATAAAACCAGCCACGCAAGAAAGAGTCACTTATTCCTATTACTCTCATAGTCCAGGTATCTACCCAATTTGATACAATATGCGTAAACATTATATAATTATTATCGCTTGCTGAACCTTCTCTTCCTACGAGCTTTTTGAACCCGACAAAAGGGTAGCGCTCTACATCATAAAGGTGTAGGCGGTTATTGTAAGTATAAATCTTTTTTGAGGTAAGCTTAGCCCAGCTATAGTAATCGTCTACTTTCAGTTGGCTTTGTGTAGACAGGTTGCTTACTACTCCGTCTGCAATGAATGTCGGCTGCCCGTAATGTGTTCCGTTCACAGAGTAAAGCCATTCTCCTCCTTCTCCTAACCCCTTCGTATTGATTCCGACAGAGAATAATTTATAGAATTGCGTCTTACCTTTCAGTTCTTCTATTATATCTCGGTCCGTTTTGTACGTAGGCTGTATCTCGCTATGAGGAATAATTTTCGAAGGGCGGTCATAATTAAATACATCTTCTTTGTATGATGAAAATCCATAGTTGGCAAATGGCTTTCTATGGGTGTCGTTAGGAGATAAAAAACGCCAGCCTTTACTGATTTCGAACGGAATAACCTGTTCTGTAGCAAAAACGACAATCTCCTTGATGATGTCTTTCCAATCTTCGCTTATCGAACCGAATTTAAATCTAAGCTCACTATATTCAATAAAGTAGAAAATGCTTTCTGTACCAGTCATTTGATTTAAATCGTTATAGTATTTGTTTTCAAATGTTGCTGAACTAAATCGACAATTTCTGTTTACCGTAGGATAGCAGATGATTGGGGCTGTTATTTTCGTATAACTTCCATCATATAGCTTGAATGCACACCTGATAAAAAAAGGGAACGCAAACATATTCTTGCTTTTCACCCAATTAATCGCCTGCATCACATGACCCTGTACGGTTTCCTGAAACTCATTATAATATTTTGCACCATTAGTTCCATCTGACTTAATCCAAAAAGAATGGAATTGACCTGTTTGGATCATGCCACTAGGTTCTGTTCCTCCTTGTTTTATAAATGCTCCGTTCGCATCATAATACATCGTCTGGTTTGCCGTATGGTCAACGCAGTTGCTTACATTCATGAGAGTTCTGTCGTACTCGTCTGGTCGAAACGAACCTGCATAACTCGGTTTCTCGAAAGAAAACTGATATGTTAGTTCAGGAAAATCTTTCAGAAACTTGTAGGTCTTAGACTTGTATACAAAATAGTACAACCCGCCACTTGTAGTGACTACCACCGTATTACCTACGCTATTTACATCATAGATTTCAACATCTATTTCGAATGCTTGCCATGGCCCAGACTCGATAGTTCCATCCTCTTTACTTTTAGCAAAGATAATTTCATCTTTTTCGTCTTCATTGTATTTGCTTTTTTCGTTGAGCATGACGTATGTTCTGTAATCAGCGCCTTTGTGAATATATAATATAGGTCTGCCGTTTGTTACATATTTGGGTTTCTGTACCGCCTTCATTTCTCCATCCTTAAAGATAAATCCGTCACTCTCCAGCAGTTCAGAATCATCTGAAAGCAAGTCGCTAGGTACATTCGTCATGCCCTTGCTAAAGCTCAAAGTTTGTCTTTCTAAGTTTCTTTCCATAATAATTCAACATTTAACATTGACTTAAATTTTCGCCGCCGTATGAACACCATCGCCACCACGGCTTCTTCTTTCCGCTTTCTTCCAGCTAGGCTTCTCCATGTCCGTAAGACTCACAAAGAGACCGATGCCGGTACTCATTACCACATCATCATGGTTTCCGTTACCCACGATGTTACCCAAACTGCCATCATCATGTCGCTCATAGATGCGCAACTCATGATACATTTCCTTGTCTGGCTCCTCATACAGATTATCATCAATAAACTCTTCCAAGTTATCAATCACCTGTTGCTTCGTCAGCTTGTTGGTTTGAAAACCATACTTCGCCAGCACGTTATCTTCCACATTCTCCGAACTGCTCGTTCTCTGATACAGATTATCGTAGTAGTCGGCAATCTCCTGCAGAATAGTCAGGAAGTGATCACCCTCCGTGTTATTGTTCTTCTCTCGGTCGGCAGTATTACTCTCTATCACCAGAAGCGCATCATCATAATAATGGGCTAGGGCAGCAGCCATCCATGCCAGCTTATCATGTCTTACATGTCCTCTGTATCTCGCTACCACCTTTGGCTTGCCCTTCACCGTAGGAATCATACCGAATCGGTCTATCACGGTCATAACGGTATAGTCCGATGTCGTACTCTTACCGCCAATATCCACGCTCACCAAATATCTGTTCTCCACTTGCAGACAGTTTGGCACAGCCCAAATCTTCAAGTCTCCCTCGCCATCGTCTCTCAGCTTCACCTTCGAGTTCAGAATGGTGTTATCATCCTTCACGCTGATGTTCACTACGATGTCGGCAGTAAACTTAGGATCTTGCTTATACAAAGCCTGCATGTCGTCTATAGAATAAGGATTGAATACCAGTCTACCAGAGTTTCTGAACGCATCTTCCTCATCAATAGGTGCCTCGGTAGCACATGCCGCATGGGTAGTAAACTTGTTTCTGTAGTTTCTGTACCATTCTATCGCCTCAAAGCAAGCACCCTTCTGCCACATTCGCCAGAAGAACTTGCCGGTCTCACGATAGCCCTTCGGACAGGTGCTTCGGTCTCTGTTCTGCAAAAGCCACTTGGCAAATGCTCTTCTGTTCTCTACAGGAGTCATATCCTTTTCGATGAAGAAACAAGGAATAAAGAGGAACGAATAAGCATCATTATTCTTTGGGTCCATTGCCAACTGGCACTTGTCGTAGAAGAAACCAGAATTACCTCTACCGGTACTCTCGAATATCTCCACGTTGTCTTCCAATGGGTCGATACCACCGGATATAGAAGAAATCACACCCTCAGGATCATGCTCTGGTGTCTTCTTCCAATAGGCTACCTCCGAATAATGGGCACAGTGGAAGTTACTACCACGCACAGAATCGAAGTTCTCGAAGGATGCTACCGTCAGCGTACTTCGTCTGATTGCTTTCACACCATCCGTTACTTGGAAATCGTCGGGAGAATTTTCGTATGGCGAGAATTGGAGTTTTGCGCCCTGATGCCCCACGGTCCACCCCGGCTGCCGCTCCAAAGCCTTTCGGTACATCGCCTTAATCTTCTTGGCGGTATTCTTCTGTTGGGCAAGCACAATAGCATTCCAACCATCGCGCCTATAGTCCTGAATCCATTTGATGTAAAGCTGTGATAGGGTAGAGCCGCCCCACTGACGTGCCTTCAGAATAACCACGAACACCGGTTTGTGGGCATTCCGCAGGTCTTCCATAATCTTCAGTAGCTTTCTTTGAGGATAGTTCAGCTTGAAAGGAATCATCTTACCGGTCTTCTTATCCTCAATCTTATCGGTCACGTATAGGGCAAACTCGGGGTCTTCCATGAACCTAACTCTGCAGATGGCAAAGGTAAGCATCTGGAAATGCTGGGCATCATCCTTCTGGTGCAACACATAATTGATGTAGTCTTTCAGGCTGCCCATCTTTCTCAGACCTCTGAACAGAACAGATTTGGCAGTCTTCTTCGGAACCCACATCTTGGGAATGAAGAAATCGGATAGTTCTATCAGCACACGATGCTCATAGTTATAGCATCCTTCGCCCGTCATAGGGTCGTAGGTGCCATAAATCTCATCGTATCGCTCCTGATTTTCCGCTACGAGATTATCTATTTCCTGTTCAGTTACTAGAGCCATCCGTCAAATCGTTTAGTTCTTCGAAATCTGCATCCTGTATCTCGGGTGCTTTGCTTATATCCAGCACGTCTGCCTCGTCTTCATCTTCTACGGTTGTCATACCGAGTGCCATGAGCTGCTTGAAGTCTGCATCTATACCGTGGGTAACGCTTACTTCTGTCTGCTTTGGTATCATGTGCTTGGTAAGGTCTTTGTAGATGGTGACGTATGTCTTAGGATCATACTCTGCCAGTTTGTTCATACAATCCTCAAACTGCTCTTGGCTCCTTGCCAGCCAGTCACGTATATATTCCTTTTGGGCACTCTTTCTTGCAGGGAGAAGTTTCTTTACCTTCTCCTTCTTCTCTTTCTGTATCTCCCTTACAGACTTAAATTCATCCATTTCAAAATCTTCCATACGCTCGCTTTTTTATTATCCGAAGGGTTTCAACGTGTGAATCATGCTGCCCGGCTTGGTAGAGTTGGCGCAGTCTATGATGTCTATCTCCAGTTCGTCCAGTTGGTTCATCTGGTCTATCGTCAGAGGGTCCTTGCTCGTCAATGTGCGCATAAAGTATTCGTATAGCGCACCGGTCACGATATAGTCGTGTATCAGCTTGACGAGTGCATCATATTTGGTATCATCCCAGTAGTCGGGAAATTTCAGCCATATCTCCTTCTCATCCCATTCTCTCAGGGCATTATCTCTTACCCTTCCTTCTGGTTTCATTACATAGGCAGACAGATTCGCTTCCACCTTATTAATATACTTGTCAAACCATCGGTAAAAGAGCGGACGTTCCTGGTCGTTCTCGCTTGTCGGAATATCTTCACCTTGCGCGTCCTTCATGTTCCGTCTTGCGCGTCCTACCATGTTGGTATTTGCATCTATATCATACCATAGCTGGGTGGCATAGATAAAGATGTGTTTATCCCAATAGCCGTGCCCTGCTCTTCGTGGCTTCGGCAAGAATGGATTTGGCTCGGGCTTCCATCCTCTCTCTCGGATAAAATGTGTTGGGTGTAATTTGTTAAACTCCATCTTATACCTCCTTTGCTACGGTTGCTTCTACTTCCACTTTCAGCTTGTCGCTGTGTCGGGAAAACAGAGTGATGATTGCCACACCTGTATTGATAGGCTTCAGCCAGAAGGCATGTGGCTCCTGACTTCTGTGTACTTCCAAGATGCTAGGGTCGCTGCTTCTTGCCTCAATATCATCAATGGTTCCTTCGTCAATAGAGTAGGATAGGGTAACTTCCATATCGTCAATACGAATGGTTACTGCTCCGTCCCCTTCACTTCCGTCCACCTTGGCGGTCAGATGCTGGGTGTATGGGACATTAGGAACTGCCGGACCACTCAGAACGAAACATCTTCTGATGCTCTGCTCGTCAATGGCGAGTGATGCTTGGTAAATCTCAGCCTGTTTCAGATTCGTGGTTCTCGTCCACCATTGGAAGGTCATGTAGTCTTCCACATACTTTGCCACCAGTCGGGCAAGTGTATCGGTCAGCGTTCCGTTGCATCTTCGTGAAGCGTTGATGATAAACTCTACCACATCATCCGTCTTGTTGTCGTAATAGATGATGTTGTCTCCTATGGTCTGTGCGTTCGGCACAAGATACTCGGCAAGAATCGTCTTCACAATCTCCAGCGAAGTATCGAAGTCATGCGTCAGCACTCTTTCGTGTACTTGGTCGTCGCCAGCAGCCTCGTTAAAGCCTACTTTTGCAGCATTGTTGTCTGCCGCAGTATCTATCTTTGCTTTCAGGTAGGTTGTTGCCTTTACCGCTTCAATCACTACCGATTTGATGATTTGAAATTTTATGATCATATCTTTTCCTTTTTAGTCAATGATTACTTCTCCTGTCATATCTGCCAGACTCATGTTGCTGCTTGCCGGTGGAGTCTTATGATAAATCAGCTTAATGGCAGCTGCTATATGATTAGCCATGTCCGCAGCATACTTCTGTGCCAGCTCTGCCTCGGTCATTCCCAATACCGCATTCGATACATAGGCTATCATATACCCCATGAAGTTGCCTTCAAATGGAACGGTAATACCGTCTTCTCCGTCTGCCCATCTGCTGTTTTCGAACTTAATAACCATCGAGTCTCCGTTCTTGTAATAGGTTACTTGTGGCGCCAGCTCTGCTACAAATGTTTCTGCCGCAGCGTTGATATACTGCTTCATGATACCTTTCTCTTCCGAAGATAGGGTGGTCTTGGCAAACATCGTATCGCCGTTCTTATCTTTCAGGCGTTTTCCGATGAGAGCGAAGTGTTTGCTCACCTCACTCATCACCTTCTCCATTTCTATCGTTATCTGTACTTCCATACCTTATGCTGCTCTGTTATATCCTAATGCACTCTGTGCCTGTGCTACCGCATTCTGGTCTGCACCTTGCACAATTCCGTTTTCTACCTGACCGCCACCTTGCTGCTGAGCCATTGCCTGTTGCTGCTGATACATCTGTTCAAGCTGAGCCTGCTGCTCCTGTACGCTGGCAAGCAACTTGTCTGCAAATGGTGCGTTGAGGTTCTGCAGATATTGGATGATGTTGATGCCGCCCATATCAAGAAGCTTGTCGAGTGTATCGTTCTGCATCGTGTTGAAGGCTGCTGTAGCTGCTGCATTCTTGATGCTGATCTTGAAGTGAATATCTCTTGCCGAAAGGCGGTCGTACTTGTAAACCGTATTGAAGTTCCGGTCGTAAACCCTTCTTCCGTCTTCGTAGTACTGCTGGATAGTCATGCACTTCTTGGTTGCCAGCTTCTCCGTAAACACGTCCATGTCGGCAAGGATGGTATACAGAGACGTGGTTGCATTCTGACTTTCCTGTGCGTATCTGGCTGCCGATGTTCCTGCCGATGGAGTCTTACCCTGCAAAGCACCGCTCACGTTGGTAACCTCTCGAATCAGGTTCAGCTCTATCTGCAAGAGTTCATTCGTACCGATGTTCACGGCATTCGATGTAATAATCTCCGGTTTCACATTCGGTGTCTTTACCGATGGCTTGTAGAATATCCATCCGTCATACTCTACTGCCTCTTCCATAAACTGCTCTGGTGTTCTGCCGTTAAGTACATTTGTAGGAATCATCTTGAATCCCTTGAAACTGCTTCTGATAGCCATGTCGTTCATAACAATCAGTCGGTTGATGTATCGCTGCTGGTCTATGATGTTGGCAAGGAATGGATGAATCTCTCCGTTGATATACGGATAGAGTTTCATTGTGAAAGGATGGCTTTTGTAGTCGTATGGTGTTTCGCCCTGACAGAGGATAGTTCCGTCTGGCGCCATATAGGTATAATACCAGTACTTATCTGCAATCTCTTCGCTGGTGATATACGCCCTGTCTTCTTCCGCTATACCCATTTCGTCATACTGCTGCTTGCGCTTCATGTTGTCGTTGCGCAGCTTCTGTATCATCGCAGTATCATCCAAATCTATGCGGAAGTAAGCACCGGTTCCTGTGGTCGCAATCGGGTCAAAGCATTGCAGTCTTGGCTTGGTTTCCGTGGTCCACACCTCAATCACTCTAGAGTAATGTCTTCCCTTGTTACTATGGTCAAAACTGAGATTCTCCAACGCCTTCTCTTCGTTAAACTCATAGCCGTAACTGTTATCGTCCGAAGGATAAATATCAAAGATGGCGTTCAGGTCTTCTTCTGTAAGCCCATATTCCTGTTTGGCAAACTTCTGATACAAGTCTTCTCGGCTCACGTCATGCAGCACACCGATAAGGCTCACGTCGTTGTGTCGTGGGTCGCTGCCGCATTCAAAAAACATGTGGTCGGGTTCCATCGCGTCTGTCCATGAGTCGGGCATTTCAAGTTCCTTCGCCTCCCAACTCTCTCTGACAAACATCTGACCGCCCATAAGATAGTCCTTAATAGCGTGGTTCAGCACATCTTGCATGTACGTTGTCTGCCAGTTGCATTGCATCGTGGCACTCATCATGTCGCTCAGTTGTCGGGAGTCGCTGTCTCTTGCAAAGCAGACCGGTTCCGTTCCCTGCTTGGCATAAAGACCGGCAATAGATTCCAGAATGCTCACCATGATGTTGTTGCTCATAGGTGTCTGGTTGCGCCTCTCCATATAGGTGCGCTCCGTCATTTCTTCCCAGTAGCCATGATGGTATACTCTGATGGTGTCGCTCCATTGGTCGCCCATACAGTAGCGCATCGTTCTCGCCCTCGTTTCTCGCACACCGCTCAGGTTATTCCAAGCATTTCTGCATCGGCTGAGTAACTCCTCGTCCTTGCCGTGTTCTTGTCTTCGCTTGCGAGCCTTAACCGAGTCATACTTGTTATGTTGAGGCATCACTTTGCTAAGTGTCAGTATTCTTGCCTTTGCCATTTTCTTATACATTATTAATTATAGGCGCAAAAATAGGAAAAAACATGGCTTTCTTTGCCGTGTTCCAACCAACCACCAAGCGCAAGGTTGGAGCACGGCAAAACTTCTTCGAATTATTTGCATTTTTGCCGAAAAGTTTCAAACAGTATAGAGATATGACAAAAGAAGAATTAGCACAGATGAATGAGGAAGGTAGCGCTCAACAGACTCCACCTGCTGAGGCTGCTACAGATGAAGCGTCTGTAGATGAGCGCCCTAATCGTACAGCTTTCTCCAAGCGCTTCTCTAATCGCCATTCTGACATCGACTTCGAAGACAAGGAAGCTCGTTATGCGGCAATGAATGATGATGCTGATTTGCTCGGACAGTACGAACAGAGCGGTAAGGCATTGTCTAAAGTATTCGATAAGCACAAGTGGCTCGCTGCTCTGGCGATGGATATGGAGAAAAATCCGGACGACAATCCGTTTGATGCGATGGCTCGCTTGGGTATTGACGTAAAGACGTTGCTTGATGATCCTGAAGGCGGCAAGAAACTCGCTGAGATTCTCGCCAAGCACAATGAGGACGTGGCTAAACAGAACGAGGCTACCGAGAAGGTTACTGCCAACATGCGCAAGTCGCTTGAACGCCTGATGAAGCTCTATCCCGATGATGCGCAGGATATGTGGTCCCAGATTTACGAGATTCACGACAAGGTAGAGAGTGGCGAGATTTCAGATGATATTTGGAAGATGCTCCACAACGCCAACAACTACGATTCCGACATCACTTCGGCGCGCGACGAGGCGGCTATGCAAGCCCGAAACGAGAAGATTCAGAATAAGGTGCGCTCTTCTAGCACGGAAGGCATTCCTCCTTCACTTTCTAGTTCGGGTGCAGGAAACAAACCGGCAAAGAAACAGAAACGTGAAAGTTTCTTTGATGATATTAGAAGTAATTAATCCATAAATATATGTATAAAATGAAGAAAAATTGTTTAAAGAATTTTATGAGCGGTCAGTTCATCATGAAGATGATTCTGATGCTTGTTGCCGTAGTTACAGGTGGTGGTATGATGGCTGTAGCAGACCTTGTGGAGCCACAAATTGGTGACGAGGGTGTGAATCCTGCAAGTAAAGAGACTGTTGCCGCAAAAGAGCCAGTAGATCCTAAAGCTAACGACAGACTTAGTCCTGGTGGAAATAAAGATGGTCAAGACCTTACAGGCTCTCAGGCTTCTAGTACACAGCTTCGTGAGGGTGGTTTGCTTGATAAGGAGTGGGATAGTGAGATTGTTAAGTTCTATCCTTTCAAAACACCGCTTCTTTCTGTTGTTCGCCGTATGGCAAAAACAGTAAATATTAAGAACTGGTCAATCTCGCATCAGCGTGTTGGTGGCGAAACTCTTGATGGACAGACTATTCAGAAAATTGAAACTGCTGACACCATCGAGATTAATTCAACAAACTTCTCTGGTTCTATTCGCCCATTCTATAAAGGCACTACTGTTTTTGCTTCTGGTGTTCCCGGTTATGCTGCTGGCTCACAGACCAAGACAGAGGGCACACTGATGCTTTATGTAATTGAGGCTAACGGTAAAAAAGCAATTATGCAGGCTGTCAACGGAAAGCCGAAGGTTAGTGGAGACACAAGAGACAATCTTGACAACATGACTTGTCCAGAGATTCCTGTAGGCACAACATTTCTTGCTGGTGCATCTGCTGCTTCTGAGTCTCAGCTCACCATTACGCCAGAGAACTTCCAGCCACGCGAGAAAGAAGTGTATGTTCAGAAGAAACTCTTGAACATCGTATTTACAGATGACTACGAGAAGGTAAAGAAGGAACAGCCTATTACTGTTGCCGACTTGAAGACCGATGCTATCATCAAATATAACCTCCGTGCTGAGCGTACTTATTTGCTTGGATGCAAGTCTCGTTTCAAGGCTGAGACCGGCGACGGACAGATTGAGGATGTTTATACCTCTGAGGGTATCATTAATCAGCTCACCAACACGTACTCCATCGGTGACACTTACACGCTTGGCGATATGATTGCTATTTCCAAACTCCAGTTCACAGAATTCTCTGAGAATGATCGTTGTTTCGCCTTCTGTGGTAAGAACGCCATAGAACGTTTGGAGAATATCAAGTTGGAGGGTAGCCATCAGAACGACTTCATTAATCACAACGAGTTCGACCTTACCTTCAAGCGATTCAAGGACACTTTCGGTTCTATTGATTTCGTTTGGACTCAGACTCTCGACCTCTTGGGTATGTCAGACTTCATGGTTATCTTTGACCCTAAGGCTTCTCGCCGATACGTCAAGATTGGCAAGAAGGAGCAGACCAATGATATGTCTAAGGGAGGTGGTGAGGTCCGTGACGCTAAGCGATGGATTCATCAGGAGGCAGATAGTGTTGCACTTCGTGGTTACAACTCAATCTTGGTTGGTCCTGCTGATAAGATTGCTAAGATTGCCACAGAGTCACTTAATGCCATCATTTCTGCTAAGGAACTTCCTAAGACTCCATCAAAAGGTATGAAGGTTGCGCTCACGCAAGACTACACCCTAAAGGGTACTAATTCACCTGCTGATGATGTCAAGTATGAGGCAGGTACAGTTTTGTACTATACTGGTACCGCTTGGACTCTCTACGCTGGTCAAGATACAGCGCAGTAAATTATCACTATAAACCATCGGTGGGCAGGAGCATGTTGCCCTGCCCACCATTTATAAAGAATAAATATGATTAAGACATATAAAGCACGAGTAAATCAAAATAGCATTAGCTATCTGCTTTCAGGTAAGCAGGGTAATCAGGTTCGCTATCCTTTCGCAAATGGTAATGTAATTATAAACAAATATCCTTCACTTACGCTGCGAAACCGATACTGTCAGGAACTTCTAGAGTCTAGCTTGCTTTTTGCCAACAATACTATTGTTCTCGACCATGAGGAAGAGGAGTACCCTGGTGAAAAGGCTAAACTCGAAGAAGAAAAGAATGCCGCATTAAAGTCTACCGTAGATGAGCCGGCAAAGAAGACTACAAAAAAGTCACAGAAAGAGGAGGTAACAGGTATCCGTACATCAGAAGAAATTATTAATTACATAAACAACCGTTTTGACAAGGATTGCAGAACTCTTGAAACTGCTATGAAGCATGCAGACAAGGCTGGTATTATTTTCCCTGATTACGGCAAGGAGTAATATATATAATAAGGTGTAAATGAGTATAGAGGAAATCATAAAGGCAGTACGTTGGTGCATAGACGAGGAATCCAACAACACATCGGAAATCACCGATGAGAAGGATGATTTGTATATGGACAACATCATCAAGTCGAAGATAAACGATGCCCTGCATTGGATAGCCATTACTGCTGCATCTTCGCCTGTCCTGTCCGATTCCAAGAGCATAGGCTCGACTTCCGACACAATTCAGGTGTCCGATTTTGATTCTAATCACAACATCGGTGTTATCACCATGCCTTCCAATATGGAGATTATTACCATCAACCGCATTCGTGGCGCTTCTTGGTATAAGGCAGTCACCCCAGTAGAGGATACCGATGATGAAGCTCTTATGATGTACGACGATACCGCCAAGGGTACCATTGATCGCCCACAGGCTGCCATCATGCGAGAGAATCCAATCAAGATCCTCATGCAGCCCAAGACTTCAACGGCGGTCATTACTTATGTGGGCGTACCTAAGTCTGTGAGCACAGACGCTTCCACAACAGATGTTTCCATTCCGGACAAACTAAAGAATGCTTTCATCTATTATATCGCCTTTCTGCTCCTCTCAGCCTACGATGATACCAAGGCTAGCCAGATGTACACCATCGCCCTGCAACAGCTAGGCGTAAATCAAACCTCAAAATAAAGACGATATGGAGAATGTAACAGCCACATACGATGCCAATGAACTTGCATGGGTAACTCCAATCCTTACTCTTCGCCGTGATATTTTCCTAAGAATCACGCTAAGGGAAAAAGGAAAGGTGGTTATCCGTCAGTCAGATGATAAGGGAAATTTCCCTCGCATCCCGATACGTCGCCACAAGGACACCCAGTCCTTCGAGTTTCGTATCTCCATCCTTCCCGATACCGTCCAAATTCAAATATTCACTTCTACAGAACCAAAAGAAATAAAATATGCCTACATTTAGACAAGATGAAAAGCTTGGAACGAAGGTGCCGCTGATTAAGACAGCCGACTTCAACGACAAGTCTGTCACAACAGAGAAACTTGCCGAAGGTTCTGTTACTAATTCAAAGTTAGCACCAGAATCCGTTACACAGGATAAGTTCGACAAGGAACTGCTTCAAATCTTCGAGGCGGCAGCAGGTCTTCCTAAAAATCTCATAGAGACGATACAGAATATAGATAGCACGCTTGTAGATCATCAGCGGCAAATCTCTTCTAACGATGATGATATTTCCGACCTGCAAACCAAGACCAAGCAAATCAAGGACACCGTAGATGGCATAGCTATCAGCGGTGGTGCATCTGTAGGTTCAGCAGTAACCTACAACAATACACAGAGCGGTCTTGATGCTCAAAACATTCAGAATGCCATTGATGAACTTGTTAATAATCTCGGTCACTACGAAACCAATGAGGAGTGGTTGCGCGCCTACACAGATGCCGAAAACAAGTTTCTTTGGGGAATCCGTGTAGATGGTAGTATAGACTGGGCAGTCGGTATTCCTCGTCCTATCCAGAAGAAAATAGAGGAACTGATCGCTACCGATACCGCCATCCAGGAATCTATCACCCAACTTCGCACAGAGTTGATAGAATCGCTGAATAAGAAAATTCAGTCACTCAAAGACAACGAAATCAAGAATCTTCAAGATACAAAGGTAGATAAAGAAGAAGGCAAGTCTCTCATTGAAGATGAAGTAAAGGAGTGCTTTAGAGTAATCGAGAACGAAGAGTTTATAAAAGCCATCACTGATGCTGATGATAGAGTTCTCTTTGGTATCTACAGAGATACTGGTAAGCCATACTATCCTCAAAATGATATGTATCACATATCTCAAAGCGAGGAATTTCTTTGGGTTATTCTTGATACTGCAAATCATCCTCTTCTTGGTATTCAGCAAGATGGTACTTGTTGGGCAGCAAAGGCTCAGTGGCTCGATGATATTAAGGCTATCAAGGAAGCTCTTTCAAGTATTGATGAAAATCTTAAAACCTTCCAGCCAAAGGAAGATGGTAAGGGCTTGATAAATCTTGATGTTGCTGGCAGCTTCTTCTATATTTCTAATGATGAGTATATTATAGCAGTAGTAGATGCAGAAAACAGAATACTTACAGGAATCAAATATGATGGAGAGCCATACTTCCCTAACCATGAAATGTACTCTGTAATAACCAATGAGGAATGGCTTTATGCTATCATTGATGCAGAGAATAAGGTTCTTGGTGGTTTCCGTGCTGATGATGGTCACATGGTTGTTGGTGGTATTGACATTAGTACCTTTATCGCCAATGCCATTATTGGTATAACAGATATCAAAGAGCGTACAGCCCATCTTTCTGAAATAGAGAATGAGGAGTATCTGGAAGTTGAGACTGATGCAGAAGGTAAGATTCTATCTTCAACAAATGTAGATGGCAGCCATTATATCCATAATGTTAAATCAGAGACTATTGAAAACAAAGTAGACAAAGAGAAAAGCAAGTCTCTCATTGATTCTTGTTTTGCAGATGCTAACACTGTTGTGGAAGACCCTGAAGACAGAATGGATATAAAAACAGACGAGGAAGGTAAGATTATATCTTTTAGGGATAAAGAAGGTACTATACACGAAAAAAAAGCCGTTATTGAAAAAACAGTAACCGAAGAAGTTGTTGCAGGTAAAGTTTCTTCTGATGACTTGAATAATATATATAAGGAAAGTACAAATGAAACAATATACTTAGATAAACCAGCATTTATCGAATTATGGTTTACTGGAGAACTTCCTACTGATTTATCCGATGAAAGAAAGCCGACATCATTAAGATGTAAGTTTAAGAAGGAAGGAATTGTGATTTTTGAATGCAACTGTACTCTTTCTATACAAGGACATGGTTCTACTAATTATGCGAAAAAGGGATATACTTTTGAACCATACAATGAAAATGGAAAGGCTCTGTCAATAAAATTCGGTGATATGATAGCAACGGATTCATTTCAATTAAAAGCGTATGCTACAGATACACTTCATTGTCGAGATTTGGGAGGATATGCTTTATGGCATGATATGATAGAGCATCTTGATTATCCATATAATAAGTTTAACAATATTCCATTAACCTTGGAGCAGGAATATAATAAAGACGCTATAAATATTGAAGATGCGTTTTATGCACCTAAAGGTTTTAATTGCGCTTGTTATATAAATGAGGAGTTCCTTGGCTTGTATACATTGAAACTTAAAAAAACTCGGCAGAATTATGCCATGTTTAAGAATAACAAAAAACAGATATTCTTAGATACCTACAACTATAAAGGATATTTTAACAAAGGCTTTTCTGCTGATGGGTGGGAAGTAAAAAATCCAAAAATTAAAGGATATGAAGCTGGAGGTGAAATAAGTGATACAGAGGTTTTGAACAGCATTACCCGTTTCTTTGATTTCACAAAAGACTTTGGTACACAAAAAGCTAATGTAGATGAATTTATGGTGCTACCTCATTGGCTTGTATTTATTATTTTTGAAGAAATCCTTCATTCTAAGGATATAAATGGAAATAATTATAACGTTCTTACTTGGGATGGGCTACATTGGAGCATTATACCTTGGGATATTGATATCACGTTGGGCCTGGATGCATGGAATCATTTAGTCAAAACAGATGACGCATATTTTCAAGGTTCAGTATTCATTGGTGACATTTTAAAGGACATGAGAGCAGAGTATGAATCTCAGATTAAAGAACTGTATACAAAATGGAGAAACGAAGGTTTTCTGTCTGTTTTAAATATTTCTAAATACTTTAAGAAACAGATAATTTCTGTACCTAGATATGTATATGAAAAAGATTATCAAAAATGGGGAACCATTTGGACTAATGGCAATCCTTCTTATGAACAGTTGGTTGACGCTATATCCAGAAGGTTAAAATGGTTAGATACACAATGGTTAAATAAATAAAAAGTACTATTATGAATAAATGTTTAGTAACAAAACTTAATGGAATCGTTAATAACGGTTCATTATTAAAAATTGGAGAGCTTAGAATCAAAACCAAGAAATTGGAATCTCCAAGTAATGGAAGTAATATCCTATCCATTAGTTTTAACAAAGATACAGAAGTTCAGATTATCGGTGATGGATATTTTACAGATTCCAATAACCAAAACCTTGGTAAGGTTAAGTCTGTTTCAGCAGGTAATATTGCAGATTTGAAATTTAGCAATGGAGATTACGAAATTTCTATTGCTAACAAATATGCTATTACTTTTATCCAGCTTAATGGAGCAAACTATTTCTTAGACGTTGGTGGATTCAAGTATTCTAAAGATTTGAAAAGCATTACTCTGCCTGCAGGAACAGAAGGGGATATATCTGATTTATCAGATTTGGTTAAAGTAACAAAATTATCAATCAATCGTAGCAGCGTTAGTGGTAATATTTCTTCTCTTTCAAATTTGTTAAACTTAACAGAAATTTCGCTTTCGAGAAGTAATGTTGATGGAGGAATTGATTCTTTAAAAACGCTTACAAAATTGGATATATTAAATTTGGATAATACAAATGTAAGCGGAGATTTGTCTTTGCTGGCACCATCTGCCAGATTTTTGGGCTTAAATAGCGCAAACGGACAGATTTTTACATGGGCAAACAACAGAGCTTCAAACTCCAAAATTTTAGCTATTTATGGCAATCCGAGGATTTCCGATGTTGATGCCATGTTAAAAAATCAAGCATCATGCCAAAAAGGATTTACAGATAGCGACCACCCTTCGCTTAAGTACATTCAAGTTGTAGGAAAGAGAACATCAGCATCTGATACAGCAGTCTCCAAATTACAAGAATTAGGCTATACAGTTTCAGTTTTAGATATTTAAACAATATAAGATATGAATAAGTTAACAAAGAAGTATAAGGTAGTACATGAGGGAACCAAGATGGTGTTCCCTCTCACAGAGGAAGGTAACAATGCTGATGTATTCCCATCAGTGAATGCCACCGCAGTAGAGTTTGATACATACTCAGAAGCTAAGGCTTACGTAGATGAGCATAATTTAGTGTATGAGGAACCAAAGTATGGGAAGTAAGTCATAAAGATAAAGAAGAAGGGTGAGTCAAAAGATTCACCCTTTTCTTTTACAGCAAGCCTGCACCAATCCACCAAGCAAATAGCAAGCCTCCTCCCCATACATATTTATCAAGAACTGCTCGGAAATATGCTGAACTACATGCAGCATTTCGTGGCTGAGGCTGTTCATGTATTCAGCCTTTGAAGTAGCCCATCCTATAACAACCACCGTTTTTCTTATATCAACATTAGAGTAGGTTATCCCCTTATTCGCTTCACCTTCGAGCACGAGATTACAGGCATCTTCGAGAGGAATGCCGCTGCATCCCAAATCCCGAAGATACCTTCTTACCTTCATGGCATCCTTAGAATGAACATCATACATCACATGTACCGTCCAGTCATACCTTTCCAAGTAAATCTCCTGCTCAGTCAAAACTATAAACTTTAAACTATCAACTATAAACTACAAAATCTCTTCCCAAGGAATGCCCACACCATTAAATGATGTGTCTGCATAGAAGCGGTTGAAGATGAAACCATCCTGCTGATCCTCATCATCTACGTAGTCTTTGATGAACTGAGCCATCTGCTTTTCTTCTGTTATAGACGAGCCGTAGAAATCAGCCAGACACATGTGTGCGATGTAAACCGCATCGTAGCCCACATTATTCTCTAGCACGATATTGTTCTTCTTCAGAATGTCCTCAATATCATCCTTGCTCATCATGCGGATAGGCTTACCATTCTTCCGCATCTGCTTCACTGCCCACTCACACATCTTCTTATTAAAGTGCCAGCCATTGTAGCGAAGGTAAGCCCTCATTTCTTCTGGCTGATAATCGTAGGCGTTCAAAGATTGTCTGTATTTTCTTTCCATAATCTTTCTGATATTAAAAAGGGTTTGGTAACGAAATCTGTTTCACTACCAAACCCCAAGTTAGTTAATACTCGTCGCCGTAGCTTCGATATTCACGTTCTCCACGGTCTCTGTCTTCACGTTGGCGCATCTCGTCGTACTCTTCATGCTCTCGCATACCACTTCTGCCTCCACGACCTCTGTAATCGGGCATGCGGTTGCGCTCGCCGTATCGGTCACGTCTGCCTTCACGCTTCATTTCGCCCAGGCAATTCATCGCCTTATCCAAGTAGCGCAAGCCTTTCTCCACGTTCTCATACAAGCCATCAAACTTGTCTTCTGTAATCTCAACCATTATCATAATTTTAAGATTTTTAAAGTGAATAGATAGGAGATTACTTGGTTATCGCCTGTTGGAGCAATCCCATCATCTTGTCGAGCTTGCCCTCCATGCCAGAAACCTTGCCTTCCAGCTTGCTGATCTTCTCAGTCTGTTCCCTCTCCTTGGCTATCTGGGGGTTGAGTTGCAATAGCATTCCCTCACAAGAATCAACGACTTTCTTGTGGTAATCTACGCTCTCCAGTATCGCCTTAGATTGTCTCAGCATCGTGTCGACCTCTGCACTCATGGCTTCCTTGTTGTCGCTCACCACAAGGTTCTTGTCGTTGGCTATCTGTCCGTTGGCAGGTAGCTGCTTGAAATCCACCTCCTCGTCGTTCAGCTTCACCTTCACATCAACCACAGTTTCCATAGGCTGAGGCGTGAAGCCATTATTGAAGGTAGGGTATTTTGTCTGAGGGTTGCTGACCGAAACAACCTGACCAATCTGCAAGTTCGGGTTTTCGCCCTTATCTAGGACATAGAATAAAGAATTTGTTCTTAAACCTTGAAACATAATGTAATCTCCTATTATCTATTCTGTTTGTTAAACAATACCCGTCATTAGCTGAAGGGTGTTAGTGTCTCTCTCAAACCAGAGCTGAACCACTCCAGTTCCCGGCACGTCTGCAACCGTCAAAGCTTCACCATCGAATTTGGTTACGGCTTGGGTTACGCCGTTGGTCTCGAAAAGGATAGGCAGCGTACCAGTCGTTCCTGTCGGAATAGCCTGTTTCAGATTTACGAAAATCGTACCCCTGTAGCTGGCATTCACGAAGGCGTGGTTTTTAAATGTGAACACCACATTGGCAGTATTCACCACCACGCCAGTAGAAGCGATAGCCGCCGAACCGTTACGATTCACCCATGTATAAGGTCTTAACCATAACATAGCAGCCTCCTTTCTTTAACCCCAGAATCCGTTGTTAGCAGCATTCAGTCCGTACAAACCAGCCTGATAAGCCACGCAGTTAGGAACCGCAGTAAATGGGCTGTAAGGGGTGGTTACTGTCTCTGGCAGCTTGCACTTGATACCTGCAACCTCGTTCTGCAGACCTGCCAGAACTTGATTGATTGGTGCTACAGCCTGACCCACGATTTGTGAAGTCATTGCGGAAGCCTTGAAGGTACTGTTCTCCTCACGCAGAGAATCAATCTTGTTCTGCATTTCGCGCATCTCAGCCTGCTTCTGACCGTCAACTATGGTCTGAGTGCTTTCCTTGATGGCGTTATGCAAGTCGCAAGTCTGGCGCTGGGTTTCGTAAGCTACGTTAGAGAAGCCACGCTCCTGACCTACAGCCACGTTGTTGATTGCATTCTGTAAGGTACCAGTCTGCTGGCAGATAGCCAAACGATTCTCGCAGCAGCAGTTTGCAATCTGCTGAGCAATCTGCATGTTACCCTGCTGCAAAGCATTGATGGTCTGCATGCCACTCATACCTACCTGATTACCTACACTCTGAACCTGAGAAGTCAAAGCAGAAATGGCATTCTGAATCTGACCTTCGGTACAGTTGAGCTGAGTAGCCAAATTGCTGAGTGCATTACGATTACCACCGATGGCATCCATCAAGAGGGCACGACCATTGTCGTTGTTAATCTCGTTAGCAAGACCGCCACGGCCGTTATTGCCGAAACCACCCCAGCCATTGCCACCCCAACCCATAAGGAAGAAGAGGAAGATAACCCACATGAACCAACCACCTTCACCGCCGAAGCCATTGTTACCCTTCATGGCGAGAAGCACATTTGGATCTACACCCTGCTTCTGGAGCAGAGGAGCAAGAAGTCCAAGCATTCCGTTTGAACCTCCGTTTTGGTTTTCACCAAAGATGTATGTCTTAGATTCTGACATAATAAAATAGATTATTCGTTTCGTTCACTATTGAACTTGGTGCAAAGTTACGAAGAAGATGAGGCTCTGCCTAACTATGCTCAAAATAAAATTTACGCCCTCTAAACCACTGTTCCTCAGCATTTTATGCTGAGTCACCTCCTGCTCATTTATTTAGCAAAAATCTAAACTGTGCAGAAATCACCATCAACCCGATACAACCTATCAATATTTTCCGTACTTTTGCAGAAAATAACGCTTAACTATAAAAGATTATGAAGAAATTATTAGTATTGTTTTTCGCTATAGCTCTAACATCTTGTGGTTATAAGAAAAGCATAGGGGATAAAGTATATATTCAATTTGTAGGTTCAAATGGTCCAAGAATAACGGTTGCTCATTCAAGACCAGATTGTCCCGATATTGATTCATATAAGGAAGTATCATTAAAGGATTGTTATGCTATGACCGTTTGTGCTAAATGCGTAAAAGAGGAGGATGCACATAAAATATTAAAGGAGTGAGCCTTGCGCCCACTCCCTTTTTATATTATTCCAATCTATCCAGTTCATCCACCGCATCCATCATGATCCTGTCAATATTCTGATTAGCGAAGTTGATGCTCTCGGTATCAGAAGACTTATCTCTGAGCTTCTTCCATCGCTTCATCTGTTTCTCTGCCAGCTCGATTACTCTCACCTTGGCAGCCTCCTTGGAGTTTTGGAAGTGATAATACTCACCGATATTCGTGATTCTCTTGTCAATCGGAACGTTCTTCGATTTCAGTCGGTCCACGTTGGCCATGGTCTTTTCCATTTCGTCCTTGTAGTTATACCACTTGCTCTTGGTTCGCTGCAAGCTACTCTGCTCACTAGGCGTATAGAGAAGAGAGCGAAGGAAAGGAATATCCTTGGTTTCCGTGTCGCTTCCGTGCTTAACAACACCGATAGCACGCTCTGTAAAGGTAGCAGCGCCACCACCTATACCACCGATGTAGTGATTCAGCATACTAGGGTTCGTTACCATATCCAGGAAACTATTACCCAGCATATCTTCATTACCCTTGGCCACATCGTTGGTCTGGGCATTCACCCATTTATTCACAGCCATATATCCGTCGGGCACACCCTTGTAGGCTCTCTGCCAAGCAGGGGAATTTTCATTCCAGTCACCACGTCTTTCAATCGGCGCACCCTTCCAGTCGGTGTTTAACTCCCATTCCACGAAAGGAGATAGGGCAGAGGGAGAGATAGCCTTGATCGTCTCATTCAATGGCTCCTTGCCAGCCGAAGAGTTACCGAGATAGTCCATCACCGGCACAAGCTGCGACATACAGCCCACGGCATCCAAGGCAGGATTCTTCTGTCCGCTCACGTTTGGCGAGAAGGTCAAACCAGCTGCCAAGTCGCCAAGACCATAGAAGGCTCTCAACTCGATGGCAAGCGGAATAGTAACAAACTGGCCGCCACCCTTGTAGATGCAGAGATTGTTTCTTCTCACGTAGTCAGGCAACTCGCCGTATGGGTCCTTCACTCCCTTTCTGTCCTTCTCGTCCTCACTCGCAATCAGCACATTGTTACCAAGTGCAGCCAGCGCACCTAGGGCAAAAGGAATGGCAAGCATATTAATAGAAGTACCCACAGGATGATTCTTCAAGTTCTTCACAAGAAGATTTGTACTCTGAATACCGGCATTGAAGAACATAGAACAATGTCTCAGATAGCTAGCCGTAAATCCGTAAGCCCATCTTGCAGCCGCCTTGCCGCCTGTCATTTCTCCGTTCTTGAAACTCTTGATGGCATCACCGCTACCATGGCGGTTGAAGTTGGTAGATACCTCCTTCGCATCATAGACCGAACGGATGATAGAGCGGTTACTGTCTCGGCTCGCACAGTAGGTAGCGAATCGGGCGATATTCTCAGCCACTTCGTTGATGTTCGCCAGATTTCCGAAGAAGAAGTCACGAAGGGCAGCACCGCCCTTGTCAATCTTGCTTCTTTCGCTCTTCACATCTTTCTTGTACTCCTTGGTCCAATCCTGCATGTTCTTGATCTGAACCCAACCGGTTTCGCCGCCGTTCTCCATGAACTCCTTGAAATATCGCTGAACCTTGTCAGAAGTATCAAGTGTTCCGTTACGATACTTGGCAAACAAGCCCAAGCCAGTAGTTCCGCTCAAATCCTTGAAGCTGATATTCGATGCACCCTTATACAAGCCCAACTGCGCATAGTACTTCGCCCAGAGCGCACCATATCTTGCACCCTCCTTGGAAGTAACGTTGCTCGATGCAAACTCAGCATCACGCATAATGTTTCGCATCACGAACTCAGGGTTATATGATGTACACAACTGCGCCATCATTCTTGAAATAGAACTCAATGGTTTCATGATTCCCTTGGCGCCCGAGTTCTCCAGCAATCCATTCAACGCCTGCGCTGCTCTAGGATTTCCGTTGATAATAAAGGTATGGGTCCTTCCAGCAATCTTCACATCTACGATATGCTGCGATTTATTCTCTGCTCTTTGGAACTTATAGCCGATTCTTCCTCTTCGATACACCTTTGTCGCTAACCCCTTTGATTCCAAATCCTTCATTTCCATATTGAAGTCTGCTACTATCTGATTTATTTCATCAGCCGTAGCTTCCTCGGGAATGTCTGGGTAACGCTCCACGGTGGTGTGGGTGATAGGGTCATCGGCGTACCAAACCCTAGTCTCCGTCACAAGATTATTGTTCGAGTTGTTTCTTACGAATCTTGCAAATGCCTGACGGATAGCGTTCATACCGCCATTCTTAATGGCTCTGTTGCCCATCGCGCCAATCTGCGCCAGTACGTTTGTTTCGCTCAGGTACTTGTGTCCTCTCGCTTTCATGATCGTGCTTCCGATGTAACTCTTCGGGTCGCCCTGCTCAGTAATGTAGCCGTAGGTATCTTCTGCAGTAGCCTCATCATACTTTCTAAGAGGCACATACCAGTTGAACATATCAGATACATGACCATAAAGCTCTCTACTGATAAGACCATTCTTATAGTCAGTATCAATAGAATACTGGGTAGCAGCCTTCACCTTATCCCAATAGTCCTTAACAGACCCCTTCTTGATACTCTCCATCTTTGCTTCTGAATCCATCACGCTAGCGATAGCCTCAGCATCATCGTAAGGGTCAGAAGATTTCGCCACTTCCTGTATAGCGTGAATACCCGAATAGTCATGTTCGCCAGCATCAAACTTATTGTCACTATCCACGTAGGTACGGATGAAATCGTCCATGCGCTCATAATAAGTCTTCAAGTCGATGTCTCCACGCTCCAATTTCTCGTCAAGGGTAGCTTTCTCGTTGTTCCAATCGAACTCCACAGTATCAGCTAGCTTCTTGGTCTTCTCGTTCATGCGCATATACTTCAAGGCATCACGCACATACAAGATACGGTTTCGCTCCAAACCATGCTTGGTAATCATGTAGAGATTGAAGTTTCTTATCTTCTCATCGTCTTTCTTTCCGTCGAAAGCATCCAGTACGCCGGCCATGGCCTTGTCAAGAGGCTTCATCACGTTGCGCTCAAACATCTGAGCCGCATCACTCATCGCACCCTGCATGGTGTTCTGCAGCATATAAGGATTCTCAGAAGAAGCAATATCCTCAATCTTCTTGTCTGGCACAATCGCATTCATCAACTTCTTCAGCGAAAGCATATTGTCCATATAGCTCTCGGTGAACATATAGCCATGCTCATCAAGCGAACGGTGGTATCTGTCGAGTGCCGTGCCGGCAGATGGGGTAGTGCGGAAGTGAATCTCACCATCTGTAGCCTCATTCCACTCAGCCTTGGTAAGATTATCCATACTTCTAACCTTTCCGTCATTTCCGTAGAACATGCCATCATGCGCCACGACAGCAGGCATACGCTCATGGTCGAGACGGTATTTCACCGCCTCGGCTCTCAGCTTCCAATAAGGATCATTCGGATTCTTCTGCAAGTTCTTGCTCAACCAGAGCAAGTACTTCACATCTTTAGTATTAGGAGCAACACGATAGCCGATTTCATGAAGGAAATCAGATACCTTATTTTTGATACCATTCCAGAAGCCAGCTTCACCCTTGCCATCCTCGGCGAGTCGGGCGATACCTTCCTCAATGGCATCATAGATATTCAGAGGATTGAACTTTCTCTCCTCATCCACCAGCTTCTTCAAAGCCGCATTTTCAGGCTTATCCAAGTCGTACCAAACATCACGAAGGAACTTGTCGAATCGTTCATCACCAAACAACTCTCTCATTCCCTTGTGTCCAACCACCTCATGCCAGATAGTCTTCTCGGCAGTATATCTATCGTGGATATTAGGCATGTAAAGATGCACCTCGCCAGTCTTCTCGTCATACCAGCCAGTTATCTTTCTGCCATCCTCAATAGCAGCCTTCGCTGCCTTGTTGGTGATTTCACCAACCGATGAAACCATCTTCACCTTGCCGCCAGTCTTCTGAGCTATTCTTTCGATGTGGTTGTTGACTGCTGAGGATGGGCTATCAGATAGTTCTTCACCCATACGTTCATCACTTGGTCTTCCGTGGCGTGACCGAAGTGAAGATACCTCGCCAGGTCGTACTGAGCCTCCACGTCCTTCTTGATTAGAAGTAGAGTCCCAATAATGCCCGTTTCGTCCATTCCAACCTGCTTCAAGAGCTGAATCAATATCTCTTGGATTTCTGATAGTTTCTTTGTTGATTCCATCTTTAATATAATTAATTAATTCTTCATTCCCATCAATAGGGATTTTCTGATAAACGTTATAATCATTGTATTTATTGTATTTGAATACATAAAAATTATCAGCAGTGTACTCATAATTGACTTTTCCCCGCTTATAGTTTTTGTGTGAAGAGTCTATAGTATGAGCCAACACCGCATATTCATCCTTTGGCAATTCTATCTCCTGAGGGTCTTCCTCACGGAAGTGGGTGCCTTCATCCTCAGAAGTATTGCGCTCCTCCTGTACCTTCACGCCCATCTTAGACAGGCGGTCCAGTACTGGCTTCAACTGCTCTGGCTTGAACTCAGCAAGCATATTGTTACCTCTGGTCTCGAAGTTGTTGCCATTAACCAGTTTCAGCAAATCTTCATCCAAGAAGTACTTGCCGCCCTTTGCCTTGCTCTTCGGTACACGAAGCTCGTAGAAGTAACCACGATTGTTGTCTATGCGCTTCACCTTTACTTCACCATCCGATGAAGTAACCTCGTCAATACCACCATGCCAAGAAGAAAGTTCAAACTTATCAGCTACGCTGTTGATAGGCGCATCTGTAGTTAAGCCCTTAGGGTCGAAACGGTCTGGCATCAGGATACCAGTCTTCACCTCGCCAGTATCAGTAGTATATTTCACCAGCTGACCGCCTAAGCCCTGATCCTTGCTGTCAACCAAAGCCTGCATCAGATTACCAGTTACAATATAGCCATTCTTGCGGCTCTCATTGCTAGTCAGTCTATCCCAGTTATCAAAGTTTTGGTTCAATACTCTGAGATGGCTGTCTCCCATACCGGCAGCCTGCTTGGTCATGCGGTCGATAGAACCGATAACATCAGCCTTGTTTTCACCAGAACCCACCTTGCCGGCAATAGGGAAAGTAATCTTTCTTCTGCCATCCAAGGTAGCAAAGGAAACGGAAGAGGCGTTAGGCGAGTAGTTATCAGTAATCTTGATGTCAATAAGTCTACCGTAACTGTTGCCGAATCCGCTCAACTCGTTTGGATTGTTCATATCCATAGGCAGAACGAAAGTCTGGTTTGTATCGAAGGTATCAAGCACACGCTCAAACATTTCAGCCTTGGCTTTCAGGTTCTTCACCACATCGTTCAGCTTATCTTTCTCCTGCTTGTAGATGTTGTCATACTGATAGCCAGCCATCTTCTCAATCTGCTCATCGCTCATGCCCGAATCCTTCTGACCTTTCTTAGCGTCCTTGATATATTTCTCCTTAGCCTTGGTTGCAACCTTCACGGCACGCTCCTCATACTTCTGAGTCTCGTCCGCAATTTTCTGGTCGAAGTACTCCTTCACGGCAGCCTTCTTATTGGTCTTGTATTCATCCCAAGTCTTGCCGCCAGTCAAACCATTCTGCGAAGCCTTCACCTCAGAAGCCTTCATTGGCTTCTTCAAGATGGCCATGTTCACCTTTTCTATATAGGTGTTGTCGGCAAAGGCATTATCGCCGCCCGGCTCTGCACCCTGCTTCCAAACTTCCTTGTGGAGAGTCTTAGCCTTCAAAGGAAGCTCGGTAATCTCAAGGTCATTCTCACCCATTTCGTTGAGTCGCTGAATCTCGTTTGCATAAAGCTCGCCAATCTCCTGCAACATCTTCTCCTGTTCAGAAACTCTCAGCAGAGCCATACGCCCAAGCAACTTGCTTGCATCGGCACCAGCCTCGCCATCACCGACACCACCGCCCTCGGCTACAAGTCTCTGTGGGTCGATGCGTGACAAATCTTCTCCAAGGCTCTTTTCCCATCCGAATGGGTCTGCCATACGAGCATAAAGGTCAAGATGCTCAGCCATATATTCCTTAACCACCTTATCGCCATACTTGTTGGTAATATCGGCAACTTCCATTTCGTTGAACTTACTCTTCTGAGAAGAAGTAGTGTTGGCATCAAGTGACTTCAACTTAGCCTTAAACATCATCAGCAGTCGCTGCTCGGCAGGGATAAGGGAAACCACATATTCGTATGCACCTCTAGCCACCTGACCGGTTCGGTCGATACGTCCACGCATCTGAACTTCATCGTTTACGTCGAGCTGCTGCTGCGCCACGATCATCACACGCTTCTTCTGGTCCTTATACTTGCTCGAAGCATGAAGGGAAATACCGGTTGCCGCACTCTTGTTGAGAATAAGCGCATCAATCTTGCCATCGTTAAAGTCGCGCGCGAGTTTCTTCTTGTCTGTATCAGCACGTTTCACCTTTGTAACTGTTCCGTTGTCGTTATAAACAAACTCGGTCTGTCTACCGGTCAGCTCGCCAACCTTATAACCTGCCTTCTGCAACTCGTTCTTGATAACATCAATAGGGGAGAGTGAAAGACCTGTACTTGTCTGCTCAATCTTCTTTTCCAGTTCGTGATAAGCCTCAACTGCCTCATCGCCCAAATCAGAAAGCTTGATGTAGCCGCTTTCGCTATTATCCTTTGCATCCTTCTGGGTATAGCGAAGTGTACCCTCCAGACCCTTCTTCAAAGATGTGCCCAAGTCTGGTGCGTCCATTTCCTCGCCAAGCGCAAGGTTGCCAGTCTGCGATTCGTTGGTATTGTTCAACGCAATCACAGGCTTCATTCCCTGCTTCAAATAGTCGATTGCACGTTCTGCAGCAGACTTCGCTTTCAAGGAAAGAAGAACTTGCTGAACGGTATTGAATGCTTTGCTTGCAAATGGCTGATTCTTGATTCCCAGGGCAGCCGTACCCTTCTTGATTCCAATGGTAGACTGAATGGCAGCCAACTCGTCATTACGCTCATCCACGTAACTTGAAACGTATTTCTTCTGAAAATTGATAATATCATTAAACAATCCGATGATACTATCATACTGTTCTCGCTGTTCCTGAACTCGCTCAGGATCATCAATAGCCTTCCAGTCGATGGTTACGCCAGTCATATCTCGCTCACGGCGAATCATCTGACCGCATTGTGTTAAGGTCTGACTCATGATTTCCTGCAAGGTTGCACCACCACGCTTTACCGCATCAATCAAGTCGGATGATTTCATACCGCCCTCATTCATGGCAGTACGCAAAGCGTAGATAGGCATATTGTCTGGTCTCTTGGCAAAGGTTGCAGAGAAGAAGGTAACGTTCTTTGCCTTCTGAATAATGTGTTGGAAATAGTTGCCCTGACCGCTGTTTCCACCAGCCGTGTGACTTTCGTCAAGGATAAGATAGGCGTTACCCATCAGTTTTTCTATAGCATCACGTCTTCTTTGTCCGCTAAGGGCAGCAGCGCCGAATGTCTTACCCTTCGCAAGCTTTCTCTCCTTGCGGTTGCCGTCCTCGTCAAACTCATACACACCATTGCTTACTTGGCTGTAAGTAGTCAATACATAGTCGTATTCGTCTGGCAGTTTGCCGTTCTTTTCGATGTAATCAAGCACTCGCTTCACCTCGCTCTTCGATGGCAAAGTGAATACTACATTTCCGTCTGAGTCGGTAATGGCAGCTTCCTTGGCACTACCGAATACAAATGGTCTTAGGTCTGGGCTTCCAATATCCACCAAGTCACGGTAAACATCACTCAGCAATCCTGCTGTCTTGGTGAAATATACAGGAACCTGCCCCTGTTTCTTGGCGTATCTGATAAGCGAAGCAGCCTGTCTTCCCTTACCGATACCAGTCATATCTCCAATGATAAAGGCGTTGCCCTTCTTTGCCTGCTGCAAGGCAAGGGCTACAGAGTCAACCTGCTCTGCAGCAAGATGAGAATACAAATCATCCTTGTCATTATATCCCAGTTCATCAACAAGGAACTGGTCGGCATCGCCCAACTTTTCGAGATTCTTGTTTACCGCCTCCTGCTGATCGGCAGGCATAACGGCTTTCAGAGTGAATGGATTTTCACTCTTAGGGGCGTAAGTAACTTTCTCGGTGCTTAGTCCACGTACGGATTTGTCCACCCGCTGTAATTGTCCCCGTGGTCCGCTTCCGCTCCCGGTGCTGGCAGGTTCATCAGTACTTGGCTGAGCGTCATTCCGTCCAGCTCCTCCTGATCCATTTCCTCGCTGCTCATTGGTTCCAGTGGTTGGTTCTTTGCTTGGAGAAGGCTCTGTCCCTGTTCCGTCTGTTCCACTATCTCCATCAGGAAATCCTCCATCTTGTCTTGGCTCGGTTCCTCGTTGATTTTCCAAGTCATCATGGGTTCCTGATACGGAAGATGAGTCAGATAATCTTGGAGAGCCATCGCTAGCATCTGGTTCGCTTCCTCCTCGTTCTCGTATTCGTACTCCCTCTTCATAAGCACTAGCAGCCCCTTGTTTATCAGGTTCTGCGTTAACTTTTCCTCCTTCTTCTCCGATGGAAGAATCCATCCGTTCACCTCGTAGTATATCATCTTCAATTCGTTTATAAAGTTCGTCATAATCTTTCACGGTCTCGGCTCTAGCCTTATCCTTTACTGGTGGAAAGGCATTCTCGTTCAAGCGTCTTCCGTTTATTAATATAATACGTGTAGGGTAGCTGGTTCCCTGCTTTGCATACAGACCGCCATCCACATTAATCACGTCCTCCACATTATAGTGGCTATAGAGATAACCAAGGAAAGCCTTATCTTTCGGATTCAGACTTCCGTTCTTGGCGTATTCCGTCTTGCCGCCGATGATAATGGCAGCACGGCCATCGTCCTTCATGCTCTCCAAAGCATTGATAGCCATCTGTCCTTCCAAAGAAGAAATCTTGTAGCCGTCATACTCCATAGGGGTAGCACTACCGAATGGTGGGTTTGTTACCACCACGTCAACGTCCTTGTCTGCAAAAGGCTGGGTTCCATCCTGACTGGTCACGTTCTTGAAGCCCTGTCTTCTCAGGTTCGCCAATCGCTGGGCATCAATATCGTTCACATGTACCTTATCCATTGGCAGACCGATGGTAAGCATACCGTTGCCGGCACTTGGTTCAAGGGCGCTGTCAATCACCTTACCTTTGCCCTTCACATACATGTCTGCAAGGAAGGCGTAAGGGGCAGGGGTAGAGTACTGCTGCTTCATCACTCGCTCAGAATCACGCTGGTTGAGGCTAGGCTGATTCTCATAGAGTGTTTTGATACGTTCAAACTTCACGGCATCGTTGGTTGATTCAGAAGAAGCGATACCTCTTGCTCGCTTAACAATGGCAGTTTCAGCAAGCTCCTGCAAGTCTGTGTCCTTAATATCCTTCAAGCCAACTCTCTCAGCTATCTTTCTCAGCTCAATAATACCGTTAAACTTATGCTTGAAAGCCAACTGTAGGTTCACGGAATCAATAAACTTTTTCTCTGCCAGCTTTCTTTCCTCGGCAGTCTTTGAGTCGCCCACCAGATTCTCCTGATGCTTAGGCGATGTCTTCTCGTAGTAGTCAGCCCACTCCTTCAAACTCATGCGCTGCTCACCATCGCGATAGCGGATATTCATCATCTGCTCATAGATGGCATCCACGTCTTCTTTCTTGAAGAGCTTGGAAGCAGGAGCAAACTCCTTGCGCATTTCCTTCACCACGTCTTCAAGATTGTGCATACCTCTTTTGATTCTCAGATAAGCATTTTCTGCCATGGCGCTCACCAGCTTAGGCAATACCTCCAGCTGTTTAGAGTTAAGACCGATGAAAGAAGCAGACACTTCATCCTTTCCGGCATTCTTGAGCATATCCCAAAGGTCATTAACCTTCTTGTTTGAAGCCGCTACTGCTGCATCGTCAGCCTTCTGCTGAGGCTTCTTCTCTGTTTCAGCCTTAGTTTTCTTCTCCTTTTCGAAAGATTCTGCTGCATTCTTGATTCCCTCCATAGGGTCAGCAGATGGCTCCGCTTTAGGAGTCTCAACCTTTGGTTCAGTCTTCTGCCCTCTGGTCTTGGCAAAGATGCTTTCATAGATAGCACGATGCAAATCATCCGTCACCTCACCATTAAGATAATCAAGAGCCATATCTTTGGATAAATCATCCACGTCAGCCTTCATGATCTCCTCCTCAGTCAGAGGATGCTCCTTCTTAAATTCCTGGGCGGCCGCCGCAATCGGGTCAAAAGTAGGGTCTGGGTTCTCTTCCTTAGGAAGGAGTGGGAGAGGTTTTTCTTTTACCTTACCGTCAACATATTCGACAACCTCATTCAGGTCGCCAAACTTCTTGCCATCATACTCATAGTATGAGCCGGTGTATTCTCCCTTCTCGTTTGGCTCATCAACCTTGATAACCTCCTTGTCTCCATCAATCAGAATCTTCTGCCTTGTGATAGGACCGTTCTCAGATGGAGTTTCGGTTTCCTCGTCAGTAACCTTAATACGACTTTCAAGTTCTTTGTTTACTAAGTCGTCTGGTTCCTCTACTCTTGGTCGCTCTGGTTCTGTTCCTGCTTCTGTTGGTTCATTTCCTCCTGATGCTTCTTGTTGAGGTTCTTCAACGCCTGAAACATCATTGCCTCCTTCAATTTCTGAATGTCCTGTTCCATAATCTTGCCATTTTTTAAAGTTCAAATACTCATTAATTAACTCTTCCTTGGTAGGAGCTGCCTCAAACATATTGCCCTCGCCAGTATTTCTAGCCTTAGCGATTCGGTTATATTCGTCAAGCAAATCTCTGAAATCAGAAACCTTGCCCTCCAAGGCTAAAGCCATCATCTGAGAGATAGAAGAGTAACGCTTAGCCGCATCCTCACCGAACATGTCTGGTGTTCTCAGCAACGTATCAACCTTATTGCCGCCCTGTCTTGCCTCGTAGAGCAACTGGATAGCTTGGTCTATCTCGTCACGAAGAGAGAACTCGCCCAGCTTCATGTTGTCCATCACCGAGCGGATAGCGTTGATAGCCTTATTCTTTACCGTAGAGTCGATGCCCAGCATTCTGATAGTCTCAGGCTTGAAGATAGAACCCAACAGAAGGTTCTTCACATACTCCCTGCCTTGTGCAGAAAGTCGCTCAGGACTATCCATCATCTGTGCCACCTCGTTCTGTCCGATGATGCCTTTATCTACTAACGTCTTTATCAAGTCATTTATTGCCTTGGAATTGTTAAAGAAAGCATCAAGAGAGCCATTTCCCTCAATCTCGGCTACAATCGCGCCTACCTCGTCAGAAGTCAAGGTCTTAGCCTTGGCAACCGCCTGTTCGGTATTACTCTGAGTCTTCTTTTCGTTTCGGTTGAACTTAGCGAAGGTAGCTGCATCGTATGGCAATCTCTCATCGGTCACCAATACAAGGCGTGGGTGTTCGATTCCGCTCTGCTCAATCTGCTCTCTGGTAAAGCCGAAGTTCTCGGCATTCTCCAGAAGGTCGTTGATGTATTCTGCGTCTGTGCCTTCTTTTGCCGCCTTCTGTCCTGCCATCGTTCTACCATTGCCATCATAAACGATTCCCTCGTCAGATACCACTGGCACCTGCTCAATAGCCATACCATTATACTTTCGGGCAATCTGGTCCGTATTCTGCTGAGCCGCCTTGTCGTGCTCATAATCACGGTCATTCACGGTTCTGCCCTCAGCATCGGTAGGGAATCCCTCAGATTTCTTATAGTCGTTATTCACATCATGAGAAGGAGTAAGACTTTCAGCCGGAACAATCTCATAGTGCCCCTTAATCTTGGTCTCTCCGTCAGGCAGCATTCTTGTACGCTTGTTGCCCACAAGTCTAGGTGCATTCACAAACTTCTGTCCTGCTACGCTGCCAGCTTCATGAGCGCCTTCAGTCTGTTCTGTCTTACCCACGGTCTCAGCCACCTTCTTGGCGGTCATAGCCTTCTTGATATTCTGAGCGTGGTCCAACTGCTTCTTGGCAGCTTCAATAGTCTGATTCTTCAAAGCCTCCTGCTCCATGATGTCGTTAGGCTCGGCGGTATAGTCCACCTTCATCTTCTCGGCATCCTTCAAAGCATTCTCAGCTTTCTTAATCTGTCCGTCCACCACCTTCTCGGCATTCTCCCCGAAGTCCTCAGTAAGAATCTCTGCACTCTGCTCAGGAGTCATACTAGCATAGTCTGGCGTAGGTCTTCCTTTACTGTCCGTAGCCATAGGAACATCTGAACCATCTGCAAACTTTCGGGTCTGCTGAGGCTGCTCTTGTGGTGCTAAGTTCTCATTTGTGGTATTATCTTCGCCCGATGTGGTATCAACTTTTGTTAAAGTGGTATTATCTTTTGTTAAATCACCCTCTTTTGTGGTACTATCTTCCGATTTTGTGGTATTATCTTGTGGTGCCTCCTGCTCCTGCTGAGGCTTTGCAGCATCCAACATAGCCTGTTCCTGTGCCGCCTGATTGTAAGGCTCAGAGTTCTTCATCTGCAATCTCTGACGATATTCTGCAGCAAACTGGTCGATAGGCTGATTCTGAAACAGAGTAACCTCGTCTGCCTTCACATAAACCAATTCCTTGGTATTAGGGTCCAGACAGACAAGCATATCACCGCTACCTTCCTTGGCTCTACCTGTAGTCTGGTCGAAGGCAACATCACCCGAACCAACAAGAAGTGTTCTTCCGCTGCTGTCCCGAACATACAAAGCCTGCTCGCCATTCATCGGCTGACCGTTCAATGTTCCGTGATAGCTCCAATCAGAAATAAAGCTCTTCACGTTTTCCTCTATAGCGTCGGCAGTAGCCTGCTGCATACCCTGCACTCTGGCGTTCGCATTAATATATTGGGCAAGTGGGGTCAACTCTTCTTGGGTCAATCCATTCTGAATGAGTGCATCGTAAATCTGTGCCGGGGTCAAGCCCTGCTGGTGCAATTTCTCAAAGGTTTGCTTGAACACATCGTTGCTATCCATCGCTGCATCAAGGGCTTGCTCTGCGTTGCGAAGGTTGCGCAACTCATCAACTACCACGCCGCTATCCGGGTTATCCGTTCCCAGACTATGCTCCTCGGCAACCGTCTTACCTTGGCTGGCAGACTGGTCTGCGTGTGGCTTTCCGCTAGGGAAAAGTCTGTTTTCAAGCTCGCTCTTCACATAATAGAAGATTTTGTTCTCCTGGTCGGTGCGCTTCATTGGGTCTTTGCGCATGATGTAGTCAATATCAACCGTCATGTTTCCCTTGTCGTTGATCATCTTCTTCCAGGTGTCAATAAGACCATCAACAACGTCTGCGGATTCTACTTTAAGATCGCCATACGAACCGTAAACGTCCACATACTTCTCCCAGTCAAGATAGAGCGCACTCTTCGGGTTGCGCAAGTCATTAATCAGCTGGGCGTTTATCGGGTCTGTAACATCCTTGCTTGTGTCATAGCCGTTATTACGGAGGAAGCCAAGTGCCAGACTGGTAACATTTCCGTCCTCATCAGTCAGCTGCATATCCTTCATCTTGGAATAGCCAATCAGCGACATCATATCGTCATTATCACGATAAAGCTTTTGCTTGTAAAGGATAGCTCTGCGCTCATCGGCATTCTTATAAGAGGTACGTGTAAGCAGCGTTCCGTTCTTGGTGTATTCAAGAATCTGTTTGTTCTTCACGTCGTTCACGCTTCGGTAGCTTTTGCCTCTTGTCGTGTTAAACAGTCCCATGGCCGCATTCACCTTCTCTTTGGTGCTCTGAGAAACGTCTGGGTCGTTCATGAAATCCGTGTATGCCGTTTTATATTGCGGATCTCTTGGAGCAGTCTTCGATGCACGGTCCACCTTCACGAAAGCATCCATCAGGTTCTTGCCCGATGCAGAAGAAATCAATTCATTCTTCTCGTCAGGAGTCAGACGAATATCCACGGCAATAGGGGAACCGTTGGCATTCTTTCCAATCACGAAATTACCACCGCTATTATGAGCAAGATTATACAACGCATTTCCGATATGAGCGTAATTCTTAGGCTCTCCAGCCTTAAATGCGCCCACCATCACCACGTCTTCAAGCCATGTGCCAAAAGAAATGTCCTTATCGCCTGTGATGTTGTCTGCAACCATCATGGTTCCAGCCTCAACGCCGAGACCCGCGGCAGTAGCACCAAGCTTCTGTGTGCCATGCAGCCATTTCTCGCTTGTGCTCTTCTCCAAGCCAGTGATACCGAACTTTGATACCCAAGGAGCCATGATAGCACCCGATACTCCGAACATCGCACCAGTGGTAGCACCATGCCCGAATCCTTCCAATGCTGCATGACCCAATGCCGACAATGAAGTATCGTCACCGGTAGATGCCTGTCCCAGAGCCGCGGTAATGCTGGAGTAGCCACCCAGATTGAGCGCACTCTTCGCCGTCCCTTCCACCAAGCCAGAAGCAATCTTCTGTGCCATCGTCATGTTTGCAGCCTTGAATGCCAACTGCTGTGCAGTCAGTTTAGTTCCCATCTTCACAACTCCAGCCTTGGTGAGACCTTTCATCAGTACCTGCTTTCCCAAATCCACTGTCATATTAGATGCGCTGCCTGTCATTCCGAGAATAGGGGAGTCCATCGCCATGTTAGCCGCCGTAGAAACGAAACGTGCGCCCATGCCAGACTTATATCCTTCGTTAGCCTTGTAGCCATTAACGGTAGGCATTTTCTCCAGACCGTCTGCAATTGCCATCGCCTCCTGCTCTCTGGCAATCTGCTCTCTCGACTTGTCTTGTCCGGCAGACAAGGTTCCCAAGATAGAATCGCTGAGTTTTCTCACCACATACTCCGTGGCACTCTGAGGTAAAATCTCCTCGATATTCTTAACGCCCAGTATATTCTGGGCACGCTGCATCATCTGAGGAGTAACATACTTGTCCACGTACTCCTCCACGCCCATGTTCTGCTTGTCAGCACTCTGCATGATGTGCTCCTGCAATCCCTTCTGGGAGTATATTTCCTGCAACTTGGAACTGAGGGTGTCGGCAAGTACATTCTGGCGGTTCCTGATCCTGTTGTCCTGCAAATCCTTCCACGCCTTGTTTCTCAGATAGGCATCATTGCCAGCTTTCTGCAAATCCTGCTGATACTGAGACCAAGACAAATCATCAGCCTCCTTCATTGAAGGAGCAACAAGAGCATCAATCTCAGGCGCAATAGTACCATATTTGCCGTCATTCATCGTAAATTTATTGCCTTCAACCTCATACTGGGCGAGATTCCTAGCATCGTCCTCTCTCTGCTGCTTGGCTCTAGCTTGTTTAGCCTCAGGAGTAGAAAGCTGCTGCATCGTCTCGTTGAAATTCTTGGCAGTAGGAGTTATTCTGCTTCTGCTGATAGGGGTAGCTCTCTGCTGCTCCTGACGTGCTGACTGCTCTTGTGCTCTTTGCATGCGTGCGCGCGCATTACTAGCCTGAGCCTGCTGCAATGGAGTCATTTGGTCGTTGCGCATGTGCATCAACCGCCAGTTCTGCATGTAGTCTGTGCCAGAAGTTGTAGCCGTTCTAGGCTGCTGAGCCTTCTGCTGCCTTGGCTTCCGATACTGAGCTGCTACTTCCTGCGCTCTCTGCTTCATTGTCAGCTTCTTGACAGGCTGAACTGGCTTCTGCTGCTGAGGCTTCGGATTTACTGCATGAAGTCCAAGCCGCTGTGCAAACTCCTCATACGATTTACTGGAAACAGCACCATCGGCGTGAAGCGCATCATAGAGCTGCTTTCTGTTATGATAGCCCTGCTTGCCAGGCGCATACACGAACTGTCGGAAATGTTCTCTAGTTCCTGTAACTGCGCCATCGGCTTTCAAGGCGTTATAAAGTTGGTCAAATTTATCTCCAGCCATATATTATATATTAATGTTTATAATCCAAGTTTCTTTGTATTCTTATAGCCGTTCTTCGACTTGCCGGTAGGCTTCGGTCTGTTTCTCGCATTCCTAGCCGCATTCTGCGAAGCTGCTGCCTGACTGGTAACAGATGCGCCCTTTTTTCTTGTGGTGGTCGTTACCTCTGCGCCAGTCTTCGGATTGATGGTCTTTGTACTAGTAGAAGTAGATGTCTCGCCCTGCGGAAGCTTGCCGTATTCACGGTAGTACTCCTGTTCCCACATGGTCTTGTTAGGCTGATAGCGCATCTTGCCGTTCTTATCCTCAAACCAGTACTTGGCACCCGAGCCGCTACCGCTCCTGCCTGACCGTCCACCGCCGCCACGCCCCTTATGGGTTGCGTTGTACTGCTGAATAGCCAGACGCTGCCTAGCCTGCTCATCCTTCACCTTGTCACGCCCCTTCTTATACTCAAAGTCACGCTTATCCTTATCCTTCTTATACTGGTCAGCTGCCGCATCCTTTCCTTTTCGGTACTCAAACTTATCCTTGGCAAGCTGATTACCTTCACCACGAAGCCCCATAAGATACTCCTTATAAACCTGATCAGCCTGTGCTTTTCGGTTATCTAGGTCGAGATTTGCCTGCTTATAGGCCGCATCCGCATCAATGGCAGCCTGTTTCTGTCTCTGAGCCTTGCGGTTCTGATAACCCTGTTCCATCATGGCAGTAGGGTCGTTGAACACCTGCAGAGGCGCACCCTTCGAAGTATTGATGATATTTCCCATGTGGCGAATAGCATCAGCAAAGGCAGCGATATTCTCACGGTTGGTAGTGATTCTGCGGTCATACTCATCAGGAGTCTCGCCCTCACGCATTCCCGGTCTACTCTTCGGCATAATCTTGCCGAGCCAACTGAAAAAGCCGCCATCCCTCTGTTTAGGATCAGCCTCAAACTCTGGAACCTGCTGTTCCTGCGGCATCTGAAAGCCGCTCAGAGCAGTAGAAAGCGTATCATAGCGAGGTGTTCCGTCAGCATTCCAACCAGTAGAAGGCTGCGGCATTCCCTCAAAGTTACTCTGAGGCTGGGGAGTATTCTCTGCAGCATCGCCCATATAAGGAGTCTGTACTGGTCCCAAGGCAGGGTTTGCATTACCGCTTCCCTGCGGAACGAACTCTTCCTGCTTAGGCATCTGGGTGAAGTTCGTAACAGGTGCTGCGCCTGTCTGAACAGGCTGAGCCTCAAACTTACCGGCAGCACCGCCTCCATTCCCGAAGAAGTTAACGCCAGCACCGCCATTTACCCCCGCGGCTCCTCCGTTTCCTCCATTCATCACCTGATCATAATCGGGATATTTCGCCCTCATCAGGTCATGCACAGCCTCAGGATAGCCGCCGATAGTTACCGGCTTCTTCCTAGGCTGCTGTGTATTCTGAATATTGTTTACTGCCATAGCTTACTTTTTCATATTTTCGATTTCCTCATCTGTAAATACATGAAACATACCACGAAGACATATAATAGGTATTTCATCACCAAACACATTTGTATAGGTAAATCCATCCTTTTCACTATAGTGTAACTCCGTGCCGTTCTTCGTGCAGCGCTCGATGATTTCAGCTTCTTCTTTTGAGAGAATTATACCATTATCGCATTGCACAATAGTAGCAGATTGGTCGCCACCTTCCTCTGCTTTATCATAGTTAATAGAAACCGTATGGCCTTTCTCTAAAGCCTTACGAACACACTCCAGAATTTCACCCAACTCAACCTCCTCTGGCTTATCCTCAGTAGGATGAGTGTTTTTGGCAGAAGAACAATCTTTCTGGTTCGTTACTGCGCCAACAGAATCGTCTCTGAAAAGAGAAAGTTTCTTGTTTTCATTTCCTCTGGCAATATCATTAATCTCCTTCTTGGTCTCTCTATTGCAATTGGCAGGAAAACCATAAGTCTGATAGTTCTTGCAGCGTTCAAGCATTTCGTCATTAATAGGGCCGTTATTGTTGACAAGGACATACAAACTAGCCAGTTCCTTGATAAATTCGTTTGCTGCCACACCATAATCACAGTACTCCTTGGAAGCGTTGCGAATTATATCAACAAGCTTGGTCTTCTCCTCCAACTCCTTCTTGGTAGCCGCCAGTTCATTACCTAAGTCTGCAATCACCTCGTCCTTCTCAGCAATCACCTTCTCTTTGTAAGTGAGAGCACTCTCGGCACTCTTCAAAGCCCGAGCATCAATCTCGTCAACAATCTTGTCTGCAAGCTTCTTCTTCAGCTTCTCATTCTCCCCAACATATTTCAGACCTAACTCGGCAAGATTCTTCTCACGAATCTTTGTAAGGCGAAGTTCCTCGTTTTTATCACATAACTCCTGTGATAAATCCAGATTCTCGCCGAACATCTTAATCTTTCCTCTTAGGTGTCTAGAACATTCCTTCCGAAACTCCTCAATCTTCAAGTTCTTCTTATGGATAATCTTGTTGAGTAGGGCAATCTTTTTAGTGAGATGCTTAATCTTCTTTCCCTGCTCATCCAACAAGGCATCGTTGAACTGGGAGGCTGCTTCTTTGAGGGCATGGTTTACACCAGAATCTTCTTTGATGCGGTTCTCAGCAGAACCGGGAGCCTTGGTATTCTTTTCATACTCCTTCTTCAAACATTTCTCACGCATATTGTAATCATGTCCGCTGATGGATATATAATAACCTCCCTTGGCTAAAACACGGAAAGCTTCAAGCACAGAAGGCTTCTCATGCTCAATCCAGCAACTCTCGTTAAACACAAATGGCTTTGTTGAATGAAAGCTAATCACCATCTCCTTCTTCAATATCTTCTTTGCTTCTTTTAATGTCATAATCTATCCAATTAAAATAATGATTAAAAAACCAGCAAATGCGCCTAACGCATCTGCTACAATATCCTTGTTGTCAAACAAGCCGTATGTGTAATAGTCGTATGCCTCCTTCAATAATCCTGCAACAACCGCAATCAAACAGGCTGATACCGCCGAAGCTGCAATACCCAGACCGAGCAGGTTCATATTCAAAAGAGCAACAACCATCGTGATCAGGCAGCAAGTCTCAAAGTGCAATACTTTGTCTTCGCCGCCAATTCGCTTTATAAAACTCTGAAATCTATTCATAATCTTTATGTTTTAACTTCATTAACACTTCCCGAAAATTCAGGGGTGGGGAAAATCGGAAAACCGAAATCCAGAAAAAGGGGGTGGGGGGAGGCAGAATTTCTTTATTTGTATTATTCTACTATAATTAGCAACGGTGGTCGAAGGGGGTGGGGGGCTTGGGGTCGCCTGTTGTGCCTCGTCCACCTTGCCTGTCGCTCATCCGCTCCACCTTCTAGCTGCTACCCAAGCCCCGACAAGCCAACTGCCTTCTTCAAGCGGTATTGGTTCTTCTCCTCGGGATTCATCATGCTCTCAGCCAAGTGGTCGCTTGCAGCAGAATGAGCGGTTCGGTCTTGTTGTGTTACAATTGTGTTATCAATTGGCTTTCCATTTGAGCCTAAAGTGTTGGTTTTCACCGATTTAGCACCTTCGAGTTCTGACCCCAATTGGTTCACACCGAAATTGAACATCGCATTAGATGCATTTTGAGCCGCATCGCTAGTGTTCTGCGCCTTCTGCTGCTCGATTTGCTGACGTTCTCTAGACAACTGCTGAGTGTTCTGAAGATGAGCATCCTCCACATGCTGCTTGCGAGCCGTGTCCTGTGCCGCTACATTGGCTATCGTGTCGCCCATAGCCTTGTTTGCTGCCTCCTTCGCCATCGCCACGCTTGCAGCAGTTCCACCGCCAACGGCAGCAGCACCATCAGCCTTGCGGACGTACTCGTCCTGTACCTCCTTCGCTCTTCTCATGAGGTTTTGACCCGCTTTCGTGTCAAGGTAGTCCGTGTTGTAGTTCTTGTCGTACCAAGCCTTCTCAGCGTTCGTTCTGTACGTGTTCTCCGCTTGTGCCCTTCTAGCTGCCTTCTTAGCCTTGTTAGCACCGAAGAGAGAAGAGCCAACGCCAAGCGCCAAGGATGCAGCACCTAAGACCCATTCTTTCTTATCCCCGAGAACAGGGCAAGAGGTCAAATGCTTTGGGATTTTTGATAATATTTCCGTCATAATTGCAATTATTTGATGTTTCGAGGGCAAATATATAATATTTGAAGGTTCGTTTTGCCGTGTTCCAACCTCGTACAAAATCGCCCCAAATCCCACCAATTTCTTTCTCGGGGCGCAACTCACCCCTTTTCCTCCTCTCATTTCGTCCTCTAGAAGACCCATTTTGTATGAAAACGTGATTATTGTAAAGAAAAGACAAGTGTTTAATTATAAGCAAGTTAGTTTCAATCACTCCCAAGGAAGAATAAAAGCAAGATGTAAAGAAAGTTCTTATTTCATAAAGGGAGTTTCTTTGCAAACAAAAAAGGGGTTTTGCATTAATAGGTACGCACGCACGCAAGGAGTTCGTTAGCAAACTTTAACTAGCCTTATTGCCCATCTTGAATGATTTTCACCCACAATCAACGCTAAACTCGCTCATTTCTTGCAATTTTTGCGATTTTCGGGCAGTTGGTCGGGATTTCTCTCAAATTCGTGAGTTTTGAGCCGTTTAAGAGCCATTTGCAAGCAGATTAGAGCCGATTTTGTGGGTTTTTCGTAGATTTCATGGTTTTGTGCCGGATAATGCGCTCATCTAGGATTAAGGCTTTTAGAAGATGATTTAGGCGGTTTCTATTTTTCTAGTTGGAGAAATATTTTTTCCTAGTTAGGGAAATTGTTTTCTCTCCCTGTACTCTCTCTTCTCTCTCTGTTGTGTGTGTGTTCTTCTTGTAGGTGAGAGTGAAGAACCCTCGGGGGAGATAAGGGGGCAGCGCCCCCACGGGCGCAAGCGCCCTCCCCATGCCCTGTGGGGCTGACGCCCTCACCACAAGCCTTGCAGCCACTTGCCGAAGGTATACACCGAATACAGGTAGCACACCACGATAAGCAGTTGCAAGATCCACTCAGCATACTTCATGAATGGTTTCTTGTGTTCCTCCACCTTCCCGAACACATTAAAGAGATAGGCTATACAAACGAGTGAGACTGCACCGAAGGCGAGCCACATAATAATTTGGACTATAATCATTTCGCTATAATCCTTAACTCATCAACTTGCTTGAAGAACTCCTCCAATGTATCGGCAGTATAATGGATGCCCTTGTAGCGGATAAAGCTAGCAAAGCCTTCTTTGCTATCCTCCTCGAAGAGTTCAGACACCTTGCAGCCGATTATCTCTGCCATTTGTTCAAGCCTATCAATACCAAACTTTTTGCGAGCCAACATTTGGCTAAGTGATATAGGCTCAATGCCCATACCTTTAGCCAAATCTTTTTGCTGCATCCCATGTGCTTTTAAGCACTCTTTTATTCTCAATTGTACCATAATTCTATTTTTTGTGGCAAAGATAATAAAAATATAGCATATAACAATAACTATTACTTATTTTAACGCACAAATATAGTATAAAAACCATCTTAAAGTGCAAAGTTATGTCTAAACGCTATACTTTTGTGTAAATATCGTTAATAAACATAACAAAATTTGGAGAGTATAGCATAAATGCTTATCTTTGCACCCGAAATCAAGTTGGTTTGATTTCTCAAGCGTAGCAATGGCACATTTAGAGATTTTGGCTAGTAACGAACGCTATACAAATAGGTTAAGTAGGCAAAACACTGAGGATGATACAGGCAAAACACCGAGGACATCGTACACCGAGTTAGTTGCGACTCTCAAAGCAACAAGACAAAGAAGTCTCAAACACTCATCACGCAAGATGTAAAAACGCTAGCCGTGTTAGACTAGAGAAACATCGAAACACGTCAACCCACGGACGTTAAACGAAGGGAGTTAGGTCACATGTAACTTGTGAACGTTGGGCGCAAACGTACACCTGCACTTTGTATGTATAACATTTTAACAACAACGACAATGGAAACAACAAAGATGTGTTTATTAGAATTGACTAAGGCTGATGCTATTGTATTAGCCAACATGCTTAGAAGAACTGCAAACGAAAATCCATTTCATTGGAAGGAAAGCAGCGTTGAGAAGACAAGAGACCTGTACGATAACGTACTCACTCAGTTGTACGACTAAAATATTAAAGACTATGGCAAAGTTAGCAGATTATTACATTTGTGACCTTCTCTACACCAAAGAAGGTTATGTAATTGCAGACGAAGATGAGGTTCGCCCTAACATATATGAAGACAATGATGAGTACATCAAAGAGTTTTGGGGAGAATATCCGTTTATAGGGAAGTTCCCTGTAATGTACAGAGGTAAACTTGTTGATGTACTTGTGTTCAAAGATTACGAGCAATACTTTGGAGTGTTCAAAGATGAAGGCAAGTGCATGAAGGACTACATAGTAGTGAAAGACTACGTATGCGAACCCGACAGGAAACCCGAAGTTGTTGCACAATTCGACACAAGAGAAAAGGCTGAAGAGTACTCTTTAGAGCATGAAGGTTTATATTGGGTGTATGAAATGAGTAATGAATGGTAAGTAACAATGTGGGGAGATAAGGGGGCAGCGCCCCCACGGGGCGTACGCCCCTCCCCACGCCTAACGGACAAAAGACTATGGCAGAGTATATCGTAAATTTTCGCAAAATCGAAAGATTTGTAGACAGAGTGGTAATGACCCCAATATACACAAAGCACATGAGCGATAAGGAAACTGAGTTACTGAAAAGAAACCTTATCAAGGTAGGCTACAAGTATATTGGACGCAGCAAGGATGTGTACGATAACTATTACACAACTTACGAGCGCAAGAGTATTGAGCAATCAACAGAAAGTCGTGAGGTTATATTTAGAGTTACAATAACAACATTAATTAAAATAAACGAATATGGAAAAGACAATAACACTTACAGGCGGTGAAATATATAATATTACATCAGCTATTAACGATAGAATAATCCTTCTAGAGGAATGTATTTCAAGCCACGATGATACTCCTATAACGCACAAGCGATTGAAGGAGTTTAAAGAGATTAAAGCAAAGTTGAACAATTAAAACGATAAGAAAATGGAGAAGACAATAACACTTACAAGCGATGAGATTTCAAGCATCACTCTCGCTATATACGATAAGGTAATGAACCTTTCGCAAGCAGTTCTTATTTGTGGTGCGGAACTCACACCGAATGCACAACAGAGAATTGAGAACTTAAAGGCAATCGCCCTTAAATTAAATGGTATAGAATCTTAAAGATAGGAGATAAGAATATGAGAAAGAACAAAACTTACGAGCAGCAGAAGAAGTTCTATGACAAGAACAACGCCTACGAGAGTTTAGGGGCATTATTCTTCGAATGGCTTACTAGCGGTTATATGACTGCAAAGCAGATGCAAGATGTGTACAGAGAAGGAACAAAGGAATGCAAGGAGTACATCTTTGAAGACTTGTTTCACCTTGTAGGACACAAAACCTTCTATCAGTTCGTTAGAATCTTCAACTTTGGCAAGAAGTAACATGGAGCGGTCAGCGAATAGAGGAGCACATCACGTTCAAGCCGTGAGACCGCACAAGTTAAATCAATTAATAAAGAAACAGAAATGGAAAAGAATATTTGTTTATCTTGCAGATTTGCATTCAGAAATGGCAAATGCAATCGACTTGTAGTATCTAGTATGGGTATGAATGACCGCCTTGGCAGTTACTATAAGAAAGACAATAAATGCCCTTATCATGAGGAAGGAAACGATTGCAGAAACAGAGATTATGAGCCTATTAATTTTTATAATTCATAACAATTAAAAGAAAGGAAATTGATATGAAAGTACATCACATTGCACATTACGAGTATGGCAGCAGACCGCACTCGGAAATGAGAGAAAAGGAGTTTCCTACACGTTGGGAGGCCGAGAAGTTTTGTGAGGAATGGAGAAAAGAACATTGGTATTTTGGCGGTGCAGCATGGACAGAAAGCATAACAGAGCCGAGACCTATAACCGCTAACGATGTTCTCGCAGCTGCAGTAATCAAAAAGATTTTAAGATATTAAGAAAGGGCAAGTAATATGGACATCACAATTTATGTATTAATCTTCTTAGTTGGCAGTCTTACAGGCTACAGACTGAGAGCAGCAAAAGATATGGAGGACGAGTAATATGAACATTATCAGAGTAACAAAGACATCACGCAACAGGGTTGATGCAATCTTCACAGGTTATCAGTATCTGTTCTTCCACGCAGATTTCGGACTTGTTGCAGTAGCACAACGAGGACAACACGCAAAGCAAGACACGGAGAATCATTTCATTATCTTGCGTTCGGAGCAGATAAGCGAGGAAATGATAAAAAGTACAATAGAGAAGAACGAGAGCACCTTCAACAACAGGTTGAATAAGTTCATCTTCTCGGGCGAGCACAACAAGCCGCAACACACTTTACCATACGTAGTGAGTATTGAACTAGAAAAGAGATAAGATATGAAAAAGAGAATTAAGATAGTTTTGGTAGTGGCAACGATAGTTGCCCTACCTCTTATGGGAGCCGGAATGCAGCAGAGCAAGAGCGATGAGAAATCTTTGCTTGTAGACTTCATCGAGTATTGCAAGACATGTGAGAACCTTAGGCAAGTTGATCCTAACAAGGACTACACCCAAGCAACACTCCATGAGCTGAAGAATGCAGCACGTTTCTATGAGGAACAGGAGAACTTTGCCGACTGCACAGATTATCAGCAGCAAGCACAGATAGATAAGATTATCGGCAAAACTTATGCCGCTAGAATGATTAACAATAACAAATTTAAAGAATAAGATATGAATCCGAAATTAGTAAAACAAGCAGTTGCTTTCGCAGCTGAGTTTAGCGAACAGAATAACGAACGTATTGTTGTTCTTATTAACGGACAAAATGAAACAACAATGGTACGACCATACCTCGGCCATAATTTCATCTATGAACATTTTTTAAATGCCATCATCATAAATTTTAGTGATGGCAAGAAATTTATAGATATTGATAGTATTAATTCAATTCATTGTTACAAACAATTATAGGAGATAAAATTATGAAGACAACTAAGGCAGTTAGATTGAGTGACAATTTTGTAGGAGTTGAGATTAACACCATACAAGACGTAGTTAAGGCACAGGCAGCCGGACTCAAACTTGTAGACAAGGAAGGTTGGGAATATAGTATTTACACCATCGATGATGAAGAGACCGGAGAAGAGCGAGAGCCTACAGAACAGGAAATCTTCGAGCACATCACCAAAGACCTCTCAGAAGGCAAGGAAGTGTACGCATGTATGGAATTATCGTCTGATTGGGAAGTACAGGAACGAGCCAAGACGCATCTTACAACCAACTTCTATGTTGGCCAACAGGTTTTCCTATTGCGTGATAACAAGATAGCTGAGAAGACGATTTCTCGCATCGTTCTTGAGAAGAGAGAAGACAAAGACAAGGAGTGTTGCAAACTTCTATTAAAACATGATAATGGATACACCTATGGTACAGACGTCTTCTCTACAAAGGAAGAACTTGTAGAAAGTCTGTTGAAGGAGTAAGTTTAACCCGAGGGAGAGAAATCTCCCTCACAAACCATTTTGAGTATGATTAATTCTGTTGTTAAAAATCTGTTGGATAAAAAGGATTGGAGCAGAATCATTTTCCGCTTTCCTACATCAAGCTATACTCTGTTCAATAGCGACAGATACGAGATAGATAGTTTCTGTATATATATCCATGACGATACGTCCAGAGAGTACGAGGAAACGAAAGTCTTAGACATAGCAAGTCTGATTTCCATGGAGATTAAGAAGAAGAATTTTGAAGATATTGTAGAGGAGATGTAAGCAATATGACGATAATCATAAAATTTTTCAAGGGAGCCATCTACGTTGACAAGTTCGGACGGAGATACAGGGCACGTACAACGTTCATCATCAAGCAGACCTCATTTACTGAGAGGTTCTTTCTACCGAACGGAATGCAAGTAGACAAGAGCACTTGTCTTGAGAAGATAAACGAGAAGAGAAAATAGTTGTTGTTGTTATATATAGGGCGAATGCGGTATTCAAGCCGCTACAGATGGTTGCAACGTACCATCCGTCCACCAAGTATTAATTTTTAAAAGAAAGGATTTGATTATGAAAAGGTATGAAGTTGAAATCGTAGAGAAAATCACCTACAAGGTGGAATTTTCTGCCGATTCACAGGAATACGCTGAAAGGCGCGTAAGAGAAATGTACGATAGTGGTGCTTTGGAAGGCATAGGCGAGTTGGAAAGTGTTTCGTTTGATGTAGAAGAGAAGGAGGGCGAGTAAGATGAAGAAACAGAAAGTATTTGTGTTAATTAAGCACGGAGCAGACAACCAAGATTATTCGGGCGTTAATGTTATCGGAGTTTACTCTACCAAGACCGCAGCCAAGGAGCGGATGGAAGAAGAGGAGGATAATATCCTAGGTTTTTATAAGGAGGAATATCCCGATAACTATGAAGTGTCTGAAGATAAGGACGAATCATCATGGAGCTGCTCATGCAAGGATAGTATTATGTTTGATGAGTTGTTAATAACAGAAAGTGAATTAGATTAATATGAATACACTAGTGTCCCGTTAAAACGAGACGATTATTAAATAAGTTATTAATACTCAAAA
>OGKL01000007.1_pt1 | contig 69193 bp, 60 predicted proteins | sample 1572471 | NCBI WGS metagenome assembly OGKL01 (sample SAMEA2582156, study PRJEB24529) | metagenome | biome: Human gut stool | place: China | collected 2011
GCGTATTTGCCTTTAGCTAAAACTTTTGGTGCATTTATTCCTAACATAATTATATCATTTAAATGTTTGTGATGCAAACGAGCGCAATGAAAGTTTGCTTTCAAATTGCCGTGGGCAACTTTTCTTTTGCAAAATTAAGCAATATTTCTATAACTTCCAAATATTTAGCAGGTTATTTTGTTCTTTTTAGTATTAAAGCGCATATTTAAAGCTTTTGGGCCTTCAGCCCGTAGTTGAACTACATACGAAAGTTCTGTCTATATTTATCAGAATCTCCAAATGTTTTCTAAGAAATCTGCTTATCAAGCATGGAATTTAATCCAAAAAGTTCTAATTGCCATAAATTTCTCATTATGAATCAACGGAAGAACCGCGTTATACCCCATCTTCTTCATCTTCTTCCTCTTCAGCAGAAGCGTTGGTATCCAACTTCTCATCCTTTGATATAGAGATACTACCCATTCGGGAAATCTTAAGTACCAGAGGTACATATTCATCACTGGTAACATCAGGCGACCCTACACTTGCTGCGAAGTAAAGATAATCACCTTCTGCTTTCACATACACAATACCGAGCAAAGCACCCATGTCCTGTGTATGTTTGTCAATATAAGACGTGAAATCTTTCTTTGTGAAAGTACGGCTAAAGAATTCTGTGCCATCACTTCTCAATACCTTAACCGAAATTCTGTTATCATAATACTTGGTATTTTCGTCCAACTGGAGAACCGGAAGTTCCTTGTCAGAACTACGCTTCACCACCACTTTATAATGGGAACCAACCCAGTCAGCCTCTCTGGTCTGCTCATAATCACTCATTTTCTGAGTAGCTTTATTCACAACCTTAGCCACCGGTTTAGGAGCAATAATGATATTACTCTTCTTCTTTTCTGTACAAGCCGTCAAGCTAGAAATAGCCAAAAGACCTATTAATATATAATCAATTCGTTTCATTCCGTTATTTTTTATTACTGCAAAAGTACATTTTTCTTTTGAAATAGCCAAAGAAAAGAACCGAAATCTACATTCTTACACAAAATCAGATGCAAAAAAGGCGTCTACTTTCACAAGCAGGCGCCCTACATACCTAAATACTAACTAATAAATTTCCTATTGAATCTTACACGATATAATAAAAGTTCAGTTTATGAATTCTAATCGTAACTTTGACGAAAAGAAAATGAAAAGGTTTAATCAAGATATAAAAAAAAGTGCTTTTTCTGCTTTTTTTTTCATTTCTTAGCAAAAGAACATCAAAAAACATGATTTTGTTTTGTTTTTCGAACAATTTGCCGTACCTTTGCAGCATAATAAAGACATTAAGTATGAAAAATAGGTTAATATTTATCATTTCTGTATTTTTTGCCTTCATTTCATGTTCGCATCAGCAAACAGAAAAGAAGGAGCAAGTCATCGACACAATACCTGTGATGGTGATGCAGATACAGAAATGCAATCGCTTATATACAGCAGAAGCTCATGTTCATAAGATTATAACACATGATGACCAGCTTAATCTGAAAGGCTCCCTGTTCAAGAAAGACTTTAATATTCATGTTCCCGGCTCAAACCGCAAGGTGGCCATTCCGATGGATGCGACATTAAAAGCTTATGTAGACTTTTCAGGATTCTCTGCAAAGAACGTTAACCGACAAGGTGACAAGATAGAAATCATCTTGCCAGATCCAAAAGTGATGCTCACCAGCAGTAAAATCAATCACGAAGGTGTAAGACAATTCGTTTCACTCACCAGAAAGAACTACAGTGATGCAGAACTGTCACAATTCGAACAACAAGGCAGGGAAAGTATTATTCGCGATATCCCGAACCTAGATATTCTTGAGCAGGCACGCCAAAGTGCAGCAAACACCCTGATTCCGATGCTACAGGACATGGGATTCGCTGAAGAGAATATCAAAATCAGTTTCAGGAAGAAATTCACTTTCAACGATCTGAAGACTCTTCTGGATAAGACAACCATCGAAAAGAATCACTAAGCGAGGAGAACAATGATATGAAAAGAATACAAATCATCGTACTATTAGCACTGATCCTTATTCTGGGTGGAGCCTTCTATTGGCTCACCAAAGACAACGAGGTCAGCGTGGTACAGGAAGATAAGACAACCCTCTCACCCACTCAGGTAGAAAGCATCGAGAATATCGGTCAATGGGAATTTCTATCTGTAAGTGATGAAGAACTGATAGATACTATACGCCGTGGCTTTTTTGGCGATGACCAACTGGTACGTATCTATTACGGAACGTTGCGCTTGGGTATCGATATGAAGGATGTAAAAAAAGGATGGCTACAAGCCAGCCAGGACAGCATCGTTTGCACTTTACCTCCTATCAAACTGCTAGACCATAACTTCATAGACGAAGCGAAGACCAAGAGTTTCTTTGAAGAAGGCAAATGGACAGGCAGCGACAGACAGGCTATGTATGAGCGTGCTTATCAAGCTATGAAGAAACGTTGCTTAAACCGCACCAATATCTATACTGCACAGGCGAATGCCAAGACTCAGTTTAGAGAGATGCTGAAAGCAATGGGATTCAAAAACGTAAAGATAGAATTTGAGAAATAACAAGGTTATAACACATAAGTAACTGCGTTATCAGGTATAAAAATATAGATATAAGATAAACATAAAATTTTTAAGAGATGGATGCAATAAACGATTTTTTCACCGCATTTAGTTCATTCCTTTGGGGATGGCCTATGATTATCCTGCTGTTGGGAACCCACATCTTTCTGACCATCCGCTTGCGCTTTCCACAACGCAAGATTTTCAAGGCAATCAAACTGTCTGTAAAGAAAGACAAGAATGCCACAGGAGATGTTTCACAGTTCGGAGCACTGGCAACAGCACTGGCAGCTACAATTGGTACCGGTAACATCATCGGTGTGGCTACAGCTATCGCTCTTGGCGGACCAGGAGCCGTACTCTGGTGCTGGTTAACCGGTGTCTTTGGTATTTCTACCAAATATGCCGAAGGATTACTCGCCGTAAAATATCGCGTAAAGACCAAGCGAGGCACGATGTTGGGTGGTCCTATGTATGCCCTGGAAAAAGGATTGGGCTGGAAATGGCTTGCAGTCCTGTTCGCCCTCTTTGCCGCATTGGCATCATTCGGAATCGGTAGCACGGTACAGGCAAATGCCATCTCTACCCTGGTAGAAAACCAATACGGCATTTCTCCATACATTACTGGAGCCATCGTTACGGCTTTAGGAGCAGCTGTGATTCTTGGAGGCGTGAACAGTATCGCCAAGGTTTGCGGCATGCTGGTACCTTTCATGGCACTCTTTTATGTATTAGGCTGCATCTACATTCTCTGTGTAAATCATGCTTATTTATTGCCTGCCATCCACGTAATCTTAGACTCTGCATTCACGACTAAGGCAGCAGGTGGCGGTTTTGCAGGAAGTACCATGATGATTGCAGCCCGCTATGGTATAGCCCGCGGATTGTTCTCTAACGAAAGTGGTCTGGGTTCGGCACCCATCGTTGCTGCAGCAGCCCAAACCCGTAACCCAGTGCGTCAGGCATTGGTTTCATCTACCGGTACCTTTTGGGATACTGTCATCATCTGTGCCCTTACAGGTCTCGTCATCACCTCAAGTATCATAGCATACCCAGACATTGACTACCATAACGGAGCAGCACTCACCAAGGCTGCCTTCAGTAAGATTCCATATATCGGAGCTCCGATATTGACCATCGGACTGGCAACATTTGCATTCAGTACGACATTGGGATGGAGTTATTATGGAGAACGGTGTGTAGAATATCTGAAAGGCAAAAAGTGGATGCTCTGTTTCCGCATAGTCTATATTGCTACTATCTTCCTGGGTAGTGTCATCAGCCTGGGACTGGTTTGGAACATTGCCGACTGCATGAATGCTTTAATGGCGATACCAAACCTTATCTCCTTGCTCTGCCTGAGTGGTATCATAGTGCATGAAACCAGAAAGTATCTGTGGAGAGACCAACTGGATAAAGACATGGACGAAAAAGAAATAGAGGAATTAGAATAAAAGACACAGAAAGGAAATACCCTGAAAGGGAGTAAAAATACAAAAGCTCGGTATTGCATCACTGCAGACCGAGCTTTTATTATTAAATCAACAAAAACTAATAAAATATCTTTTCTAAAAACCAAAAAACCTATTCGTTATGAACTTATGGTGCAAAGATACTACCGTTTGAGCAATAAACAGCACATTTTCTGTTGATTTCTATACTTTTTATTGGGCAAACGTTTGCACAGTTTGCCCTATCAGATTACAATTTATACTGAAGATGTTTCATTGCATGACCACCCCAAGTGGTATCATTGACATATTGGAAACCAACCTTCGTATAGAGACGCTCCGCTTTCGGATTGCCTTTATCACAAAGCAAACCTACAGCAGGAAGTCCTAATTCTCTTGCGCGAGAGATAGCAGCATCCAACAGTTTAGATGCAATACCTTTTCCACGGTATTGGTTAGAAACAGCCAAACTATCCAAATAGAACTCACCTTCCTCTGTTTCAAGCTCCATAGCCGAATAGTCTATTCCAAAAGCCACGATTGCAGCCTCAATAAAGCGCTTACGTAATCTTTTGACGTCAGCACCATCGTATGCAACCAAGATGCCAACAAGAATGCCATCAGTAGACATAGCAACCAATGTATTCTTATAACTATACTGACTGTCCTCCATCTCTACAAGTTTAGTCATCATACGGTGAAAATCAACCAATGTATGCTGAGGACCAGCAAAATTTTGGCAACACTGCGCATTCATCGCCTCCATGATAAGCGATGCGATATGCGAAGCCTTGTCAGGCGTAGCCTGTTCTATTTGAATTTTCATTATATTGTTTTTATTTTATTGTTTTATTATTGTTATTTCTTTCATGCTCCAGCATCGTGAGGAAATTCTACAAAGATTACTTTTTTCATGATTGCAGATTGGGTTTGATGCCTTATCGTTTACAAAGTTACGTATATTTTTTGATAAGAGCAAGTTTTTTATATTTTTTATTCGAAAAAGTTTTTTTATTCGAAAAAAAGATGTATCTTTGCCGCAGGTTTTGAAGCTAAATTTCTATTACTAGTATAATAGAGATACCCAAATCCCTTGGGTCCCAATGCTTCAAAACCTTTTTCGTTTTTAAGAGCGAAAAAAGAGGGTGTGTCATAAATCAGGATAATAGTTGGTGTATAACAGTTGACTACCGCATGCACAACAGGTGTTGTGCATGCGCATATCAGCTGTTATGCAAGCGCACAACAGCTGTTGTGCGACCGAAGATACTGACTGTCTCAACAACATATCCTATCTCTTTCAACAACTTATTCTATCTCTTTCAACAACATACCCTATCTCTTTCAGCAACATATCCTATCTCTTCCAGCAACATAACCCATATTTACCAACGACAAGAAGAGGGTGAATCATAAACTTATGACACATCCTCTTCTTCGCAATATAAATTCTTAATGTTTTGATTTTCAGAATATTACTATAATCACAAAGCTACAGAAGCATCCTTTAAGTCTACTGCCTGTGCCTTGAGGATTCCCTTTCCTTTTATCACAACGACACATTTTCCGAAGAATGCCTTGCGATGTAAATCGGTGAAACGCTCCAAAGAAGTCTGACATCCATTATCTGTTCCCAGAATCTTTGGCGTTTTCAGGTAACCATGACCACTTGCATCCTGTTCTCCAGAAACAGAGAAGAAAATCTGGTTATCTGCGTTCGGACAGAGATTGCCGTCTTTGTCTACCACATTCACCTCGACAAAGGTGGTCGGTTCTGAAGTGCCAAAAGCCTGACAGCCCTGATAAGTCTTCTTCAACACAAGATGATGAGGAGCTCCTGCAGTCTTTATGACCTGCTCTCTAAGAACTTTACCATTCTTTCTGGCTACAACCTTTACTTCTCCCGGTTCAAAGTTTACGCGCCACATCACATGATATTCAGTACTCTTTCTGAAAGCATCGCCTTCGTTCTTTGCACCATAGACAGTCTTCTTACGGATACCCTGACTCTTGCCATTGATAAAGAGTTCTACCTCATCGGCATGATTATAATAACACCACATGTCGATGGTCTGTCCCGGCAGCCAGTTCCAATGAGGGAAGAGATGCAGCACATCTTTCTGAGTCCACTCACTCTGATACATATAATAGCTGTCTTTTGGAAGGCCCGCCAAATCGATAATGCCAAAATAACTGCTACGGGCAGGATAAGCATAAGGAGTAGGTTCGCCGATATAATCGAAACCGGTCCAGATAAACTGTCCGCCCACAAAGTCGTTGTGCTTCACCACATCCCAGGTTTCTTCGTGGGTACTACTCCATGAGGCATGGAAATTATCATAAGCCGAACACATAAACGATGGATCGGTATAAGGCAACCACCATTCCTTTGGCGCAGTATAAATGCTGTCGCTAGGCATCATATAGTAGCCACGAGTCTGCAAGGCAGAAACACTCTCCGACAGAATGAAAGGCTTGCCTGGGAAATTCTTTGGCACATCCTTCACCCACTGATGGTGATAATTGAAACCTATAACATCAATAGCCCCACTCTTAAAGAGGTGATTCTTCGGGTCGGGCTCATTGCAACCAGCAGTAACAGGGCGATAGCCCCAAGGATCATACTCCTTCACGATTTTTGCCAGATGCTGGGTAAGAAGCGAATTGACACTCAGTTCATCACTATGTGCCAAAGTTGAAGCATCATGACCGGCATTCAGAATCAGGTTAGCCTGCTCCAGACTGAGCGTATCAGCAGCCGCATCCGACCATTGTTCGAGAACTTCATTACCGATACTCCACATAATGATACTTGGATGGTTACGGTCGCGCTTGATGAGATCAGACAGGTCTTTCTTATGCCATTCATCGAAGAAACGGGCATAATCGCCATTCGATTTCTTGCGGCGCCACATATCGAAACTCTCGTCCATCACGAGGAAACCCATCGAATCGCACATGTTCAGGAGTTCTGGTGCCGGAGGATTATGACTGCTTCGGATAGCGTTCACGCCCATATCGCGAAGGATGGTAAGCTTACGGTGCATCGCATCCTCATTAACGGCAGCACCCAGGCAACCGAAATCATGATGCTCACAGACACCATTTATCTTGAGATTCTTGCCATTAAGGAAGAAGCCCTTCTTTGCATCAAACTTCACATCACGGAAACCGGCAGTTGTCGTAGCAACATCCACTACCTTTCCATTTACTAACAGCTCACTCTTGACAGTATAGAGATATCCCTTTCCGATGTCCCAGAGATGCGGATTCTTCACCTTGAGTTTCTGTTCCCGAACACCCTGACTCTTGGCAACGATCTTTCCGGCAGCATCATAGATGGTGGTACGGACAGAGAGTTTCATCTTTTTACCGGAAGCAGCGAAATCTACCTTCACCCTGACATCACCCTGTGGAGAAGTTGCCACATACTGTCCCCATTGGGGAATATAAGCAGATTTCATGGTTTTGGTGAGCCAAACATGGCGGTAAATACCACAACCAGAATACCAGCGGCTGTTAGGCTGGTCGCTGTTGTCTACCTTCACAGCAATGACATTATCACCCTTCTTATTAATATAAGGTGTAAGATCATACTCGAATGTACTGTATCCATAAGGACGGGTTCCGAGTTTATGACCATTGATATACACGGTAGAATTCATATATACTCCATCAAAGGTGATGGTAAAGCGGTCATACTTTTCCTTCGGATTCACCGAGAAGTGCTTACGGTACCATCCGATGCCGCCCGGCAATGCACCACCACCGGCTCCCGAAGGATTCGAAGGAGAGAAATCGCCCTCTATCGCCCAATCGTGAGGAAGATTCAAACTTCGCCAATGCCGGTCTGAATAATCAGATTTCGACATTCCGGCACTATCTGCTAAAGTGAAAAGCCAGCCTTTATCAAAAGACTGGCGTTCACGGGCGCTCAACGACTGAGCGCCCAATAGAAAGATTGCTAAAGCAAATATCTTCTTCATATTACTTCAGTTTTACAGTAACTGCCTTACCAGCATACTTCACCATTTTGCCCTTAGGCGCCTTGGCGAGGCTGATACCCTGCTGGTTGTTATCACTAACAAGTACGATATTGAAGCGACGCTTCTGTAGCATACCATCAAAAGCACCCTTACGGGCAGCGATAGTAACGGTCTTCTGAGCATCATTATACTTGAAGTCTATCATAGCATACTTACCCTTCTCGTAGTTGTAGTTGGTTCCCTCATCCTCATAGAGTGTATAAGAACCGTCCTTGCCTGCATAGACATAGAGGTCGATGAGCTCAGCCTTCTTCTGATCGCTCCACTCCATCTCTGGACCCACAGGAAGAATAGAACCCTCTGGAACAAAGACTGGAATCTTATCGAAAGGCGCATCGGCTACGATTGTCTGTCCACCGGCATAGTGCTTACCTGTATAGAAATCATACCAGCCCTTCTGCTTAGGAAGATAAACATTGCGGCTGTACTTCTGATACTCGCCTACAGGACAAGCCATGAGAGCAGGACCGAACATCCACTGGTCTTTGATGTCGTAAACATTATCATCGCCGTTGAAGTCCATTACCAAACCACGCATCATGGTATAGTCCTTGAAGTGAACCATACCCGCCATACTGTAGAGGTAAGGCATCAGGCGGTAACGGAGTTTATCGTAAGCCACGATGGTCTTGTAAGCCGGATGATCTGCCGGAGCAATGTTCCAGACCTCACGGGTAGGCCACTGACCATGAGTACGATAAAGAGGTACGAAGCAACCGAACTGGTTCCAACGCGCCTGCAACTCGCGCCATTCCTTCAAGTCAGCATTCTCCTTACCGGTCTTATCGAACTCCTGCTGGGCAGCCACATAGCGGTTCTCTACACAGAAACCACCCTGGTCCATTCCCCAGAAAGGCAGACCTGCCATAGAATAGTTCAAACCTGCAGTCATCTGGGCGCGCATATCTTCCCAACGGGTAGCAATGTCGCCAGACCAGGTAGCCGTACTGTAGCGCTGCTCACCGGCAAAACCGGAACGGGTCAGGAGGAAGACACGCTGGTTAGGATTCACGCTGCGCTGTCCGTTATAGATAGCATCTGCATTCACGATGCTGTAAGCATTGAAATATTCGGTAGATGTACCGAGGGCTGTAGGACCGGAAAGGGCCTTGCGGTACCACATCGGGGTACAGTCACGAACGTTTGGTTCTGATGCATCCATCCACCATGCATCGATTCCGAACTTATACTTGGTATAAAGATTCTCGTCCATCTGGCGCCAGAACATCTTGCGGGCACCATCAGAATAGGCATCATAGAATGAACCGCGGAAGCCGAGCCAGTCGTGAATATCATCCTTGATAGCCTGATGATACATCCAGCCCTTGCTGTCGAGTTCCTTATAGTTCTTGACTGTATCGTAGAACTTAGGCCATACGGAAATCATGAATCTTCCGTTCATCGCATGTACGCTGTCGAGCATCGCCTGTGGGTTTGGATAGCGAGCAGCCTCAAACTCATGACTTCCCCATGAATCCAGCTTCCAATAGTTCCAGTCCTGAACGATATTGTCTACAGGAATATGCAGGTCGCGGAACTTCTTCAGGTTGTCCTCAATGTCCTTGCTGCTCTGATAGCGCTCACGGCTCTGCCAGAAACCGAGGGTCCACTTAGGATAAAGCGAAGCCTTGCCGGTAAGCGTACGGTAACCGGAAATCACCTCATCGAGATTCTGACCGGTAATGAAATAATAGTCCATATCCGGCGACATTTCACTCCAGATGCTCAACTGGTTCTTCTCTGCCTCAGAACGAGGAGCTGCTACGCGAAGTCCGCAGTAAGAAACATCACCATCTGGCTGCCACTCGATGCGGATAGGAGTCTTTACGCCCTTCTTGATTGGAGTTTCAAACTTATAAGAGTTCGGATTCCATGCTGTACGCCAGCGCTCAGGAACTACCAGTTTGCCGTCGATATAAATCTTCATATAGCCGGCATAGTAGAGGATAAACTGATAGAAGCTGTTACTTGGAGCCTCTACATAACCCTCATACACCACCTTGGAGCCATTCAGCGCGAAGCCCTTTGGCAGGTTCTGAATACCGCCCTTGTCGGTCTTGTTGCAAACCTCAGAAGTCTCAGGCATTGCATACTCAAAGTAAATGCTATCTTCGCCTCGAACAATCTTCTTACCGTTCTTGTCTACATAAGTACCTGTCAGCTGACCTTCCTTTCCATCCTTATCATAGAGTTTAAAGGCACGGTTCAGCTGGAGATAATCTTCCGGATTACCCCAACGGCAATAAGAATAAGAATCCCAGAGGATGCCGTAGTTTTTATTAGAGATGACGAAAGGAACACTCACCTTGGTATTATACTGGAAGAGGTCTTCGTTCTTACCCTTCATGTTGAGTTCCTCACTCTGATGCTGACCGAGACCATAGAACGCCTCGTTATCAGGAGAGTTGAAGAGCGCACGCCATGACCATCCATGCTTCTGTGCTTCAGGAACCTTGGCAATGTCTACACCGATTTCACGGTCAGGCACAGTGAACGGCTTGAAAGTTTTTCCGCCCTGAGCAACCTCATTGAGAAGGACATTGTCTTTCAGGTCATAGAAGGTAATCTGACCCGTAGCCTCGTTCATGACAGCACGCATAGCTGCAGTGGTAATGATGAGATTGTCTCCCTGCTCTTCCACCTTATAATTTGCCTTGCTGTTTTGAGGCACTATTATCAGACTCTGTTTATTACGGAAACTCTGTTCGGCTGTAGCCTGAACACGGATAATCTTATCGCTCACCACCTGGAGGCGAATCTGACTAGGACCAAAATTCTGGTGTTGCTTCAACTGAACAGTGAGATAATTACCATTCTGGTTGAAACCGGCTGCCTGCATGCCTGTGGCACTCATCAGCAGCACTGCTGAAATCAATAATGTTTTAGTTAGTCTCATTTTATACGTTTAAAGGAAAGTTTAAAAATCTGCGGCAAAGATACGAGAAAATTCCCGTATCTTTGTGCGCAAATGTTATCTGTATATGTATAAAATGTTAATCAGATGCGTAAACTACTCTGATTCTGACAGATTCTTACGATATTGAGACGGCGTAACGCCATACGCCTCTTGGAAGTATTTAGTGAAATAACGTGGATTATTGAATCCCACCTTATAGGCTATTTCACTGATGTTCAAGTCGCCCGAACGGAGCAGATGCTCTGCAAATTTGATACGCTTGGTTCTGAGATACTCAGAAGGTGTAATACCCGTCAGCGAAATCATGCGTTTATATAATTGTACGCGTGAAATGCTAAGATGAGTACTGAGCGATTCTACCGATGTTTCAGGATTGCTCATATTGTCGCGGATATAAGCATTCACCTCATCAATAAATTTGCGGTCAGCCTCTGTTATTACATAATCTGTGCTCACATTCTTGCGTTTCTTCAAGAGGTTCAGAATACAGAGATTCAACATATCAATATCGAATGGTTTGGCAATATACTCGTCAGCACCACACTTCAGACTTTCCTTGCGTTGCTCATCTCCCATACGGGCCGAGAGCATGATGAAAGGTATGGCTGTTGTTTCGTCATTGTCCTTACACATCCGGCAGAGTTCGTTACCATCCATCACAGGCATCATCACGTCGCTCAGGATGATGTCTGGACGACGGTCGATAATCTTGTTCCAGGCATCCTGACCATTGACAGCCTCAATAACCGTATAGTCTGTCAATACTTCGTTCATAAACTCACGGAAGTCCTCACTGTCGTCAACGAGGAGCACTACCGGCTTCTTGATCATCGATTCTCCAGGCTGGTGCGCATGTTTACTCATTCCGTAGAGAACGTTCTTACCTGCATCCGGATCCTCATCAGTAGCCTGATGCACCGTGGTTATGATAGGGGCTGCTCGCAAGGAACCGAGATGTGCCGTAGAATTAGAGGTGGTACTGCTCTCTATCGGAAGGTCTACCATAAAGATGGTTCCTCCGCTTGGATTATCTGTAACATCTACCTTACCGCCATGCAGTTCGGCAAACTTCTTTACCAGGTTCAAACCTATTCCGCTACCGCCCTGTGGCTGCATTTCAGTACCATTGACCTGATAGAAACGCTCGAATACATGTTCCTTCTCCTTATCGCTGATGCCCTTGCCAGTATCAGATACTGAGATGCGGAGCATATCCGAATCCTTATCTCCTACACGCTGGCGGAGTGCAACACTCAGAGAAACGGTGATAAATCCTCCATCTGGCGTAAACTTATAGGCATTGCTCAGGAGGTTATTCACGATTTTTCCTACCTTATCAGCATCAAACGACATCTGCAGACTAGGCACCGTAGAATCGAAGGCAAGCGTTACTTTGCTGTTTGCCAAAGTACGGAACGAAGTACAGATATTGTCAACGAAGCTCACAATGTCGATATGCGACAGGTTAAGTTTTTCCTTGTTCTGGTCTATCTTGCGGAAGTCGAGAATCTGGTTTACCAGATTGAGCAAACGGGTAGCATTGCGATGAATCATCTCCAGCTTTCTGCGTTTACTTTCATCTCTTTCTTCTCTGATCATACTAACCAGCGGCGAGATAATCAGGGTGAGCGGAGTACGGAGCTCATGACTCACATTGGTGAAGAAGTTGAGTTTCAGTTCGTTCAACTCCTTGGTCTTCTTGATACTGTCTTCCTTGCTCTGGAGTTCGAATTTAACACGCTGCTTTTCGAGCATGCGTTTACGATAGAGATAGAAAGCTACACCTATTAATATAATATATACGATAAACGCCCATATAGAGAGATAAAAAGGCGGATGAATATAAATCTTCAGCGTGTTCACCTCTTCGCTCACACTACCATCAGCATTCACCACCTTTGCCTCCAAGACATAACTGCCTGAAGAGAGATTGGTAAAGGTAGCCTCCGGACGTCCCTCCGGTGTCAGCATCCATTTGTCATCAAGTCCCTTCATGCGATAGAGGAAACGGCAGCGGGCAGGAATACTTACCTGGTCGGAAGCCAGCTGTATGGTAAACGCCTTGTCCTTATAACTGAGATCCAGTTCCGGGTTTGTATCAAGCGATTTAGCCAGAGGCACTCTTCCCTCAAACTCCTCACCTGCCTTGAGCGGATGATCGAAGAGTACGAAACCGCTAAACAAGACTTTTGCATGTTTCTGAGCAGGAAGGATCTTGGCAGGATTGATGATATTAATACCATCCTGACCGCCGATGGCGATGGCTCCATTTCTCATCAGACAGGCAGAACGCTGGTTAAACTGGCGGCTCTGCAAGCCATCGAGCGAATTGAAGCTGATCATCGTGATGTCCCATTTGCCCTGATTATTCTTAGCCAAAGTAACACGGGTAACGATAAATTCAGAAACCAGCCAGATGTTATGCTGCTTATCTTCGAGCACCATACAGCCTACCGTGCCCTGCGTACCATTGAGGTCATTGATTGACTCCAACTGTCCTGAAGCCTCATCATACATGGTGACGCCCGCAGGCGAAGCCATCCACAAGATGCCTCGGCTATCCTTCATCATGTAATTCAGGGAAGGACTCGGGAAAGGCTGACCATCCTTGGTTTTATTCACATTAGTAACCTTTCGGGTTCCGAAATTAAAGATAGAATAGTTCTGCGAATGACCTATCAGAATTTCATCTTTATTCGGCAGGAAGAGCGAGTTGATAAAATCGCTGGAGATGCCTGAGTTCTGAATATTGTAGGTTGTAAACTGTCCGCTCTCAGGATTATAAATCTGGAAGCCTGAGCCCAAGGTTCCGATAATCAGGCGATGATACGGATCTTCGGCAAGACACCAGACGCTGTTATTGGCAAGTTCGCCAGGAGCTGCCTGAAAACTCTTCCATCTGCCGTTTTTATATTGGGCAAGTCCACCATTGAAGGTTCCGAAATACATCGTACCATCAGCCATGGTTACGCTGCTGACCACAATATCCGAAGCCAGACCGGTTTCTGCCTGTGAGAATCGCCAGCTCTGTCCGGTAAGCGGACTGTAGCATACAATTCCGTTATCATTGGTTCCGCACCAGAGATTACCATTCAGATCCTGTGTGATTGTACACACATCACCAAGCGGAATAGTTGTGAATTTCTGAGCGGCAGGCGAATAATAAGCCACGCCGTTCTTGTAACTACCTACCCAGATAGCTCCCTCATCATCCACATAAACCTTCTGCAGGGAATTGTCAACGATACTTCCCTTTGCTTCGGAATGAACATACTGACGGCAGATTTTGCGTTTGAAATCAACGAAGAAGAGACCGTTATGGTCGGAAGCCACCCAGAGATTGCCTGCCTTATCGCGGGCTATATCGCGCATCAGAATACGGGTTGGGCAAGGAATAGCAATGCCCATGTTTGTAAGATAAGAACGGGCATCGGTCCATTTTCCGGTTTTAGACTGATACACATAATTGGCATTGCTTACTGAAACCCAGAAACCTCCTATACCATCATAGAAAGTATAGGCACCATTATCACCGGCAGCTTTATGGTTAGCAAGGAAGGAATTGTACCAGAGAACCTTCTGTTTCTGTCCGTTGACACGGCAGATTGTACCATCACCATAGGTAATGAGCGCATCGCCGTCAACCTCGGTTATTTTACTGATATTTCCCTCTTTCAGACAGCCCGGCTGAGCCTTTTTGGTAAATTTAAAAAGATAAGTATTTTTTGTTTTGGCATTATGATAGTAGAGTCCCTGTCCGTAGACAGCTATCCACATGTTCTTATCCTTATCTATCAGGAGTTTGTAAGGAGGTCCCTGCACGTGGATGTTCTTGAGCCATTCTTCCGGTTTGCGGTCAAACTGCTCTTCATCATATTTGTAGATGCTGTAACCCACAGAGGTATGCACCCAGATATTTCCATCATAGTCTTGTTGAAGTTCATCTACCGAATTGTTAGGCAGCGACTTATCATCAGTGTTGCTATAATAGAAAGTTTTCATACGGAAGCCGTCAAAGCGGCACAGTCCCGACTGGGTACCGAACCAGATGTAGCCTCTGGTGTCCTTGAGGATGGCACCCACCTGACTGTTCGTAAGTCCATCATGATTGGTGAGGCTGCTGAATTCTACGTTTTCATAGGCAGCCCATGCCCTCTCCGGCTGCATGAGCAGCAAGAGCAGAAACAGCACGATGGCATGTTTCAAGTAGTTTTGTTTTTTTATCATCATAATCGTAGGTTTATATATATTTATCTGAAAAGATTTTTTATTTCTATAATAGGTTTTATTTCACGTCGTTTTTTTCAGAACTTTCGCGTATTTTCAGTATCATCGGTACCACTTTCTTGTAGATTTTTTCATCTCCATTGATACTTCTCATGAGTAGATCACAGGCTGTGGTTCCCTGTTCGTGTGCCTTGTCCATGATAGCCGAGAGTTTCGGCGTAACGAAGGCAGCAGTATCACCATCGGTAAAACCGATGATAGCAACATCCTCTGGTATTCGGAGCCCTTTTTCCTTGATAGCATCGAAGGCGGCATAGGTGATAATATCGTTAAAGGCAAGAATGGCATCAGGTCTGTCCTCCTTTTCGAGGAGACGGAGGGTAGCGTTTCGGGCCACATCGAAATCGATTCTGTCGCAAACTACGAGGTCACGGTCGATAGGAATGCGGTTCTCTCTCAGAGCCTCCAGATAACCGTGTTTTCTGCGGCGCACCATATCAAGATGGTTTGGACCGCCGATGAAGGCGATGCGGCGCGAACCGGTATCTATCATATGCTGGGTAGCCTCCTGGGCGGCAACATCACCATTGCCTACTACCTGGGAGAACTTATCTTCTAAGCAACAACGTGCAAAGAACACCAGTGGAACACCCATCTTATGCAACTGCTCGAAATGAGAATAGTCAACCGTGTCCTGTGCCAGGCAGGCGATGATGCCTTCTACATGCATATTCAGGAAGTTTTCTACCGCTCTCTTCTCGTGTTCTGTATTCTCGTGGCTATTGGCGCTGATCACCGAATAACCATTCCTTACGGCATAATCTTCTATACCATCCAGCACGGCAGCATAATAATGGGTTACCAGGTTTGGCACAATTACACCAATCACCCTAGGTGCTTCTTTTCTGAGGCTCTGTGCAAAGGGGTTTGGTCGATAATTGAGCTCCTTGGCAAGGCTTTTCACCTTTTGAGTCATCTCCTCACCCACTTCATGGCTGTTTCGCAAGGCTCTAGATACAGTTGCTATGCTGACGCCAAGTTGATCGGCGAGGTCTTTCAAAGATGTTCTTCGTTGTTTCATATTCAGTTTATGCTTATTATCGATATACATTTTGTATTCACATATTCTGCATATTTTCGTCTTTCGACAGCAAAGTTAGTGAATTCTTTGCAAAGATAACAATTTCTTTCGAAAACGCAAACGTTTACGTTATTATTTTTCTGAAAAAAATTATTTTATAAGAAAAAAACTCGTAATTTTGCAACCTGAAAAGTAATGAATAGTTGATAATAAGTTAGTTAGAAACAAGCGTGGGTTTGGAATGTCGGGAGACAATCCAAACTCTTTTTTTATGTCCCGATGTCAACAGATTACCTGCCAGGATACAAAAAAAGATGAGGGCACATACTGAATACTGCCCCCATCTGATATGGTTATTACTGCTTAAAAACAAATTTCTTCTGTCCGGGATAGTTGACGAATATCGCTACCAGCAGAGATACAATACTCTTCGGAATCATATAATGCAGCTGAATATGTTCGTGCGCATTCAGAAATTCGGTCAGGGCGATAGTGCCGCCCGAATTGAGCATCCAGCTGATGCCCCAGATGATAAAATAGCGCCAGGCGACACTCTTTTTCTTGCTCTTGGAATCGCCGAACACATAACGGTAATTCAGTATGCAGTTGGTAATGCCGCCACTTATCACTCCCAGCGCATTGGCAAGTCCGTAATAAATGCCGATGATATCTGAGAGGAAGAATGCCAGTCCGAAGTCTATCACAGAGGCGCAGGAGGCGGTCAGTTCCGCCTTGCCGAAGGTTACGAGTTCTTCTTTAATCTTGCCCATATTCTCTTGGATTCCATTAGCAGTACGCCTACTATCGTAGTAAGAATACCCAACATGACATCGATGATATAATGATGACCGGAATAGACTGCCGTCCACCAGATGCCCAGACAGATGCAGGCAAAGAGCACCACCGTATACCAGCGTTTACGGCTCATCACAGCATAAATCGTGGTGAGGAACATATAGGCAGCATGCAGGCTAGGCACGGCAGCAAAGACATTGGCATTCTTGCCGTAGAGTCCGTGGAACACGTGCAGTCCGGTCATTGCGTCCCATCTGCCCAGACCAGCCACATTGCCCGGTGTATTGAGCACAGCCTCGAAGCCATAGTTCATCGCATACCAGGGCGGAGCAGCCGGATAGATGTAGTAGCCGATGAAGCCGATGACATTCACCAGCAGGAAAGCCCAGGAGAAACGTCTGAACCATTTAAGCTGTTTCGTAAGATACAGATAAAGGGCAAACGCGATAGGCACCGGAACCCAGCAGAGATAGAAGATGCCTGCCCAGAAATCGGCAAAACCGCAATGGTGAACCTTGAAGTATTCGCCCGGAATCATCAGCTGACTATGGTCGGCTACAGCCTGCAGTTCTGCGCTGGATGAAGCAGCAATGCCGAAGAGCGACTTTTCTGCATGATAGAGATTCGCCACGTCAATATCGTTCACCATATAGTTAGGATAAAGGCGCATCGAATCGTAGATGATTCCAAAGAGGAACCAAGGCAGAAAATAGAAGGCAAAACGGCGTGTCTTCTTCCAGGCTGCGAGTACCGCCAGGAGGATAATCAGATAGATACTAAACACTTTTTTCTACTTTTTATTGATAGAACTTGAGTTTATTATTTATGAGCGTTCATCACAACATAACAATGCCAGATGCGCCAGAAAGCGGTGATGTTTGCCAGAACGGCAATCAGAATCATTCCGCCAGCCAGCCACCAGATATTGCCTGTAAAGCCGGTAATCATCGCAGTAACGGCGGTAACCACAACGCGCTCAGGACGCTGCATGAAACCCACCTTGCACTCAATATCCAAACCCTCGGCACGGGCACGGACATAACTTACCATCACAGAACCAATCATTGCTGCAAAGGTTACTACGCTCATCCAGAACCAGATCATATCGCCCTGCATACGTACGAAGATGAGGCAGATGCCAAAGAGACTTACCAATTCGCTGTAGCGGTCGAGTGTAGAATCCCAGAGTGCACCGAAGAGACTGCTCTTGCCGCTCATACGAGCCAGACGGCCATCCATCATATCGAAAAGACCGGCTGCGAGGATGATGAATCCACCCCATCCTACAGTAACCATGCAAGATGCATAATCAGCCTGCTCAGTTCCGAGCATCCATGCAGCATCGAGGAAGAAACCGGCTGCCACGATATTGCCCAGGAATCCTACGAAGGTGACAATGTTAGGAGTAATACCTACTGCTATCATCGCCTTGATAAGTGGATTGATGATGGCATAGATAACTTTTTGTAAGAAATCTCTATAATTCATATTTTAATCTATTTTTTATTGCCTGTTTAAGAAATGTCTGTTTAAGAAATGTCTGTTTAAGAATTTGTTTCTTTAAGAAATGCCAGACTAGATGATTCCAGCCGAAACCAGTATGATTTTGATGATAATCAATGAAACGGCTGCATAGAAGCCGCCCAACAGATCATCAGCCATCACATAGAAGGCACCCTGCCTGTTATCCAGTTTCTTGATGCCCAGCGGTTTCACCATATCAAAGAAGCGGAAGAGAACAAGGGCCACCAATGCCCACCACCAGGCATCTTTCACTTCGCCCTGAGCGGTAAGCGGAGTCAGCAACGACAGGGGAATCCACACGCCAGCCATCTCATCGATGACCACACGGCTGGGATCCTCGCCCCAGTAAGGCTGCAACTGCGCTGTTGCCCAAGTGCCCAGAATGGTAGAAACAATGACGAGAAAGAAGGTGATGCTCTGCAAGCTCTCGCCCGTAATGCCGAGCCCGTAAGCCAGGGCTGCCCAGATGAGGGTTGCCAATACAGAGCCAGCCGTTCCCGGTCCCCAAGGCCAGAAGCCACTGCCGAAACCGGTGCCTATGATGACGGGCAGCAAAGGAGGCCGCTCGTCGGTAAGATTTCCCTTGTTATTCATTCTCTTAATGTTTAATAAGCCCGCAGAAGGGCGTTACTTCTTTAATTTTCAGTGTGCAAAATTACGCTAAAAAATTAAATTAACCAAATAGTTTTCTTATATTTTTCGGAATTTCATCATATATTGACAGATAAACAGGTGAAATAGAGCAATATGAAGGGGTTTTATACCACTCAGGCTCGCACGGCGAAGAGCAAGAACAGGCAGCAGAAGGAACTGCATGGAAGCCTTTTTCTGAAAATCTCATAAAAAACTGAAATAATGAATAGGTTTTTGCGTCTATTTACGAATAATGTTATAACTTTGCATCCTGAAAAGATTAAATCATGGGCGGAGAGCCCCTATATATAATAAGGTATAAAAAATGAAAGGTATTAAAAAGTTGTATTTTACAGTCATCCTTCTGATGATTTCTACACTTCAGATGATGGCTCAGCAGAAGATAACAGGCCGTGTCATCGATGACGACGGTTTTGCCGTACCGTATGCAAGCGTGCAATACAAAGGACATAAAATCGCGGTTTCAAGCAACGGAGAAGGTAAGTTTACCATTGATAAGAAGCCGGGACTCATGCTCACCGTAAGCGCACTGAGCTACAAGAGTACATCAGTAAAGGTAGACGAGAAGACCAACTTCCTGGAAATCAAACTGAAAGACGATACGCACAAACTTACCGAAGTGGTGGTGAAATCGAAAAAAGGCCGCTACAAACGTAAGGATAATCCTGCCGTAGAACTGATGCGGCGCGTGATTGCTGCCAAGAAAAAGAGCGATTTGAGCAACCACGACTATGTGCAATATGATAAGTATCAGAAGATTACACTCGCGCTCAACGACCTGAAGAAAGAGCAGTTGGAGAGCAAGTTTTTCCAGCGCCGCCAGTATCTCCTCGACCAGGTAGAAACCTCTCCGTACAACGGAAAGCTCACCCTGCCTGTCAGCATCGACGAGACGGTTTCACAGCATATTTACCGCAAAGATCCGAAGACCGAAAAGGACATCATCAAGGGTCAGCAGAGCAATGGAATCGGACAGGTAATCCAGACCGGTGAGATTCTCAACACCGCCCTGAAAGAGGTGTTCACCGATGTGGACATCTACGATGATTACGTGCGCCTGCTGCAGTATCCCTTCCCATCTCCTATCGGCAGAACTGCCATCAGCTTCTACCATTATTACATCGAAGATACGGTGTATGTGGAAAGAGATCTGTGCTACCATCTGCAGTTTATCCCAGCCAACAGCCAGGACTTCGGATTCCGAGGCGAGCTCTATGTGCTTGCCGACAGCAGCCTGCACGTGAAGAAATGTAACCTCTACATGCCTCACAACAGCGATGTAAACTGGGTTACTGACATGAAGATTGAACAGGAGTACACCAAGCTCGACAACGGCGAGTGGGTGCTCTCTAAAGATGATATGATAGCCGAACTGCACGTCAACAAGCTCCTTCAGGACCTGCTGGTGGTGCGAAACACGCGAATCACCGATTATGCCTTCGATGCCTTGCCGAAGCAGCTCTTCAAGGGCAAGGCGAAGATCAGGCACGATATGGATGCGATGAACCGCGATGAGGCTTACTGGAACAAATACCGACAGGTGGACCTCACGAAGAGTGAATCATCGATGGACAGCTTTATCCACCGCATGGAGAACTCCAAGGGATTCAAATACATCATCTTCGGTGTGAGAGCCCTGATGGAGAACTATGTGGAAGTGGCTCATACCAAGGGCAAAAAGGTAACGGTGAAAGACAGTCTGGGTGTTGAAAGAGACAGCATCATCAACGACCGCCGCAGCCTCTTCGACCTCGGACCTATCAACACGTTCCTCTCCAACAACTACGTAGACGGCGTGCGCCTGCGTCTGGCGGGCAGAACGATGGCAGCCCTCAACCCCCACTTCTTCTGGGATGGTTACGGCGCCTATGGTCTGAAGAGCAACAAGTGGTATTACGGCCATGTGCTCACCTATTCGTTCAACAAGAAGAAGAACAGTCCGTTCGAGTTCCCGATGCGCAAGCTTACCTTCGAACTGGGGCATGATATTACATCTCCATCCGATGATAACCTGCTGCACAACAAGGACAACTTCTTCATGACCCTCCGTGCCACTACGCAGGACCAGATGTATCAGTATCACCGCCAGAAGGTGACCTTCACCTACGAAACCGACTGGGGCTTCCGCTTCGACACCAGCCTCCGCTGGCAGAGCAACCGCACCGTGGGCAATCTCCACTACTTCAGGGTGAGCGACGGCGAGGAAATACGCAAGATACGCACCACAGAGGCGAGTGTAGGCTTAGATTACAACCCGGGTGTCACCTATGTCAACACCAAGCAGCAGCGCCTGCCTATCAACCTCGACAGTCCTGAAATCTCGCTTCGCCACACCATGGGCTTAGACGGATTCATGGGCGGCCAGTATCAGAGCAACCTCACCACGCTGGGCATTTACAAGCGCCAGTGGCTGGGAAGCTTCGGCTATATGGATTTCAATATCGTGGGCAAGGCGCAGTGGAGCAAAGTGCCTTTCACCATGCTCATCCAGCCACCGGTCAACCTCTCTCTCTTCGAGCAGGAGGCAACCATCAGCATGATGAAGGACTGGGAGTTCCTGAGCGACCGCCAGCTGTTCTGGTCAGTAGCCTGGGATATGAACGGCAAGTTGCTCAACCGCATTCCGCTCATCAAGAAGCTGAAGTGGCGTGAATATGTAGCCATCAAGGGTGTTTGGGGCGATTTGACCAGCAAGAACGACCCGAGCAAGAACCTCAATGATGAGAAGCTCTTCAAATTCCCTACCAACTCCTATACCTTTGGCAAGACGCCATACTGGGAGTTTGTAGCCGGCGTGCACAACATCTTCAAGTTCTTCGGAATCGATTATGTTCGCCGCCTCAACTATTATGACCATGCAAACATCTCAAAATGGGGCATACGTATGGGCTTCCTCATGTCATTCTAATAAGAAAAAAAGATGCCTTGATGCAGTATTTTCATTGCATCAAGGCATCTGCGTACATATATAAACAACATATAAGAGAGTAAACACAATGAAGATTCTACTAGCAGACAAACAGGACATCACAAGAGCCGGATTGAGCTATGTGATCAGCAAGATGGAGGGGTTGGAAACCCGGACCATCGAAGACAAGGCAGACCTGATGCTTGCCTTAAAGGAGAATGAGGATACGGTTGTAATACTCGACTACACCCTTTTCGACATCAATGATGCTGCCGAGTTACTTATTTTAAACCAGCGTTTCCCATACACGCGCTGGCTACTGTTCAGTGAGGATCTGAGTGCCGATTTTGTCAAGATTCTCATCGCCAGCAGTACGCAGTTCAGCGTATTGCTGAAGGAGTGTTCGCTAATGGAAATCAAGGAGGCGATACGTTTCTGTGTGGCAAGCAACCGTTTTGTCTGCCAGCGCATGATGGAGGTACTTCTGGCGCCGAAACAGGAGGAGCAGGAGAAAATCAACCTCACCAAGACCGAGACAGAGATTCTGAAGGACATTGCTCTGGGAATGACAACGAAAGAAATAGCCGAGAAGCGCTTTTCCAGCTTCCATACGGTCAATACCCACCGCAAGAACATCTTCCGCAAGCTGGGCGTAAACAACGTTCACGAGGCTACGAAATATGCACTGAGAGCCGGTTTGGTTGATTCGGCAGAATACTATATTTAAGTTGATAGTTTATAGTTGATAGTTTATAGTTGATAGTTTATAGTTTAAAGCAATCTTGCAAACGCCTAAGCCCTATAACTATCAACTATAAACTATCAACTTTTTCATTGGGGGGTTAACAGGGTTAACAGTTAACAGCTGTTTTTTGCATGGTCCCCCTCGCGTACCTTATTATATAATAATATATATATACTTATTTTTATATAAGTGTGTGGATGGAAGTATGCATTTTTGGGGTGTTAACTGTTAACCTGTTAACCCCCATCTTAATTTTCTCTTTCCAGAGCGCATCTTTTTATCTTGATGAGTGCCTTATATTAAGACGGATAAGTGCCTTATATTAAGACAAATAAGAGGCTTAAATGATGACCAGCGGGAGGCTTCAATAATGCCTCACGAGGGGGCAATTAATGCGTCGCGACGGAAGAATTGGTGCGTCGCGACGGAAATAATTGTGCGTCGCGACGCAAAAAATAATGCATCGCGATGGAAAAAAACAGCCATTTTACAGCCATTTTTCATCCTATCGCGATGCATTCTTAATTTTCTCAACCGGAAAGCTATGAGTTACTAACCGGAAAGCTATGAGTTGAGAACCACAAAACTATGAGTTAGTTTTATTAACTTTTTAGCCCATTTTCTATCTTATTTATGCCTAAACGGCTCAAAACAGGGGCTTTTAAATCTTCTTCTTATAGCAGCGATGACGGCGATGCTGTTCGCTCTCCAGATACTGCCACTGGCTCTGAACACCGGTATTGGTCTCCATCTGCGGCATTGCCTCAGCCCATTTAAAGCCATAACGGCGATACTGCTCTATCAGATCGGCAAAAATAAGCGCGTTGGCTCCCTTCTTGCGATATTCCGGAAGAACACCAATCAAAAGCAAATCTACCGTATCCGTCTTGTGCCACTTCAGAACCTTCAGCACCTTCAGCCAACCCGTAGGGAAAAGCTTGCCATCGCCTATCTCGCGCAGCGCATCGGTAAACGAAGGGAAGGAAACACCGAAGGCTACCAGTTTGTTGCCAGCGTTGCCATCCACCACACCCGTTACCAGGTTCAAGTCAGCCTTCTTGATATAAGTATTTACATATTCATCTATCTGCTTCTCCGTAAGCTGCTGGAAATCATAGAGATTCTTGTAAGTCTCATTCACGATTTCGAACACCTTCCTGCCCATTCCTCCCGAGGTCAGTTCCTGGCGGGTGAACTTATGAACATGCAGATTATATCGGCTCTCTATCATCTGGGCAGTCTTGGCAAACTTAGCCGGCGTCACTTCCGGAATCCTGATGCGGTACTCCAGCCAGTCGTTATCCTTCTCATAGAGCGGATAACTCTCCATATGCGTCTTGTAATAAGGATAATTGTAATTGATATACATCGTAGACTTCCGGTCGAAGCCCTCGATGAGCAAGCCTTCACGGTCCATATCCGTAAATCCGAGCGGACCTACGCATTCGTTCATTCCCTTGCTCTTGCCCCAGTTTTCTACCGCACGCAACAAGGCACAGGAAACCGCAACATTATCCACGAAATCGAACCAGCCGAAGCGAACCTGCTTCTTGTTCCACTGTTCATTGGCACGATGGTTGATAATGGCAGCAATTCTACCTACGATACGAGCCTCGCTGTCAACCGCCAGGAAGTATTGAGCCTCGCAGAATTCGAAGGCAGGATTCTTCTTTGGGTCCAGCGTATTCATCTCGTCGAAACGCAAAAAAGGAATGGCAAACTTATGGCCTCTGTAGAGATCATAATGAAACTGAATAAAGGTTTTCAACCCCTTTTTTGTTGTTACCGGTATGATTCTTATCTCATCATTCATTAGTAATCCGTTTTGTATATATATTCAATTGCGGTGCAAAAATACGATAATTTTATGAATAATGCAACTCTTTTCTTATAAATTTATAAAAGTTGGTTCATAATTGTCCAACTTTGTGGATATTTATGTACCTTTGCAGGTTGAAATGCCCCAAAAGAGCATCATAAAGTTATGAAGAAAGAGAAAAGAGACAACTATACGTTCCTCACTCATGCCCCTGTGCATCATGTGATTTTCACGATGGCCATACCAACGATTATCAGTATGCTGTCGACGAGCATGTACAATCTCGCCGACACCTATTTCGTGGGCAGCATCAACACGCAGAGTGTGGCAGCGGTAGGCGTTGCCTTTGCAGCAATGGCTGTTATCCAGGCGATTGGTTTCTTGTTTGGCCATGGTGCAGGCAATTATGTTTCGCGACAGTTGGGCGCCAAACATACGGAACAGGCACAGAAGATGGCAGCCACGGGCTTTGTGCTGAGTTTTCTTACCGGTCTCCTCATCGCCATTCTGGGTCATGTGTTCCTCACTCCGCTCTGCCTTCTGATGGGTTCTACGCCCACCATTCTTCCTTATACAGAACGCTATCTGGGCATTATCCTGCTGGGTGCTCCCTTTATGACCACCTCGCTTACGCTGAATAACCTGATGCGCTTCCAGGGCAATGCGATGTATGCGATGAAGGGCATCATGTCGGGTGTGCTGCTCAATCTGATTCTGGCTCCTCTGCTCATCCTCTACTTCCAGCTGGGCATTACCGGAGCCGCCGTAGCCACCCTCATCAGCCAGTGTTTCGGCTGCGCCATGCTCTTCTGGATGACGCATAAAGGCGAGAACATCCGCATCCGTCTCAGCAATTTCACCCCTACCCGCGCCTTTGCCAAGGAGATTATCTTCGGCGGAACCCCTTCGCTGTCAAGACAGGGACTGGGAAGTATCGCTACGCTGATGCTCAATGTGGCAGCAGGTGCGTTTGGCGATGCAGCCATTGCGGGCATGAGCATCGTTACCCGCATCTCCTTCTTCACCTATGCGATGGTCATCGGTCTGGGTCAGGGATTCCAGCCGCTCTGCGGATTCTGCTACGGAGCCAAACTCTATGGGCGCGTAAAGGAAGCCTACTTTTTCTGCATCAAATGCGGCACGGTTTTCCTCAGCGTCTGTGCCCTTCTCGGCTTCATCTTCTCAACTTCCATCATCAGTATCTTCCGCGATGATGCAGCAGTTGTAGCCGTAGGTTCGGTGGCTTTGAGATGGCAGGTGCTCAGTTTTCCGCTCATAGCCAGCATCGTGCTCACCAACATGCTGATGCAGACCATCCGTAAACCGGTGAGAGCCAACATCGTAGCGGCAGCACGAAGCGGACTTTTCTTCATTCCGCTCATCTTCATCCTGCCCTATTTCTTCGGATTGCTAGGCGTGGAGATGTGTCAGATGTGGGCAGATTGCTGCTCGTTTGCCGTAGCGGTTCCGATAGCCTGGAGCGCTTTCAGGGATATGAGAAGAGAGCAGATGGAACTTGGGAAAAGCCAATAACAAGAAGATACTAGAAGTTTCGCATGTGGTTTAAGTACGGGCTGAAGGCCCAAAAGCTCCTAGCCCAGGGCAGCGCCCTGGGTATAATAGCAATCAGCAAGGCGCCCTGTAAGGGCAAAAGCCTTGTAAATAGCCCGGTTCTTTAAAGCTTTTGCCCTTACAGGGCGACAGGGTTGCGTCCATAAAAACCCAGGGCGATGCCCTGGGCTAGGAGCTTCTGCCCTTTCAGGGCGTGTGGAGCAAAACTTGCGAAACTTGAGGAAGAAACAAGAAGATAAGAGAAAATACTTGAGATAAGAGAAATGGAGAAAACTTATTACATAGGATTGGACGTTGGCTCTACGACAGCCAAAATAGCCGTTATCGACAGCGATAACCGGGTAATTTACTCAAAATACGAACGCCACAACGCTCGTGTCAACGAACTTGTGTCACAATATTTCGATGAGATTTTAGCCCTCACGGGCGATGCAGAGGCAAGAATCTGCGTAACGGGAAGCGTAGGAATGGCTACTGCCGAACAGCTCCAGGCGGAGTTTGTACAGGAGGTGGTGGCTGCATCGGTCTATGCCCGTACGGCTCATCCTGAGGCGAAGGCGCTCATCGATATTGGTGGCGAGGACGCGAAGGTTATCTTCTTCAAGGAAAACGGAAATATGGAACTGCGCATGAACGGCAACTGTGCCGGCGGAACGGGCGCTTTCATCGACCAGATGAGTGTGCTGATGGGCGTAGAGAACCAGAAGATGAGCGAGTTGGCGATGAAGGCAGAGCACGTTTATCCGATGGCTGCCCGCTGCGGCGTGTTTGCCAAGACCGACATCCAGAACCTGATGGCGCGCAATCTGCCCGAAGCAGATATTGCAGCCAGCATCTTCCATTCCATCGCCGTACAGACGGTGGTAACGCTTTCTCACGGCATCAGTTTCGAGGCTCCTATCCTGCTCTGCGGCGGTCCGCTGACCTTTCTTCCGGCTCTCCGCAAGGCTTTCAGCGATTATCTCCATCTTTCTCCAAACGACTTCATCGTATCAGAAAACAGCAATCTCATCCCGGCTCTGGGCTGTGCTTACCGGGCTAAATCGGCAGATTCTGCAGCCTCAGTTTCTGCCCTCAGAAGTCGGATGAAGAAAGAAATACAAACGGAATGGACCAGCAGTCTACTGCCTCTGTTCAAGAACGAGAAAGAGCACCAGGAATGGCTCAAATCAAAGGCGAAATTCGCTACCGAAACCCAACCGCTGAACAAAGGAAAACAGCAGGTTGTGATTGGTATTGACTCGGGCTCTACTACGACGAAGATTGTTGCGGTAAGGGTGAATGCGGAGACGCCTACGGGAGATATTGTCTTTACCAATTACCGCCTGAACCTGGGAAATCCAATCAAGGCGGTAGCGGATGGACTGAACGCCCTGAAGCAGGAAGCTGCATTGCGAGGCGCTGAACTGGAAATCGTAGGCTCCTGCTCTACAGGTTACGGCGAAGAACTCATCAAGGCGGCTTTCGGCCTAGACAGTGGCATTATCGAAACAATGGCGCACGAAAGAGCTGCTGCCTCACTCATGCCCGACGTGAGTTTTATCCTGGACATCGGCGGACAGGACATGAAGGCTATCTTCGTTGAGAAAGGGGCTGTGGTGCGCATGGAACTCAACGAGGCGTGCAGTTCGGGCTGCGGAACATTTATCCAGACCTTTGCCAACAACATGGGTTATTCTGTAGGCGATTTTGCTCAACTCGCCTGCCAGTCGAAGGCTCCCTGCGACCTGGGAACCCGCTGCACCGTCTTCATGAACTCGAAGGTGAAGCAGGTGCTCAGAGAGGGCGCATCTGTAGCTGATATTTCTGCCGGAATCTCTTATTCGGTCATCAAGAACTGTCTTTATAAGGTATTGAAACTCCATGGTAATGAGAACCTTGGAGGCAAAATCGTTGTGCAGGGTGGTACGATGAGAAACGATGCGGTGGTAAGAGCATTTGAGTTGCTCACCCATACCGAAGTGGCACGAAGCAACATGCCGGAACTGATGGGCGCCTACGGCTGTGCCCTTCATGCGGCGGCAGATTACAAGCATCGCACATCTGCAGAAGATACGCACCCTGCCTCATCAAGATCCATCGATGATCTCCAGAATCTGGCTCATTATGAAACCAAACAACTGCAATGCAAAGGCTGCGAAAACCATTGTTATGTTTCCCGCTACACCTTTGCCGGCGGCAACCGATTCTACTCCGGAAACAAGTGCGAGCGTGTGTTCAACAACAAGGGAACAAACGGGATAAAAGGCAAAAACATCTACGAATACAAATACAGTTTACTCTTTGATAGAGAAACGGTTAACCCACTTGACGTTGTAAAACACAACGTCAAAGTAGGCATTCCTCGCATCCTCAACATGTACGAGGAATATCCGTTCTGGAATGCGCTGCTCCGGGCAGCAGGATTGGGCGTGATTCTCTCTTCCGATTCCACTTTCAGCCAGTATGAAGGAGCCTTGAATACGGTGATGAGCGACAATATCTGCTTCCCGGCTAAACTGGCTCACAGTCATCTGAAGGAACTCAACGAGAACCCGAAGGTAGACCGCATCCTCATGCCATACGTGGTTTACGAGCATAATGACGACCCGAAGAATACGCTAAACAGCTTCAACTGTCCGGTCGTTTCGGGCTACAGCGATGTCATCAAGTCGGTCATCAATCTGAAGAAACCAATCGATACGCCCGTCATCAACTTTGCCCAGCCTAAGGCGCTGGAAAAACAGATTACCGATTATCTCAAGCAACTGGGAGTAAGCAAGAAGACTGCCCGTAAAGCGCTGAGAGAAGCTCTCTATGCTCAGGCAGTATATGCTGCTGAAATCAAGAAACAGGGCTGGGAGATTCTGAAAAATGAAGAAACAGAGGCTCAGAAAACGGACGAAGACAAGATTCAGAAGCAGAACAAGGGACTTACGATTCTGCTGGCGGGCCGTCCTTATCATACCGACCCGCTGATTCAGCACAAGCTGAGCGAGATGATTGCCAATCTGGGAGTCAACGTCATCAGCGAAGACATCGCCCGGGGTAATCTCTTTGCAGATTTCAAAGACTTCAATCTGGAGAATCTGGCGGCAGAAAGAAATGAGGCAGCATTAGCCAGCCAAGATAACAACGAAGCATACAACTGTCAGCCAGAGACTTATCTCGTGAAGCAATGGGCGTATATGAACCGCATTCTGAAGGCAGCGCAATGGGCAGCCGAGCAGGGCGATGAGGTTCATTTCGTCCAGATGACCAGCTTCGGCTGCGGTCCTGACAGTTTTATCCAGGACGAGATTCGCGACATCATGAAGCGCCACAACAAGCCTTTCACGCTGTTGAAGATAGATGATGTGAGCAATATCGGTTCTCTGAAGCTCCGTGTCCGCTCGCTCATAGAAAGCCTGAAGGGAGTAAAGGAAGTGAAGAGTGAAGAACGAAGAGTGAAAAATTCAACAGCTGAAGAAATTCAACATTCAACACTCAACATTCAACATTTACAACAGACCAAGGTATTCACCAAGCAGGATATTCATCGCAAGATTCTCGCTCCTTTCATGACCGAATACCTCACCCCTATCATTCCGCCTATCCTGAAACTGATAGGCTATGATGTAGAGGTACTTCCGATGAGCGATGAGGTGAGCGCCGAACTCGGCTTGAAGTTTGCCAACAACGAAGTCTGCTATCCGGCAACACTCATCGTCGGCGACATCATCAAAGCCTTGAAATCAGGCAGATACGACCTGAATAATACGGCAGTAGTGATGAGTCAGACGGGCGGCCAGTGTCGCGCAACCAACTACGCCGGTCTCATCAAGCGTGCGATGATTTCCAATGGATTCCAGGACATTCCGCTGCTCACACTCGGTGTAACAGCCTCAACAGGCGAAGCATCAGGCTCAACAGACGACAAGCAAGACTACAACGAGCAGGACGGCTTCAATGTGCCTTGGCTGAAATACAGTCAGATTATCGTTACCGCCATTTTCTATGGCGATGCAATCAACGAGATGTACAACGCCTGCATCGTAAGAGAGCGTAAACCGGGCATTGCCAGAGAGTTGCGCGATAAATACATGCAGCTGATAGACGGACCTATCGCCCAGAATTCAGCCAAAGGACTCATCCGACTCCTGGAACAGGCAGCCGAAGAATTCAACCAGATGACCCTCGACAGAACGTTGCCGAAGGTAGGAATCGTAGGCGAAATCTTCCTGAAGTTCAATCCTTTCGCCCACCAGTTCCTGGAGCAGAACATCATCTCGCGTGGCATTGAGGTGGTTCCGCCTCTGCTTGCCCCTTTCTTCCTTCAGGAATTTGTGAACGTAGAGATACAGAAACACATGCGGCTGAGTTGCACCAAAGTGCCCGATTTCATCATCAAGGGCGCTTATCAGGCGCTGATAGGCAGAAGATTGCGCCAGGTAAACAAGGCAGCCGGCAAGTTCCGCTACTTCCGTCCGTTCACCAACATCTATGATGATGCGAAGGACGTACAGGGACTGGTTTCGCTCGCAGCCCAGTTTGGCGAAGGCTGGCTTCTGCCTGCCGACATCGTAGGTTACATCCGTGATGGTGTGAACAACATCATCTCGCTCCAGCCTTTCGGTTGCATCGCTAACCACGTGATTTCCAAGGGCATCGAGAAACGTCTCCACGACCGTTTCCCTACACTCAACCTCGTATCGCTCGACTTCGATTCCGGTGTTTCAGAGGTAAACGTCACCAACCGACTGCTCCTCTTCCTGGACAGTATCGCAAAATAAGACAAGCCAGACCCATGTACGGTAAAACGCCGTACATGGGTCTTTCCGTCTTTCATCCCTCAAAAAATCACTCTAAAAAATACAAAAAACCGCAGCTATTTCTTTGTCATTCAAGAAAATAATCGTATCTTTGCACTCAAATTTTATTGAGACATTAAGAAAATGAGTAAAGATACATTAACTCATCAGCTGACAGAGACCATCGAGGAGCTTTCGAGCGCCGAATCTTTGAAGGGTCTCTTCCATCAGCATCGAGACGGGAATCCACTTCCTTCGGGCAAGGCGCTCGAAGAAATCATCAGTTTGTCCCGTTCTATCCTCTTTCCGGGATATTTCGGCAATTCTTCGGTAAATATCTCAACCATCAAATATCATATTGGAGTAAGAGTAGAGAAACTCTATGAGATGCTGTCAGAGCAGATTCTCGCAGGTCTCTGCTTCGCCAACGACTGCGAAACGGAAACCCAGGCAGAACTGCAGCACCAGCGTGCCAAGGCAGGCGTGATTGCAGCCAAGACAATCATGGAATTTCCAAGACTGCGCAAGATTCTGGCTACCGATGTAGAGGCTGCCTACGAGGGCGACCCGGCTGCCATGAGCCACGGAGAAATCATCTCCTGCTACCCGGTCATCAAGGCGATTACCAACTACCGCATCGCCCACGTACTGCACGAACTGGGAGTGCCGCTCATTCCGAGAATGATGACCGAGCTGGCTCATTCGGAAACCGGTATTGACATCAACCCGGAGGCTACCATCGGCAAGCACTTCACCATCGACCACGGTACGGGTGTGGTGATTGGAGCTACCTGCATCATCGGCGATAATGTGAAACTCTACCAGGGTGTAACCCTCGGAGCCAAGAGTTTCCCTCTCGATAAGGACGGCAATCCTATCAAGGGAATCCCTCGCCACCCTATCCTCGAAAATGATGTCATCGTCTACGCCAATGCCACCATCCTCGGTCGCATCACCATCGGAGAAGGCTGCGTAGTGGGAGCCAACGTATGGGTTACCAAGGATATGAAACCGAAAACAAAGAAATATAAAAAAGAAAAACAAAGTTTATTAGATATAGAATTCAATAATGGAACAGGAATTTGAACTCATTGCCAAGACCTTCATGGGCCTCGAGCCTGTCTTGGCTGAAGAGCTCACCCAGTTGGGTGCCAATAATGTACAGATCGGTCGCCGCATGGTGTCTTTCACAGGCGACAAGGAAATGATGTATCGTGCTAACTTCCAGTTGCACACAGCCATCCGTATCTTAAAGCCTATCAAGCACTTCAAGGCTAGAAGCGCTGAAGAGGTGTATGATCAGATTCAGAAGATCAAGTGGGATGACATCTTAGACGTGAAGAAGACTTTCTCTGTTGACTCAGTAGTCTACTCAGAGGAGTTCCGCAACTCACGCTTCGTAACCTACAAGGTAAAGGATGCGATTGTTGACTGGTTCCGCGAGAAGCAGGGTACACGTCCAAATATCAGCGTATCTAACCCGGATATCCGCCTCAACATCCACATTGCAGAAGACAATGCCACCTTGAGTCTCGATTCGAGTGGTGAGAGTCTGCACCGCCGTGGCTACCGCCAGGAGCAGGTAGAGGCTCCTCTGAACGAGGTTCTCGCTGCAGGTATGATTCTGATGACCGGCTGGAAGGGCGAATGCGATTTCATCGACCCGATGTGTGGTTCAGGTACCATCGCCATCGAAGCTGCCCTCATCGCCCGCAACATCTCTCCAGGTGTATTCCGCAAGGAGTTTGCCTTCGAGAAGTGGAACGATTTCGACCAGGATCTCTTCGATACGATTTATAACGACGACTCTCAGGAGCGCGAGTTCGAGCACCACATCTACGGATATGATGTAGATATGAAGGCGGTGAACACTGCTAATCTCAACGTTCGTGCTGCCGGACTGAGCAAGGACATCACCATCTCACAGGCTGATTTCAAGGACTTCACCCAGCCAGCAGAGAAGAGCATCATCGTGATGAACCCTCCATACGGCGAGCGCATCTCTACCCCTAACCTTCTGAACACCTACAAGATGATTGGTGAGCGCTTCAAGAAGGCTTTTGCCGGCAACGAGGCTTGGGTATTGAGCTACCGCGAGGAGTGCTTCGAGCAGATTGGTCTGAAACCATCTATCAAGATTCCTGTATTCAACGGAAGCTTGGAATGCGAATTCCGCAAGTATGTGATGTTCGACGGCAAGATGAAGGACTTCCGTTCTGAAGGCGGTATTGTGAAGACAGAGCGCGAGAAGAGCGAGATGGCTCAGAAGCACCGTTTCAAGAAGGAGCGTGAATTCAAGAAGCGTGTTAGCGAGGAGACAGAAAACGAGGAGGACGATATCCGTTCTTTCAAGTTCCATACTCACCGTCTGGAAGACTTCGAGAAGAAGCGTGCTGAGTTCCATAAGGGCGGCCGTTCACGTATTGGTGGCGGTCGACGCAATGATGACGACGATGACAAGCGTGGAAGCCGCAGCTTCAAGGGCGACCGCAAAGGTGGTCGTGACTTCGGTGGCAAGCGCGACGGAAAGCGTTTCGAGAAAGGCGACAAGCGTGGTGGCTTCAAGGGCGACAAACGTGGTGGCCGTGATTTCGGAGGCAAGCGCGGAGGCAAAAAGAACTTCAGCGTTGACTTCGACGACGAGGATTAAAGAAACATACCACCCATGCGTCGTGTTTCACGACGCATGGGTGGTAAACCCGATAAAGTAAAGTAAAGAATATAATGAATCTGAAGAATTCAATTTATAAATTATCTTTTGCTGCTATGATCTCTATGATGGCTATGAATGCAACCGACTTACAGGCTCAGGGCGTGGTTTCTGCTCAGAAAGGCGAGAAAACCTTTACGCTGGAAGACCTGAACTTCGGCGGCAACAACTATCGTAACATGGTAGCTAAGAACCGCTGGTGCACCTGGTGGGGCAATGAACTCGTTCGCCAGGATGTGGATGCCTGCTATCTCGTCAACAAGATGACAGGCAAGGAGACCAGACTCTTCGGCATCAATGACATCAACCAGTGGATTGCTCCTACCAAAGACATCAAGGTAAGAGCCCTCTACAATGCTCTCTTCCCTTTTGCAGGCAAGAGCATCGTGATGGTAAGCAACGGCAGCAAGACTTATACCGTAGACTTCAAGAAGCATAAGCTGTTGAGCGAGATGGATTTTGCTGACGGCGAGAACCTCCTGGAGGCTAACGCCCAGCAGAACGCCTTCGCCTATCTGAAGGGCAGCAACCTCTATGTGCGTACCTTCGATGTAACCAGCAACGCCCTGACAAAAGAGAAGAAATCTCACGATTTCCAGCTCTCAAAGGACGGAAGCCGCGAAATTGTTTATGGACAGAGTGTTCACCGCGATGAGTTCGGTATCAGCAAGGGAACCTTCTGGAGTCCGAACGGCGAACTGCTCGCCTTCTATCGCATGGACCAGAGTATGGTAACCGACTATCCGCAGGTCGACATCCCGGAAATCGGTTTCAATCATCCTGAAACACAGAGTTGCATTGCTACTCCTGCCCCAGACAAGTATCCGATGACTGGCGAGACTTCACACAAGGTAACCGTAGGCGTGTTCGACTGCATGACCGGCAAGACCATCTATCTGAAGGCTGGCGATCCAACAGACCGCTACTTCACCAACATCGCATGGAGTCCGGACAGCAAGACCATCTATATGTTCGAGCTGAACCGCGACCAGAATGACTGCCGTCTGACTGCCTACAATGCAGAAACCGGCGAGAAGACAGGCGAACTCTATCGCGAGACCGATGAGAAATATGTAGAACCATGTCATCCTATCCAGTTCCTGCCTTGGGACAGCAACAGCTTTATCATGCAGAGCCGCAAGGATGGCTACAACCACCTCTATCTCTGCACCCTGGGCAAGCACGGAAGCCGCATGGCCAGCAACACAGAATCGCTCGAAATCAAGCAGTTGACTTCCGGCAAATGGGAAGTGATGGAAGTGCTCGGTTTCAACAGCAAGCGCAAGAGCATCATCATCGCATCCAACGAGAAATCACCTATCCAGAGAAACATCTTTGCCGTAGATACAAAAACCGGCAAGCGTACGCTGGTAGATGATTGCGGCAAGGGATGGCACAGCGCCACTTTGAGCGAGAACGGACAGTATGTCTTCGACAACTACTCTACTCCTAACGTGCCTCGCAAGATTGCCCTCGTGAATACCGAGAACGGCAAGCGCACCGCATACTTCACAGCCGAGAACCCTTGGAAGGGCTACAATGTGCCTGAGTACAGCTGCGGTACCATCAAGGCAGCCGATGGCGAAACAGACCTCTACTGGAGAATGGTGAAGCCGGTAAACTTCGATCCAAACAAGAAGTATCCTACCATTATATATGTATATGGTGGACCTCATGCCCACAACGTAGATGCCCGCTGGAACTACTCTAGCCGTGGTTGGGAAACCTACATGGCAGAAAAGGGCTATCTGCTCTTCATCCTCGACAACCGTGGAAGCGAGAACCGTGGCAAGGCTTTCGAGCAGGCTACCTTCCGCCAGCTCGGACAGATTGAGATGCAAGACCAGATGAAGGGCGTGGAATATCTGAAGACGCTTCCTTACGTAGATGCTGACAAGATTGGCGTTCACGGCTGGAGCTTCGGCGGATTCATGACCATCTCGCTGATGACCAACTATCCTGACGTATTCAAGGTAGGCGTAGCAGGCGGTCCGGTAATCGACTGGCACTGGTACGAGGTGATGTATGGCGAGCGCTATATGGACACCCCACAGACCAACCCAGAGGGTTACAGAAAGACCTCCCTGCTCTATCAGGCAAAGAACCTGAAGGGCAAGCTGCAGATTATCCAGGGCTTGAACGATGTGACCGTAGTGCCACAGCACTGCCTCACCTTCCTCAAGGCTTGCATCGCAGCAGGCACCCAGCCAGACTTCTTCGTCTATCCTGGCGAGCCTCACAACATGAGAGGTCATCAGAGCACTCATCTGCATGAGCGCATCAGCAATTATTTCTTCGATTATCTCAAGTAAATATCTAGGGGTAAACATCCCCCCGAAAAGGGGAGTTTACTCCTACATCAAATAACAAACAATAACTTACAGCAAATGAAAATTTTATTGTTAGGAGGCGGTGGCCGCGAGCACGCCTTAGCATGGAAAATCGCTCAGAGCGAGAAGTGTGAGAAACTCTTCATCGCTCCTGGTAATGCCGGTACACAGAATGTCGGCGAGAACGTAGATATCAAGGCAGACGACTTTGAGGCGCTCAAGAACTTCACAGTAGAAAATGGCGTTGATATGGTGGTAGTTGGTCCGGAAGACCCATTGGTAAAGGGTGTTTACGATGACTTCAAGAACGATTCTCGCACCCAGAACATCCCTGTCATCGGTCCATCAAAGGCTGGTGCCGTATTGGAAGGCAGCAAGGACTTCGCCAAGAAGTTCATGAAGCGCCACAACATCCCTACTGCCCAGTATGAGACTTTCGACGGCGAGCACGTAGAGGAAGGCTTGAAATTCCTGGAGACGCTGAAGGCTCCTTATGTATTGAAGGCTGACGGTTTGTGCGCCGGTAAGGGCGTTCTCATCCTCCCTACCCTGGAAGAAGCAAAGAAGGAGTTCAAGGAGATGCTCGGCGGTATGTTCGGCAACGCTTCTGCACGCGTAGTCATCGAGGAGTTCCTCAGCGGCATTGAGTGCTCTGTATTCGTATTGACCGACGGCAAGAACTACAAGATTCTGCCTGAGGCTAAGGATTACAAGCGCATCGGCGAGCACGATACCGGTCTGAACACTGGCGGTATGGGTAGCGTTACCCCTGTACCATTCGCTACCAAGGAGTGGATGCAGAAGGTTGACGAGCGCATCATCCGTCCTACAGTAGAAGGACTTGCTGAGGAGAACATCGACTATAAGGGATTCATCTTCTTCGGATTGATTAATGTAGAAGGCGAACCTATGGTCATCGAGTACAACTGCCGTATGGGTGACCCAGAGACAGAGAGCGTGATGCTCCGCCTGAAGAGCGACATCGTGGATCTCTTCGAAGGTGTAGCAGCAGGCGACTTGGACAAGCGCAGCATCGAGTTTGATGAGCGTGCAGCAGTCTGCGTAATGCTCGTAAGCGGCGGTTATCCAGAGGCTTACAAGAAGGGTTATCCTATCCAGGGCATCGACGATGTAGAAGGTTCGGTAGTATTCCACTCCGGTACAGCCATGAAGGATGGTCAGGTAGTAACCAACGGTGGTCGTGTCATCTGCGTAAGCAGCTACGGCAAGGACAAGGAAGAAGCCTTGAAGAAGAGCTTTGCTGAGGCACAGAAGATCCAGTTTACCGACAAGTACTTCCGTTCTGATATCGGACAGGACCTTTAAGATGAGTTAATAGTTAATAGTTTATAATTAATAGACATTCATGCATTCTTAGATTATTCATTGATTATTTTTAGGTATGCAAGTCCATTTTATAACGGCGCAAGTCTCTATAAACTATTAACTATAAACTATAAACTAAATATAGATGTTAAGAAAGAAAACTTTTCAAAATAAAGTAGCGGCTAGCCGCTACTCTTTACCTATTACTGCAACCCTTGCCACGCTGGTTTGGGTTGCAGTAGGTTTATTGGTATCCAATATCTGGGTAGAATTTGCTTTCACAGCCATGTCTACTCTGCTGATGGTGGAACTGAACAACCGTAATGCCCTCATGCGTACCTACAGCCGAATGGTATCTTGCAGTTTTCTGGCATTACTGACGATGACAGGACTCCCCCAACTCTCTTTAAAAAGCAGTATTGTGACGATGTGTTTCATCGCCTTTTATCTCATTATCTGGAATTGCTACCAGGATAAACGCTCTACAGGCTGGACTTTCTACGCCTTTGCCTGCATCGGTCTGGCATCGATGGTTTTCGTACAGATAGGCTATTTCATGCCTATACTGTGGATCATGATGATGGTGTTTACCCTCTCGTTTAGCGTAAAGACATTCTTTGCATCCCTGGTAGGTCTCATCGTGCCCTATTGGTTTGCAGCCGGTTATTTCTTCTATACCGACAACATACAGGGGCTGGCTGACCACTTCTGCGAATTCATCAACTACAGCGAACTCTTTGATTATTCGCAGGTTACCGACCATCAGGTACTGAACCTGAGTTTCGTTATCCTGCTCACCATCATCGGTTCCATCCACTTCATACGCACCAGCTACGGCGATAAGATACGCACCCGCATGATCTACGAAACGTTTATCATGATATCGGTTGCCTGCATCATCTTCATCGTCCTCCAGCCTCGACATATACAGGAACTGGGCGGCATCCTGATTGTGAATACAGCACCGCTTATCGCCCATTTCATCACATTCACCAGAGGTAAGTTTACCAACATCTCTTTCATCCTGCTGCTCATCATGCTGGTACTTATCATGGCTTACAACATACTCGTACCAGAGAGCATATTACTATGAGTTGGATTATCAGTTTCTTAATCGACTGGGGCTATTGGGGCATGCTTGCTGCAGCTTTTCTGGCAGGTTCTTTCTTCCCATTCAGCAGCGAGGCAGTAATGGCAGGCTTGCAGGCAGCTGGACTAGAGCCTCTCCCCCTCGTTATCTACGGTAGCATCGGCAATGTGCTTGGTTCCATGTTCAACTACGGTGTGGGCAGAATGGGTAAGATGGAATGGATAGAGAAATACCTGCATGTGAAGAAAAAAAGTCTGGATAAGGCTGAACGTTTCATGGCAGGCAGAGGCGCCTGGATGGGATTCTTCGCCTTTCTCCCACTATTGGGAAGTGCCATCACCATCGTTTTAGGCTTGACAAGAGCCAATATTCCGATTTCGATACTCAGTATCACCATCGGAAAAGTACTAAGATATGTTTTATTGGTCTATGGACTGAGTTTTATCGTTTAATTATGAAGAGATTTTTATACCTTATTATAATATGCGCCCTAATGGTTGGCTGCAAAAGCAACCAGCAAAAGGCTGGCATGGCTGAAAGTAAGGCCAAGCCTACTGTAACCGTTACCATCCCTCCCTACCAATATTTCGTAGATAAGATTGCCGGAGACAAGGTAGATGTCAACGTAATGGTATCGAATGGTAACAATCCAGAGACTTACGAGCCTTATGCCCAGCAGATGATGGAACTCTCCAGGAGTGCCCTCTATCTGAAAGTGGGAAGCATCGGTTTCGAACAGACCTGGATGAAGAAACTGCAGGACAACGCTCCGGATATGAAAGTGATAGATACTTCCGTGGGCATCAAGCCTGCCAAGACTCCGGGTGGCAACATCGACCCACACGTATGGATGAGTTGCAGCAACGCCCGCATCATCTCCAGCAACATCTTCAAGGCACTCTGCCAACTGGAGCCGAAGAACAAGGCATTCTTTGAGAAGAACTATCTGTCGCTGCTGAAGATCATCGACAAGCGAGACAGCACCATCAGAGAGGGTATCAAGAATCATCCCAAGATGGTACGCAAGTTTGTGATTTATCACCCTATCCTCACCTACTTTGCCCGTGATTACCAGTTGGAGCAGCTTGCCATCGAGGAAGAAGGCAGGGAGCCAAGCGCCTCCCAGCTGAAGAGCCTCATCCAGAGAGCCCGAAAAGAGAATATCAAGTTCTGCCTGATACAGGCAGAATTTGCCAACCGCAACACCACTACTTTCATCAACGAGAGCCACACCAAGCCAATGAATATCAATCCATTGCAGGGCGACTGGAACTGGGCGATGCAGGAAGCGGCAGCAGCGGTACAAGGCAAGAAAATTGTGGTAGGAAAATAAAGAACAACAACTAATCATAAAGTTCAATGTTCAAAGTTCAAAGTTCAAAGTTAATAGAGATAGAGCATCTTTCGGCTGGTTACGAAGGCAAGGAGGTGCTCCACGATATCAACCTCACCGTCTGTAAAGACGATTATCTTGGCATCATCGGTCCCAACGGTGGTGGCAAGACAACTCTCATGCGCCTCATTCTGGGACTGATGAAACCCACAGACGGCAGCATCCGCTTTTATAAAGATGGGGAGGAAGTAAGGGAAATCAGTATGGGATATCTGCCCCAATACAACCATCTCGACAAACAGTTCCCTATCTCCGTCTATGAAGTGGTACTCTCAGGACTCAGCAAGACCAAAAGTCTCTTTTCGAGATACACCCAGGCTCAGCACCAGCAGGTACTCGACTGTCTGGAACAGATGCAGCTCACAGAGTTGAAAGACCGCCATATCGCAGCCTTGAGCGGCGGACAACTGCAGCGAGTCCTCCTCGCCCGCGCCATTGTTTCGAAACCCGATGTAGTGATACTGGATGAGCCCAACACCTACATCGACCGCCGTTTCCAGAAGCAGATGTACGAGATGCTGGAACAGATCAACCGGGAATGCGCCATTATCATCGTAAGCCATGATGTAGCCGAAGTGCTCAATAACGTAAAGCACATCGCCTGCGTAAATCATCACCTCCACTACCACGATACGTCAGATATGCCGAGAGAGAAACTGGAAGAGCATTTCTTAAATGTATAGGCTTATTATATAATAATGCCTAAAAAACAGGTGCAAAAATCCATATTATCTCATCTTTTTATTATCTTTGCAACTGGAATGTGCCTTCCTAGAAAGGCACAGAGAAAGCACTCAGAAACAGAGAAAGCATTCAGAAAGAAATATAATACATTAAAGTTTAAACAATAATGAAACAGTACAGATTAGTGGACAATATCTTCGGATGGGTCGCATTCATCATTGCGGCGTTCACTTATTGTTCCACAATTGAACCGACAGCCAGTTTCTGGGACTGTCCTGAGTTTATTACGACTGCTTACAAGCAGGAGATCGGTCACCCACCTGGGGCACCATTCTTCATGCTTTTAGGCAATTTCTTCACACATTTCGCCAGCGACACTACCCAGGTAGCCAAGATGGTAAATACGATGAGCGCCCTGCTGAGCGCCGTCTGTATCATGTTCCTCTTCTGGACCATCACCCACCTGGCTCGCCGACTCGTTATCAGCAACTGGAAAGAACTGACCACCAGCAAGCTGATCGCCATCGAGGCATCCGGTATGGTGGGCGCACTCATCTACACCTTCAGCGATACCTTCTGGTTCTCAGCTGTCGAGGGTGAGGTTTATGCGTTCTCTTCTGCCTTTACCGCTGTGGTATTCTGGCTGATATTGAAGTGGGAAGACCATGCTGACGAGCCTCATAGCGACCGTTGGCTTGTGCTCATCGCCTATATGACCGGTTTGAGTATCGGTGTCCACCTGCTCAACCTGCTCTGTATTCCAGCCATCGTATTGGTTTATTACTACAAGAAGGTGCCACATGCCAACCTCAAGGGCTCGCTCCTGGCGCTGTTCCTTTCATTCCTCGTAGTGGTAGCCGTACTGTATGGTGTGGTTCCAGGTATCATCACCGTAGGCGGCTGGTTCGAGCTGTTCTTTGTCAACACCCTCGGCTGTCCGTTCAATACCGGTGAAATCGTATACATCATCTGTCTTGTTGCCTCTGTCATCTGGGGCATCTACGAGACCTGTAATGCATCAGAGAAGAACGAGAAGAAGCAGAATATCGCCTTCGTTCTCGGTTTCGGCATGCTCGGCATCCCATTCTACGGATATGGCTGGACAGCTGCCATTACCGGCATCATCGTGCTGGTTATCCTCTGGTTTGTACTCGGCTACAAGCGCAAGCAGGAGGTAGTAACAGGCGTTGACGAATCTACAGGCATCGCCAAAAAGAAGATGCAGCTCCTGCCGCTCATCTCAGCACGCGTCAAGAACACAGCCTTGCTCTGCATGCTGATGCTGATGATTGGTTATTCCAGCTACGCACTCATCGTGATCCGTTCTTCTGCCAACCCTCCTATGGACCAGAACTCTCCTGAGGACATCTTTACCCTGGGAAGTTATCTGAGCCGCGACCAGTATGGCGACCGCCCTCTGTTCTATGGCCAGGCTTATACATCACAGGTAGCCCTCGAAGTAGACGGCAACATGTGCAAGCCTGTCATGAAAGAAGGCGCACCGGTTTACCAGCGCAAGGAGAAGGCTTCGGCTGATGAGAAGGACTCTTACTTCGTAGTAAGTCACAAGAATAAGTATATCTATGCCCAGAACATGCTCTTCCCTCGTATGTACAGTTCGGCTCATGCCCAGGCATACGAAGACTGGATGGGCGGTGTAGAAGGCACAGAGATTCCTTACGACCGCTGCGGAGAGAGTATGATGGTGAAGATGCCGTCACAGTTTGACAACATCCGCTTCTTCCTTTCCTATCAGTGCAACTTCATGTACTGGCGCTACTTCATGTGGAACTTTGCCGGCCGTCAGAACGACATCCAGGGCAATGGTGAGCCAGAGCACGGAAACTGGATTACCGGTTTCTCATTCATTGATGATTCACTCTATGGCGATCAGAGCAAATTGCCTGACGACCTGAAGGAGAACAAGGGCCACAATGTATTCTACTGCATGCCGCTGATTCTCGGTCTCATCGGACTTTTCTGGCAGGCTTGGTATACCCGCAAGAAGAAGGTAATGAAGAACGGCAAGGAAGAGGAAGTGCTCCTCCCTATCGGAATCCAGCAGTTCTGGATTGTATTCTTCCTGTTCTTCATGACAGGTCTTGCCATCGTCATCTACCTGAATCAGACACCGATGCAGCCACGTGAGCGTGACTATGCTTATGCCGGCTCATTCTATGCATACGCTATCTGGTGCGGTCTCGGCGTTCTCGCCATCATCGACATTCTGAAGCGCAAGATGAAGCTCAGCGGTACTGCCGTAACAGCCATCGTAGCAGTCATCACACTTCTCGTACCTATCCAGATGGCATCACAGACCTGGGATGATCACGACCGCTCAAACCGTTACACCTGCCGTGACTTCGGTCAGAACTATCTGATGTCACTCCAGGAAAAGGGCAACCCTATCATCTTTACCAATGGTGATAACGATACCTTCCCACTCTGGTACAACCAGGAGGTAGAAGGCGTTGGAACAGATGCCCGCGTATGTAACCTGAGCTACCTGCAGACCGACTGGTATATCGACCAGATGATGCGTCCTGCATACAACTCACCATCCGTGCCAATCACCTGGCCACGTCTCGACTTCTGTTCAGGTACCAACGAATATGTATCTGTTGAACCTGAGGCAAAGAAGCAGATTCTCGACTTCTACAAGCAGGATCCTGAGAATGCCAAGAAGCAGTTTGGTGCCGAACCGTTCGAGCTCAAGAACATCCTGAAGAACTGGGTACGCAGCAAGAACCCTGACATGCACTTCATCCCTACGGACACCCTCTATGTCACCATCGACAAGGAGGCTGTAAAGAAGAGCGGCATGATGATGGCATCAGATTCTATTCCAGACAAGATGGTCATCTCTCTTGCCGGCAAGAGCGCACTCTACAAGGGCGACCTCATGATGCTCGAAATGTTGGCACAGTGCAACTGGACCCGTCCGCTCTACGTAGCACTCACCGTAGGCGAAGAGAACTATATGAACCTCGGCGACAACTTCGTACAGGAGGGACTTGTGAACCGTATCACTCCGTTCACCACCAACAAGCCAGGTGCCAAGAACTTCGATACAGAGAAGGCTTATCACAACATCATGACCCGATTCAAGTTCGGCAACCTGAAGCAGAAGGGACTCTACATCGACGAGACAACCATGCGTATGTGTTATACCCACCGCCGCCTGCTCGCCCAGACAGCCCTCCAGCTCATCGCCGAAGGCAAGAAACAGAAGGCTATCAACATCCTGAAGAAGGCTGATACCGAGATTCCTGCCTACAATGTTACGCTCGACTATATGAGCGGTGGTTTGGATATGGCTCGCGGCTGGCTGATGACCGGTCAGAAAGCCAAGGGCAAGGAATATATTGAAGCGGTATGGAAGAATGCTTCACAATACCTCAACTACTATCTCTCGCTGCCAAACGACCGTTTCCTCCAGGCAGAGAACGATTGCATCCGTCAGATTATGATCATGCAGAGCATCTGCGAGGCTGCCGGAATGGTGAGTCCACAGTTGGAGCAGAAGTATGAGAAGCAGCTCAACAACCTCTACCGTCTCTATCATGGCAGAGGTGGCAGAATGCCGGAAGGCAATCAGTAAAAAAATAGAAAAAAGTTTGGTGTCGCGAAACACGACACCAAACTTTTCATTATTCATATAAACCTGTTTTATCCATGTTCATAGAGCAACCAGCCAAATGGCTCAGATGGTTATATCCAAAGGCCATCTGGAGAATGGACAAGAAAGACCATTCTGTCTATCTTACATTTGATGACGGTCCGATTCCTGAGTCAACTCCATTCATCTTAGAGACCCTGAGAAAGTACAATATCAAGGCAACTTTCTTTATGGTAGGCGAGAATGTATTGCGCCATCATGACCTCTACAACCAGATTGTGGCAGAGGGTCATCAGGTAGGCAACCATACATTCAACCATATCGGTGCCTTCAAGCACCGTGTCATCTCCTACGTGCTCAACACCAATAAGGCGAACGATATCATCCATGCCCATCTTTTCCGTCCACCTCACGGCTGGATGCGACCAAGTGAGTATTGGTGGCTGCACCGCACTTACAAGGTCATCATGTGGGATGTGGTGACGCGCGACTATTCCAAATGGATGACAGCAGAAGATGTGGTGAACAATGTGAAGCGATATGCCCGCAATGGCAGCATCATCACCTTCCACGACTCGCTGAAGAGCATTGAAAAGCTGAAGACAGCGCTCCCTCAGGCCATAGAATGGCTCATGGAACAGGGGTATGAATTTAAGACTTTTGAATAAGAAGCTGTTATTCCCAAACAGGAACAGCCCAATAAACACAGACAAGAAATGAGCAAAAGAATCAACAGTTATCAGGCAGTAGCTGCATTTGTAAGAGGTTTCTTCGAAGCTTACGCACGTGGCATCATCGATGCTACCATCGAAGGCAATGACTTCAGCAAGAAGAACGACCCGAAACAGATCAAGCAGATGATGCTGGAGCACTATGGCGAGGTAAACCAATACTTCTTCGACATCATGTTCTCTACCCTCGTACGCCTCAACTACAAGACTGCCGAGGAAGCCAACGAGCGCATGAAGAAGAACTTCGACAGCATGAAACAGGCTGACCCGACCTTTGAGCCAACCATGCTCGACTACTTGCGCATAGCCTGCAAATCGAACCAGCTTTACAAGGCGATGGAGTCTGAATACAAGCGTAACTTCACCTGGCTTCTTCAAGGCAAGTTTACCACTCTTGAAGAGCATGTACGCGATTATACCCACGGCATTCTCATCAGTCTTGCTGATGAGCCGATGGCCATCCATCTCCTGGTCCGCATCATCGTAAAGGCATACGCAGCCGGACTGAAATGTGGCAGCAAGGAGGGCGAGCAGCACCAGCTCCACATGCCTACCCTTCACGGCATGTTGCTGAACAATGTCAACATCCTGCTCAACGAGACTCCGCTCAAGAGCAGCACCGAAGATCCAGTTGCCCTCTTCAAGGAGGCATGCAAGAATGAAGAAGAAAACATCAACGTTCTTTTCAACACATTAAACGATGCGATGAAAGAACTGGCAGAAGAATAAGAGAAAAGAACAAAAACTGGACAACTTTTGTTGCTCAGGCACTTAAAAAGTTTAAATTATAATAGTGTTGTGTAATAAAGGCAATAAATAAAAGAATATGAGAACATTTACTTTTAAAAGTCTGTTTTTAACAGTGCTATTTGTGTTGCTTGGGAGTTTGGCTATCCAGGCTGCAGATGATGGCTTGATTACCACACAAGTAACTATCAAGTTGGATGAGGCTGGTACTTTACCTAATAAGATTAGTTATGACCAGAAGAATCTGATTACCAATCTGAAGATTGTTGGTGAAATTAATGGTACGGATTGGAATTTTATCCGTGAGATGGTTGGTCGTGATTTTAAGGGGGAAAAAACCGACGGAAAACTGTCTATATTAGATTTGTCTGAAGCAAAAATTGTAGCAGGTGGAGATGCTTATGCTCGGTTCAGCGAGAACTATTATACCTCTAATGATAAGTTGGGCGATTATGCTTTTTCAGGTTGCAGTGGATTGACAAGCTTGACCCTCCCTTCCAGTGTTACTTCGATAGGCAGGGGTGCTTTTCATGGTTGCTGGAAGTTGACTAGCTTGACCATTCCTTCCGGTGTTACTTCGATAGGCTATTCTGCTTTTAGAGGTTGCAGTGGATTGACTAGCTTGACCATCCCTTCCGGTGTTACTTCGATAGACAGTGAAGCTTTTAGAGGTTGCAGTGGATTGACAAGCTTGACTATCCATTCCGGTGTTACTTCGATAGGCAATTATGCTTTTCAAGATTGCAGTGGTTTGACAAGCTTGACCATCCCTTCCGGTGTTACTTCGATAGGCGAAGGTGTTTTTCATGGTTGCAGTGGTTTGACAAGCTTGACCATCCCTTCCAGTGTTACTTCGATAGGGAATAAGGCTTTTTATCGTTGCTGGATGTTGAATAGTTTGACCATCCCTTCCAGTGTTACTTCGATAGGCGATGAAGCTTTTTATGGTTGCATTGGATTGACAAGCTTGACCATCCCTTCCGGTGTTACTTCGATAGGCGATTATACTTTTGAAGGTTGTAGTGGATTGACAAGCTTGACCCTCCCTTCCAGTGTTACTTCGATAGGCAAAGATGCTTTTACAGGTTGCAGTGGATTGACAAGCTTGACCATTCCTTCCGGTGTTACTTCGATAGACTATGGTGCTTTTTGGGGTTGCAGTGGATTGACAAGCTTGACCCTCCCTTCCAGTGTTACTTCGATAGGCAATTATGCTTTTACAGGTTGTAGTGGATTGACAAGCTTGACCCTCCCTTCCGGTGTTACTTCGATAGGCGATTATGCTTTTCAAGATTGCAGTGGATTGACAAGCTTGACCATCCCTTCTGGTGTTACTTCGATAGGCAATCAAGCTTTTTATGGTTGCAGTGGATTGACAAGCTTGACCATTCCTTCCGGTGTTACTTCGATAGGCAAATGGGCTTTTTATGGTTGCAGTGGATTGACAAGCTTGACCATCCCTTCTGGTGTTACTTCGATAGGCGGGTATGCTTTTTATGGTTGCAGTGGATTGACCTCCATTTATGTATATCCAGAAAATTTGCCAAAATTAGGGACAGACATATTTAATGGATGTGACGCAAAGAATTGTACGGTTTATGTACCAAAAGGAACTATTGATGATTACAAGTTGTCAAAATTTGGCTATTTCAAGAAGATAGTAGAGTTCGATGCGTCGGGCATTGATAAGGTTACAACCTCTGCAGATGCCAAGGAAGTCTCTCGCTATTCAGCAAATGGCCAGCGATTATCTGCTCCAGCCAAGGGCTTGAACATCGTGAAGTATAGTGATGGAAGTGTGAAGAAAGTTGTTGTTCAATAATCAACAAAGAGATAATAAACTCATCAGCATAGCCCATTGATTGGGCTATGCCAATAAGTATATTTCTCAAGTTTCGTAAGTAAGCCTCACACGCCCTGAAAGGGCAGAAGCTCCTAGCCCAGGGAGGGCACTGAAAAAGGTACCCAATTTTAAGTTGCATAGCTTGTTTTTGAACTTTAATTCTTGACCAAGAAGCATTTCATCTTTTAAAAGTGGTATGGTCTGTTGTTGCTCTAACATAATCCTTGTATTTTCCTACAAGATACGAATAATATCTGATAAAACAAAATTTTTAAGTGACGGAATACCTATAAATGGGTATTTTGCAAGAAATGCATACTAAAGTGGAGTGATAGAATACCTATTTTTAGGTATTGCAAGGTAGTTTTCTCAATTATAACTTTGCAACCCGAATTGGATTTAAACTCGCGGGAAGCGAGTGAGTGAATAAAATGAATAAATATTATACAAAAACATGAAGCGCATTGTTATATTATTATTATTAGGCATGTTCTGTTTAAATCAGACCCATGCACAGGTTTTCAGGGGACAGTATATTTCTGAATGGCAATGGGATATGACCAAGAATACCAACCTTGTGAACCAGTTGAGATTAGAACTGAGTATTCCAATAGGAAACGGAAAGGATTCATTCGAAGCAGCAACGCTCCATGTGGCAAAGACCAACGATGGTATTATAGATGACTGGCAGGGGTTTTCAAACATATATGAAGATAATCATTTTGCCCTCCTTGCCGTGTTGGGTTACATGCACGAGTGGAATTCAGGCCATCTGTTTGCGGGTGTGAGGAATGTAAACGAGGATTTCTTTACATCAGACATTACGTCACTATTTCTCAACAGTTCTGAAGGAATTTTTCCTACCATTGCATCCAGTTATCCGATAGCGAATTATCCATATTCGGGATTAACCCTTTATTTTGATGTTACGAAGGGAAGATGGACCTTCAAAAATAGTCTGAATAATGGTGCAGGTTATAGTGGATGGAAAGCTCACGATAATCCTTTCCTGGTTCGTCCAAAAAAGGATGGAATCTTCAACATGTCGCAGTTGGAATATAATTATAAAGGTGGGAAATATTTTGCAGGTATTGCCGTTCATACCCGTCAATATCCGATCAATGAGGATGGCGAAATGGTATCTTCTGATGAATCCAGGAGCAAACTTACCGGTGCCTGGTGGGTCTATGGTGAACAGGAGGTTTGGAATTCTGGAGAAAAGACGATCTCCTGCATGGTGCAGTATTCCGAGAATACGAGTCATCAGAATGCTTGTTACCGGTATGCAGAAGTGGGCGGTTCCTATCAGGATGAAAAGAACGAGTGTGGCTTGTCTGCCCAGTATGCCCGTTTCCAGCAGGGAACAGAATGTTCTTTGGAGGCTACTTGGAAAAGACAGTTGACTGAATCCATTTCCATCCAGCCTTCATTCCAATACATTAAAAACGACAATGGAGATTTCACGGCACTCTGTGCCCGACTCTATGTAAGTTTCTAAAGGAAGAGAAATTTAGCAAAAAGTGTACATCGTTTGACTTCAAAAAAACAAACGATGTACACCTTTTTTATATGGTAAAATAACAGCTATCTACTATTCTGAATGAAACTATAACATCTGAGATAATTCCCATGCCCTTACATGCGTAATACCCTTGCGAGAAGGCAACTGGAGATCATCAAGCGACACTTTCGGTATAAAGCGGACGAGGAAAACCACAATCGATGGTGTTACCGAACCAAAGATTATACTTCTTTACTGATTCTATATTTTCGTTCATATTCGAATTTTTGTGCAAAGATAGCATTTTTTTCGTGTATAGCCGAAAATATCTCTGTTTTTAACAAGATTTTCGCCTATAGCCGAAAATCTCCTCGTTTTCATCAATTTTTTCGTCTATGGACGAAAATTTTGAAGTATCGAGATTGTTTCAATCTTATTTCCTTGCTATCCATTTCGGCAAGACCAGGGTGCCCATCACCAGGAAAGGGTACAACCTGTACTCCACCCTTAATTCACATTTCAAAGATGTGATGGAAAAGTGAAGAAACCGTTAAACTCATCAGCCCCTTCGGAATAGATAGCCCGAGATAAGTATTTGCAATAAAAAGTGGAAATTTCTTGCTTGCTCTTTCAAAATATTGTATCTTTGCACCCGCAATCGAAAGAAAAAGAAAAGTAGCAGTAAAAACAACAATTATTTCAGATAAAATGGGAGACAGAATAACAACAATAGAACAGGGAATGCAGCGACGCACAGAACTGCTCTTAGGAAAGGATAATCTGGAGAAATTACAGTCGGCACGCGTGCTCATCTTCGGTATTGGAGGTGTGGGTTCATGGTGCGCCGAGGGATTGTTGCGTAGTGGCGTGCGCAACATCACTATCGTGGACAGTGACCGTGTCTGCGTAACCAACTGCAACCGCCAGCTGATGGCAACAAGCCGTACCATCGGAGAAGTAAAGGTGGATGCACTGCGCGAACGACTGCTGGAGATCAATCCCAATGCCAACATCACGGCTTATCAGAAAATCTATCAGGCTGAAACTGCCGACGAGTTCCACATGGAGGAATACGACTTCATCATTGATGCCATCGACTCACTGAAGGATAAGGCCGACCTGATACTCCGTGCCACTGCCCTTCCGAAGGAAATCACATTCATATCTTCTATGGGTGCTGCTCTCCGACGCGACCCGTTCAAGGTAAGGAAGGCTGAGTTTTGGAAGGTAGAAGGTGATCCATTAGCCAAAGCCTTGCGTAAAAAATTCAAGAAGAACAAGACCTTCCCTCACCGCAAATTCCAATGTGTATATAGCGTAGAAACGCCAATGAAGAATATGGGCGTAAACAAAGCCTGCGGTACAGGCGGTTGTCTGTGTCCTAAAGCGAAACTGCTCAGCGGAGAACGTGGAACAGACACAGCCATCTATGATGCTCCAGGCGACCAGAGCCTTGTAGAACATGAATGGTGCTCTACGAAGGCGCAGATCAATGGTTCACTCTGCCACATCACCGCAACTTTCGGTATGGCAATCGCAGGTATGGTAATCAATCACATCATTGATTGATGATCATAATTCACTATAAAAGATAAAATTCCTTATTTCATTACTGGTAGTAATAACTTAAAGGAGCAACTGGCTCAATTGTTGATTTTATGATTTCTATAACATACATTATAGCATACGTTTGTGCTGGCATCTGTATCCTGGCACTTTTGGAAAAGTTGTTAGGCTTTGTAGCTTATATAAGGGATGGCTGGAAACATGTCAATCAACTTTGTCCAAATAAAAAGCTTGAGGAATTGAATACCTTCACGAAAGGAGACAAGCTTTATGAGGGCAAGGTAAATGTTGGCCTGCGCAATTACCAAAAGAGAAATTTACTGAAGTGGTGCTGTCAGGTGACAGTTCCAATTGAAGAGATGGACGAGCAGGGCCTGCCCACGGAAAAGGAGAAAAAAGCCCTTGGGGACTTGATAGGCTCCATCGATTTATCCCTTCGCATCAAATGTAAGGATGTGCCATATCCGCTGATTGTTGGTTTTGTGGAGGGCAACAATGTCTGCAGCATCTATTGGATGGTAAATAATCCTGAAAATGCGGGCAAAGTGTTAGGCAAATTGAAGCTTGATCGCAAACTTCAGTATACGATGCGGCAAGATCCATTCTGGACACAATTTAATACTTTGCTGGAAGAGTTATAATAGTTCCCTGGCAATCCAAGCGCATGCCTATATCATTGCCTTTATTATAGTGTTGCTCTTTCGCTAGGCATTTTGCTTATATGGAGCAAAAGATATTAAAAAATCATTTAAAAATAGATGATTTTCAGTATTATTCAGTACTTTTGCACCGAAAGTTTTTGATAGTAAAAATTTAAATATTACAGACATGATAAGACTGAATGTATTTTTTGAAGTGAAAGAAGGAGTGGATATGGAGCAACTTAATGCCCTGTGTCAGGAGTTAGTGGAAAAGTCATTGGCTGACGAAGGCAACATTGCCTATGACTATTTCGTTAGTGGTACTCGTGATGGCGTGATGATGATATGTGAGACTTGGCAGAACGCTAAGGTGCTGAAAACTCACATGGAGTCTGCACACTTTACCACGTTGGTTCCTCAAATAGAGGCTTTGACGAAGCATGGATTGAAACTGGAACAATTTCAGTTTGAGAAATAACAGGTTTCCTTAAAGACGATATGCGACATGAGCCAGTTTCAGCTACAAGTAGTTCTCTGAATCATCTTTGCCCACGAGAAGGTGATTGGAGTTGACTTAACAGAAGAGTGCTCAACCTCTCTATTAAACAACAATGAAGATGCAATACAAAAATATCATTTTCGATTTGGGGAACGTACTTGTGAAGTTGAATTCTCTAGGATGTATGAATGCTTTCAAGGTACTTGGAATGGAGAAACTGATAGACTCTAACCCAGAGGCAAAAAGACTCATGGGTGAGTTAGGTGTAGGACTGATCTCTACGGAACAGTTTTGCGATGCGGCAAGGAACTTGACCCTGACAACAGTTTCTAATCACCAAATTATTGAAGCGGCCAATCGAATGTTGGTTGTTATTCCCGATGAGAAGAAACGCAGGCTTTTAAAGCTCAAGGCTAAGGGCTATCGTCTCTTTCTATTGAGCAACACCATAGACATTCACTGGGATTATTGTGTGGAGAAGTTATTCCCCTATCAGGGGCATAATGTGGAAGACTATTTTGAAAAAGTCTTCCTCTCACAGCGGCTCCATCTCTCCAAGCCGGATGCAAGAATCTACGAGGAAGTCATCAGACAAGCAGCGATAGTTCCTGAAGAATCGTTGTTTATTGACGACCTCCAGGAGAATTGTATCGCTGCGGAAAACCTCGGCATTCATACATTCCAGAATGTTGAGTTTGATGATTGGCTCGACTTGGAATTATAGGAAGCCATTCTGACTGCCTATTGAACCTATCGATTCTTTCCTTGATGATTCGGATATAGGTTCTTTTCATCTTGTCATTAAGGAAAGAAGCCCTGTCCGCTCATAAATATCATTTTTCTCGATATACTTGGACAAACCAAAATAAAAGTTGCTTTTATTGTCGGAATGTTGTGTTTTATATTTAAATTGTGAATCATCCCTTTTCTAAGAAGATTACCTTATCACTATTGAGATACCTCGTTTTGAAGGTATGTTTGATATCCTTCCTATCCATTATCTTGCCGTTTAATTGTTCTTTTTCCATTTCCATTGTTTGCTCATTCATTTTTCTGCAAAATTCGGTGAATCGTGAGAAAAATCATTGCCATGAAAAATTTTTTTATTGTGTGAAACGAACTTACACAGGTGTGGGCTATCTTTGCATCAGAATTTTTAATTGATATACAATGGAGAAGTTTGATATTAATAAAGAAATGGCGAAGTTAAAAGGACTGAACATTATCGAAAAATGCTCGGCTTTAGACGATTTGCTTGATGATTTGGAAGATGCCCAAGAAGCTTTTACCTAAAAAAGTAGTTTTCCTTCATGACTCCACCTTTGAGTTTGATGGGATAAGTTTTGGGAATATATCCATGCGAAGCTTGCAAAGTAAGGAGCAAAATGTCCAATCTGCTACCAAAATGGACTTCCTGATTACCCATATTCCACAGGAAGGCATACTTGACGAGGGTAGGGGAAGCCGTCCGCTATTGTTAGAGGTTTATCGCTCTCAACCTCGTTTCCATGTCTTTGGTCATGCTCATTCTTGTGGAAATCAAAGCAAGGGAGGTGCTTTTACGGAGTTTTACAATGTCTCACAGTTTAATGAACTTAAAAACCAAGATGGAGGTCAATAGAGAATGGTTTCCACCTTGGTGACAAGTCTTTTAAACATCAGCTAAATAAATGCCTGTAGCCATCCGAGTAGGTTTGTGGTTGACGTTTTTCGTATTTCTGAATAAGTATCGTAAAATGCAAATCAACTACATCAGAACTTACCTCTCTGGTACCAAAGACTAATTTTCCTTTTCCTGCCAACATTTGGAACTCACTCTTGATATCTTCTTCCTCTTTCAAAGAAAGTGGATGAAGTGATAGATGCACAATCGCTTGAAGATTCAGCGCATCTACAGTATGGTTCCTTCTAATTTGGAAAACAAGAAAAAACGTGTGGTGGTGAAGGACATTGAGGACAAGAAGGGAAAGCGAATGAGTGATTATGTAGAGGAATTTGATTATCTGATTTCTTCTGGCATTACCTTGGAAGTGAAGGCCATCAGTAAGCCAAGTTTCCCTCTGATAGAGAATAGTGGTAAGAATCTGCTGAAGCTTTATATGAACGATGTGGGTATTCTGACCGGCATTTTCTTTGGCACCAACATCAAGGCGGTGATGGATGATGTGGCAAGTATTAATCTCGGTTCCGTTTATGAGACGGTGGTGGCACAGGAGTTGAAGGCGCATGGCTTCAATCTTTATTATTACGACAACAAGAAGACGGGGGAAGTAGATTATCTGATAGATGACATGGAGCACCTTTCTGTTCTTCCGTTAGAAATCAAGTCTGGTAAGGATTATCAGGTGCATAGTGCCTTGGATAAGTTCCTACAAGTCAAGGAATATAACATCCAGCAAGCCTTCGTTTTATCCAATACTCAGCAGGTGAAGGTGAAGGATGGAATAACTTATCTGCCTATCTATTATGTAATGTGTATAGAGCCAAAGCAGGCAGAAGATGAAGTGTTGCTTTAGGACGATAGGTAAGATATAACAAGAAAAGTATAAAGAATATTTATCATAATCATCCTTACATGTACAATATTCGTATGCATAAATTTGTAAGATTCCAAAGCCAGGAGATACTTAATTTGGTCCATCATAGGACAGATGTTCTTGTTGGCATCCCAGGTTCCGCATGATGCAGCATGAAGTTGGGAAATCCCACGTTGCTTATGAAGAGCTTGTCACGGCTGATGCCAATGATAGCTCCAATCGGTACAAATGGAATGGTGCAGGTATCATATATTTGCTATATATTTCCCAAGTAAATAAATTTCATCCCTTCTTCCAATGCAACCCTTTTTGCCAAATATATGGTTTCTTTTGGCGTTGGAGAAGCATCCTGCATCTTATAAAGAGGGAAGAACCTGCTGAAATGTAGTGGATTCTGGGCAAAGCCATTCAAGACGAGCCAGCGGCACATCTTCCTGATCATCTTCTCACTATCATTGACACCTGGAATCAAGAGATTGGTTATCTCCAGATGAACATCAGACTTCTGCATGGTTAGCAAGGTATCAAGTACTGGTTTTAGATGTCCACCACATTGATGCATATACATCGTATCGGAGAAAGCCTTGATGTCTATGTTAGCGGCATCTATATAAGGAAGGAGTTCCTGCAAGGGCTCTGGATTGATGTAACCTGCCGAGACGAGAATATTCCATAGCCCATACTCATGTGATACCTTCGCTATGTCATGGATATACTCATAATAGGTAAGAGGCTCTGTATAGGTAAATGCGATTCCTGGCAGATGATGCTGCATGGCGATGTCAACAATTTCATGGGGTGATAACTCATAAAAATTCACATCAGAGGGCAGCGCTTGCGAAATGTCATAGTTCTGACAGTTAAGACACCGAAAGTTACACCCCGTACATGACAAGGACAGGCATCGGGTGCCGGGATGAAACTCATTGAGAGGCTTCTTCTCGACAGGGTCATCTGCCAAGGCACATGGCTTGCCATAAACAATGGAATACAATTTGCCCTTGAAATTCCATCGGCTTCCACATATCCCATGCTTTCCATCCGGGATGACGCAACGATGGGGGCAAAGCTCGCATCTTACCTTCAGGCTCTTGCCTCCATCTTTGCCCTCCTTTATCTTCGTATAATATCTACATTCCTTCATGTTTCCTAACCTTTTGTTTTATCATACGATTTTGAATTCTTTGAGTGTTTAAAATCAGAATATGATAGCCTCGTAGGTATAAAGTTCGGCAGTTCTCCAGCCTTCCCAGCCAATGCCAGCTTTATCTTGCGCACAATGTCCGAGAAATTCCTCCTTAGTCCAAGACACCTCATCGGCAACTTGTGGCAAGAAGGTTCCTGCGCGATTGCCCTTACGCATATAAATGCCTTGCTTGCCCAATTGGAATTTGTCGATGGAATAGATGCGCTTCATCGGGGTAAGCACGGAAATCTCTATGTCGATGTCTGGAAGCTCGGTTATATTGACTGCTGGAAATCTTGGGTCTTCAAAGGCTGCAGCCTTCGCCATTTGGCAGACCATCTTATAAAGTGGCATATCCTCTCCGAAATGTCCGATGCAACCTCTCAGCCTGCCGTGCTTATGCAGAGATACAAAAGCTCCACATAGGGTCTTTAGTTTTTCCGACAGATGGCTGGGAAATTGATAACTCCTACCCTCCAAGGTCATCCTGATGGCATCGTAAGCTATCTCCTTGAGCATCTTTTTGTCTTCGTCACTTAGTGAAAAGTTTGCCTCGTCTTTTTCTCTTGATTCAGCCGGCTTTACTTCATCTCTTGTAAAGATAAATGAATGATACCCCACTACCCTATCCTTTCCTCCGTAGGGCGAATCACCCGAATTGCGGTACATGATGTGATGTGGATGGATGTTGGCATCATTTTCTGTCATCATCAGAAGTGTGGCAATAGCCGCTTCTCCACAAGCACTTGTGGCAAGACTGTTGATGTTCAATTCCTGGTTGTGCAAGATGGCTTTTACAAATACTTCCGCCTTGCCCGTCATGATGGCATCCTTAGTAAGTCCATCCACCCTTTTGGCATCAAGATAAGCTGGATAATGTGAGAAATCACTACTGATGATAAACAGATTTCTTTCGTTCATATATGGCTGGAGGACACGGGCTATCTCTTGAAGTATGCTCAACTTTTGCGTGGCAATGATGATTGGAACGATGGGAACTACCTTCTTGAAGTGATACTGCAAGAAAGGAAGCTCCACTTCCAGACAGTGCTCGCTGTCGTGTGCCTTATTATTATAGGTAAAAGCATCGCTCTGTTCCAACAGAGATTTGCAGAGTGCAGTATCCACCGGGACATTACCAAGTGGCGTTGCATATTCTGTAGCTTCGACATTCACCGAAGCCTTGTTGAGATAAACATGATGACTAGGTCCCAACAAGAAAATGTGTTCATATTGCGCGTCTGGTTGGATGCAGGCAAAAGCAGATGCAGTGGTTACGCCAGAGAAGACATAACCGGCATGTGGGACAATGATAGCTTGCACAGGTTTCAAGGGTGAAGCCTTGCATTGCAGAAAACACTCCTTCAAGTCGTGGCGAAGTTCCCGGGCATCGCCCGCATAAAATTGTCCAGCTACGGCAGGTTTACGTATCTTTGCTTCCATCATCATACACATGGTTAATAAAACGACTAAAACAATTTTTCTCATATCTAAAAGCGTGAGAAGAATGGCAACTTTCCATCCTTTTGGCAAAGATACAAAATAATATGATAGAATGTACAAATCCAGCTAAAAAAATGCAAAAATGTCGGCAATGATTAAATTATTTCTGGGTCCACTTAAAAAATGGGCATATTCTGACTTCATGCAAGAAACTGCAAAACCAACAAGGCGAGCATGGGTTAGGATAAGGAAAGCTCACATGGAAAGCCTGATTAATGGTGTTGATTGGATGGAGAAAAGATCCAGGGAAATGCCATTCTCTTCCTACGTGTTGTGCTCCAAGAGCAAATATGACGAGCAAGGAAATTCACGACCATCATTTCTCAATGAGAAAGTAGGCCGGGAAAGGGAACTCGACGAACTGTACCCACCAAAGGTATATTCGGAAGAGGCTTTTAAAAGCTGGGAAGGCAGGTACAAGTCTCTGTTCTCCTCTACGCATTATGAAGGCAAAACGGTCATTTCATACAATCCTTCGTACTTTCAGGAGAAAACATTGTTATCGCACAATCCAGGCATAGTGATTCCTTTTTAAGCCATAAAGATTTAAAATATTACTATATGAATGAAGAGAAAAAAGACATATTGGATTTCTTCTTGGATGGTGATATAATCATAGCTGGGGCACAAGGATATACGAACATCAGCAAAATTCTGGAAACAGGAAACTATATGTTCGCTATAAATGATTGTGATAGTGATCTGAATGTTTTCTTTATGCATGTATTACTAAAGCCTTCAACTAGACTGACCAACACTATCAACATGGTACTTATGGTAAGCGAGATATACAAGAAGAACTGCGTGAACTGATTCAAGCCCAGGAGATATTTGGTTCAGACAAATACACTTGGGTTGTCATCGATGACATATACAATCAAACTAAAATCCAGGTTGGAATATTGGCATACAGAATAACAGAGTAGTTGATATCCATGCAATAACATATAAAGGTTTTGAGTGTCGTAATAATCTAAAAGTTACCCAAATATTTTTTCTCCGAATCGGGAGATTAATTCGTGAAAAGCGATATCTGTAACCACGCTAGCAAAGTGGTATCATTTGAGTGCTACAGGTGGTATCATTTGAGCGCTATGATCAGCTACGCTCTAAGGTTGGCGGAGCATCAAAGCCCTGCGCCATGTTGTGCGGGATGGCCCCGCCTTCCTATTATCTTGCTAAAGGTACTGGATACTACCCCTATTTTAAAACCACCCTGTCTTGTAATAAGTCACAAAGAGAACGCAATGTCTTTAATGTATAAGGACGAATCGTCAAGTCATCACAGATTAACTTCTTATCCTTACCCAAGAAAAACATACCACAATGATCATTAAGACCTGATTTAACAGGATATATTCTTAATCTATCATGTAAGTTTGCTAAATAATTTGGAGTAAAAAGAGCATATCCGACATAATGGCTTTTGGGGCATTAGGCAATGTTCTTTAAGACTTCCAAAAATTTAGGGAGTTCTGAAAATTGGAGGATGCCCTCTTTCTCTATCTCTCCATAATTGACATCATACACTATCCTATCACTAAGAATAGATAAACAGGCATCTCCTTTGGAGGTCTTCCATTGCATTAATATATAGCCATTGGTATTTGGGAATATTGCTAATCCCTGAAGCAATGATTCGCTACAGGATGAAACAACCTTCTGAGAATAATCACATGCTTCTGATGATATGGAAGGGGAACCTGCGTAATCCCAATTCGCTGGCAAATCTCGAAGTTCAAGAATTCGCTTCTCAAGTCGTTGCCTTAACGAAAGACTTGGCTTCTTTTTCAGCTGTTGCTTCAATAATCGCAAAGCTTCTGCCATAGCATCAGTCACACTGATGTTATTCTGCTCAGCAATTGTTGCATAGCCTTGATATAATGTATTATCGAGTACCAATGTTGCCATAATCGTAATATTCTAATTATTATCTGCAAATATAAGGGTTTTCGGTGAAACTACCAATTTTTTGGGGGAGTTTTTGATTCTTGCCCTATCATCCTCTCCTGATACCCACATAGTTCATCTTCTTGCTATATTTGCCCACCTCCAGCAAGTTATTGGAAAGCATTATCCTCTGGGGCTTCATCATAACTATAAGAATCATGCTGCATTTTTTCACGGATGATTCCTGCCAAGCTCTCACGACCATTACGCATATCAGTTGGTGTGGAACTCAAATAATTTGTGTTGGGTATTGTGGAGTTCCATAATGTATATTTGTGATAATTATTCTTAATTATTCACTTAAAAGTGAACAAGCTATCAATAAAAGTATTATTTTTGCATTGTATATTAAAGAATTTCAGTTATGACACAAGTAACATTAAAGACAATAGAACAGAATGACAACGTAGGCATGTTTTCTATCTGCTTCGATGGAAACTCCGCCTATACTGCTTAAGAATATCCGATCAGATACTTATCTTAGGAAATGGTGGTGTAAAACTCTCACGCACATACCAAGAGAATGAAAAACTCAGTGGATATGTTATGGACTTACAGACCTTTGACAAAGTTCTGCTCAAAGCCCAAGAGAATGGAATCATTACCATTGAAAAGAATATGATAACAGACATAGAAAGTGCAACCTTTGAAATTTAAGCGTTATGATACAGAACAAATTATTCCGTGACTGCCTCGCTGCGATACCTGCCGAGCAAAAGGCAGAGTTCGATTTGTCTTTCGGTATTGCCGAGCGCATTAGTGAGATTCTGAAAGCCAAAGGACTCACCCAAAAGGATTTCGCCCGATTACTCAACAAGCGAGACTCAGAAATCTCCAAATGGCTAACAGGCAGACATAACTTCACGACTCAAACCATTGCTCGTATAGAAACAGCCTTAGGAAGTAAACTCATCAGCATAGCCCATTGATTGGGCTATGCACCAAATATCTGACAGTATCGGCGAATCGGTACCACTGTAGCGCATGAATCGGTACCATCATAGCGCACCAATTGGTACCAAGCGTATCGGTGTAATCGGTACCATGCTATCACTGCAATCGGTACCGATTACACCGCTACGCTTGGTACCGATACAGCGCTATCGTCAGCTCATTATTAGCAGTAGCCTTTAATGCTTTTAATATAGTATCTAAAAATGTTTCCATATAAAGCTTATTTCAAATATTCTACAAATATCTTTTTCACATAGACCAAATTCATTTTCCACCATTGCCAACAAAGTAATACTGCGATGATGAGTATTGAAAGGAACAAAGTCCAAGACCAGCCTATAATAATCGTTAAGAGAACAGAAGAGAACATATGTCCAAAGAATAGATTCCTTGCCAAAACTGATTGATAGTAAAACTCTTGATACTTATCTATTTCTGTTGCTTGTTTTGCCTGAGCCAGACCTTTTGCAGCCTTGGCATTATCAATGAAACCAGTCTCTGGCAGTTGGAGTTTATGCCGCAAGTCACGGTTTTGCACTATGGAAAACCTTTTGTACGAATTGTTCAATACTCATCGTGAAGGACGTGGCAAACCACAACAATAAAGAATATATTCTATGCCTCCACTGATTATCTCATTAATATAGCCTACAATGAAAGCTCCCAACAATATGAGCATAATCAATATGGCAGAGATTTTATTTATACTCTCACACATATCCTTATCTATCTGATAATGTGTGCAAAAATATCCCATACCTATACTACAAAGAATGTAAAAACCCGGAATAAGGATTTTTATCGTTTCTTGCCATCTATAGCTCATTTCTTTTCTTCTTTAGCTTGTTCAACATATTTTTCGTAATAGTATTCATATCCTGGAGGTGGATTCTTGAAATCTTTCAAAGCATTCTCATATTCCGATTGTGCCTTCCATAAGGCATCAACAGGTAAAGAGACTATTTGTGTGGTAAATAGGTCATGTCCCTCGTGCTTATAGCTGTAGCGTTGATATTCATGTTTCGTAGGAGTAAAACAAACGGAGCCTCCATAGTGTCCAGAATTACATATCACGACATTACAATACACCAATCGTGAGATGGCCTCTGCCAGAAAATAAAATGATTTGACATCCTTATTATTGGCAATAATCAGAAGATGCTGAATACGGCCTTTGTATATAGCGTAGCGCTCAATGTCATAAAAGTCTGCACAAATGGAAACTCCGAGTTTCCCGTATCCCGCCAAATCAACGATATAGAATTCGTTGCATGGCACGAAAGACATGTTCCAATCCTTATTGATGATTTTCATTTCCTCTCGTGAAGCGAAATGCTTCCCGAAATAGAAAGAGGTCGCTTTGACTTTTCCAACTTGCTTCCCATGTGGCCAATCTCGAGGTACATAGAATATAGCTCTGTTGCTAACTCTGTTATTATCGTATTGTTTGAAATCCAAGCCAGCAACAACAATGGCTCCTATCTTTTGAGCATAACTTTTTATGCGAGACTCAAAATATGTTGCAACTGCCAACTCTGGTATGACCACAATATCAGGTTTCTTTGTGTCGGACATCTCTTGGAAAGATGCAAAAGCCGCTTGTATCTGTCGCCAAATAACATTAGCTTCATATATATCCATCTTTGGAGTATCTGACCAAGCCAAATCGGGATCTACGATAGCCTGTATAATACCAATATTCAATAACTTTTCCATTAGATTTTAATCATTACAAGTTGACGAGTTTCATGGTGTGCTACAGAAATCTGATTTTCTTTCAGTTCGGCAAGAGAGGCTTCTATTTCCTTGAGAAGTTCTTCAAGCGTTTCTATTTTTGCATCATTGACCTGTTGAGCGCAAGCAACGTCATTCAAGATTCCTTTCAACTTGATTGTTTCTCGGTTCTCCAAAGATAAACAAGCAGATATAATATCATAATTGTGAGAAGAAACCTTTCCTTTTTCCAACAAACGATAAAGCACCGATTGCCACTCATAGCCATATTCAGGTCTATTGAACACCCAAGGAAGAGAGAATTCTTTCGTCAATAATTGAAGGAAAATGATACCCAAACCATATATTGCGCCTATCATTGGAGAATAATCATTAGAAGAGAATGACGGATACCTATACATAGTATCCTGAAAGGAATCTTTTATTGATATTTCGATTTCTTTTTGAGTCGAAAGCCAACTATCCCAATCTTTTGGCTTCAAACATTCCTCTCTTTTTACCAATATCGAAGCAGGATGGAGATATACAGATTCTATATGTTCTATACCATCAAGAAAAAACTTCACGACAGACTTCATAATGAGAGTTGCGCAATATTCTGAACACAATGCATTTCCTAACACATCATTCTGTTTTTCCGCCATTTCTTTTACCTCCCTAATCCATTGCAGCAAGGATATTTTGTTATTAGGACTTGACATCTTCTTTTCAGGAAGTCCAAAACCTTTAACAACCATAGTTTCTTCTTCCAGCCCCCAAACACTTAGAAGTAAATTTTCCTTTTGCAATCTATCGAGTTTCAACTTTGAAAAATCTTGTTTACCAAACTTAGATAAAGGAACATAAGAAATGCTACTAAAAAGTAGTTGAGTAAAATATGGAGAAACAATATTAGCCTTATCCAAATCTTTCATCAAGAAATTGGGAATAAGCAAGTTTGGCGATGGCTTACTTTTATTGAAACGGTCTATATGCCATAACAACCAAAACGAAGAATCCAAATCTATTCCGTGGTAATTGCAATCTGCCAAGTAATCATTTTCCTCCTCTTTTTCAATATATTTCTTCAATGTCCTTCTTACTCTTTCTTTCAAGAATCTGGCATCAGTATATAAATAATGATGCGTACCATTGTATATATCCTTAAGTTCTGCAAATTGTCTCAAAAACTTTTCATCCGTAATTTTCTTCCATGGATCCTTGTATTTATTAGCAGAAAGACGAGAAATTGCCTTTAGTACTTGCAAAGCCAAATGAATGTCCATAACCGAGACTATATACTCGTATCCTAAAGAAAGAATACTGCCATCCTCATGAATTTTATTCAAAATCAGATATAATTGCTGTATCTTATCTGGCAAATGAAAGATACAGAAGTCCAATATTCTAAGCCACATCTTTGGCTTGTCAGGAATTTCCCTGACTGAGTAGACCAACAAATTAAATATCTTTTCTTCTATTTTCAGAATTTCCTTTCTTGAATCTCCAATAGCATCTCTTATTGAGATATAAATCTTGTTACCCTTTTCATTTACCTGTTTAAGAACGGGTTCTTCTAGTTTTTCTGGATAATCATCACCTTTTGTAAAAATAACAGAGCGTAGCATCCTTTCTTTAGCAGGGTCATTCAGCTTTAATTCGGAAATACACTCCAACCATCTTTTACGCAGTTGATGTATCTTATCGTAATCAACATTGATGTCAGATACCAATCGTGACAACATTGTACAAGCAAACGAGGTTCTTGTTCCTTTTTTGATTTCTTGTTCGGGAAAATCCGTAACAAGCAACATTTGCAAATCTCTGAACACCATACTAAATTCATTGGTACTCAATAAGTCCAATGGCATCTTGGCTATCTCAGAGATTTTGTGTAGTGTTTGCGTCAGAAGTGGTGTCGGATAGCACGAGTCAAGTTCTATTGGTTTCGTATCGGTCTTTGCGGCATTTACATTAAGTCCGATTTTATTAAGCTCTTGAATGTACCAGTCTTTCCACTCAATCAATTTCTCTTTATCTTCTGATAAAAACAAATGGTCATCAACATATCTGAAATGCAAGATGTGATGCTTATCGTCCTTTCTTAACCTTTCTGCCACCTTCAAGTCTATTTCCAATAGATACAAATTGGCTAAAGCACCGGCAACCAATAACCCTGTCGGTAACCCATCAAATACAACATCTTTATACAAATCCATTTCTGCCAATTCATCATCAGAGAAAGATTGTCCGACAAATCCATCATAAGTGACATCAAATTTTGTTATTGCATTAATCAATGCAGTGAAGTTAGGATTATGTATGGGAAAAGAATTCAAAAGTATTGTCTTGATTCGATCCATCTTCACCGATGGGTAGAACTTTTCCAAGTCGATTGCCATATAAAACAACTTCGAATGATAGCCCTCTTTCGGAAAATAATCTTTTTCCAAATATGGCAATTTAAAAGCTTTATTCACCTGAGCCTCATTTTCAGCAATGGACTCCAATACGGAATCATCACAAATCTCCTCATCTTTTTTTCCAGGAAAAGCCTTTCTCTTGATGCACGCAGCTAACATGTGTCTATACAAAGGCCATCCCTGTTGCCATTTTCGATAAAACAACTTGGATGTTGTTCTATAAACACCATTAATCCAATGACCATTTTCATCTTTCCATGTATTCAAGAACAGGCGATTCCCATAGCTCCAGGCAGGCATATCCTCCTCAAAGTAAGGTCCTAATACGCCATATACAGCCATCCATACAATTTGGTCTTCTACATGAATACAGAATGATTGTCTGACACGAAGTTCTTCATGCTCATTTTCTCCATCATCCTTGACAACTTTCTTGCCTTTGGGGTAAGGAGCTGGTTTTATCGGTCCCATTTGATAAGTTCCCGTCTTCATCTTCTCTGACAATTTTTCTATATTGTCCAACAAATTAAACTTATAAGCAGACAGTTCCAATTCGTCAAACCAGACATCACCATGATGATAAGAGTTCTCAACTCTTCGCCATGCCAATATCAGATTCTCCCTGCTACAGATGGTCTCAAATATATTTTTTTGGATATTTCTCATGACGTTTACTTAAATAATAATCCGAATAATCCTTATATTTTGTATCTTTTCTGATATTATGAATACAATTACCTATTTTCTTTAATGCCTTGTTTATTTTCTCAAACAAAGTATTTCCTGCCTCATCATTGTCAACATACATAAACAGCGACTTATCCCTTAGGAATTCAGCAAACTCCGGTCGGAAGGAACCTGCGCCAGGCAAAGCGATAGCTTTCTTGCCTTCCGAAAGAAAAGCAATACAATCCGTAACACCTTCTGCAATATATACTTTATCAAATCTTTCAGTTGACTTCAGAATAGGCATATTGAACATTAAAGGACTGATACCTTTGCAGTTATTGAATCGTCTTTTGTCACCTTTCTCCAACTTTCCGAGAAAGCGACTTTGAATATTTTTAATACGTCCTTCCATATCATAATAAGGAAATAATAGGCAAGGCACTCTAAACACAGGATGCAAACTATTTTGGTATTCCATTAAAACTCCTGCTTTTAAACACCTCTCTTTGGAAAATGTCTCAGTTAAAACTGTAACGAACTTTTCTGCATCAGATATGCTTCCTACCTTTAAAGAAGAAACTACTTCTTCTGAATATTCTCTATCAACAAATAGAAATTGTCTTGCTTGCTCTGATAATCGAGATTTGTTTATTATCCAATTCAAGACTTCTTCATCTACTTGTTGATAGGTAGTTTCTTTTGGGGTAGATGCGACCTTTCTTATAGGGGCCTTTTCTAATTTTACCCCTTTGCTTTCTGGTATTGATATATTGAATGCCCGAGATAGCCAAACACATGCTTCTTGAAAAGTATAATTGTTGTATCTCTTGACAAGCTCTATACTATGACCACCTATACCACAAACATAACATTTCCAAGAATTATTGCTTTTTTTGAAGTGAAGGCTTGGATTATGGTCTTGATGCATAAAACACAGTGCTTTGTTTCGAGAAACTGTCAAACCCAATTTCTCTGCAACATCATAGACACTCAAAGCATCTAATTTTTTAACAATATATGGAGGTATATAAACCATTACAATATTATTTTGTTTTGCTATTTTATTGTAAAAATTTCTTTCAATCAAAATAGATATGAAACCAATATTTTTTTGCTATATATGCTGCGTTTTACTTTATACTATTGTATTCTTTCCTTAAAGAGCAACCTTTTAATGATTTTATCTTTATCCTTACAACCCAGGTATATTTCAGATTGTTTACAATAGGTACAGAACTCAGACTACCCCATCTTGCACAGTCTGGCAAATACCTTTTTTGTTCGTCAATCTAAACCAGCACCGAGCAGAGTGGTCTTCATATTATTCTCCTAGTTTTTCTTTCCTCTGCCATATTCCATCCTAGCCTGTTTCAGTATATCTTGACAGAATTTGGTAAGAGGCCTTTTGGATATATCTTCTATGTCCATAGAGATACCCATCCATTGATTCAATAACTTTTCACGTTCGACATCAGGCATAATCGTGAGCATGTTCCGGTAATAAGTTTCAGAATATGCCTTGTCATAAATTTCTTGTACGATATCTTTATGTCTGCTGTATTGTTCTTCCAAATGCAAACTTTCCTGCAGTTCATCTATACCTTGTCCACTTGCATTTCTTTCTATTTTAATGCCAATCTTGTCTGCTCCCATTTTCCCACTTCTCAACTCAAAAGAATCTACCACCTTAAAATGAAATTCATCAGAAATTCCTTTGAAATAGGGATTGTATCTTAAATCCAACTTGGCAGTGCTCTTTTGATGATTGCATAAGGAACATGATGGAATCAGATTATATAACGACATGCTGAGATAAGGATAATCTGACATATCATAGAAATGGTCAAACTGAAACAACCCTTTCATTTTTCTTTTATCCAGAAGGTCTATATATAAAGTAAAATTATGATTGCAGTAAGGACATACTTTTATATTGAGCATACGTGATAGTTTTACCAACTCCGTTCTACGATACTTTTTATAACCCATTGCCTGTTGCAACCCCAAGGCAAAAGTTTGCTCCAGCCTTTGTCCATTAACTTCTTCCCCTTTATAAACTTTCTTGTTAGCAAGATTTGTATATTCTCCATGAAGAGAATCAATGAATGCTTTTAATTTAGGAGGTGTTCCTGTTAATAGGAGAGGAAGGCTCGAAATTAGCTTTCGGACGAACTCCTTTTGCCCATTACTTTGGGAATTATACTCTAATTCCTCCAATCTCATTTTAATAGCATCATGGAAAGTATTCAAATACCATTGATGAATATACTCCCGAGTATATTCTACGCCATCAACGCCCATTCTAGGGAACTCTATCTTATTCATGCTGATGATTCCTTAATTCGTCAATTTTTGCTTGATAAAAGGCAATCTGTTCTTCATCAGATAACCTTACTGTTGCTTCATCAAGCTTTCCTAACAGATACTGTTTGATAAATGTGTCACCTATGATATTGATGTCTATACGAATGCTATTCATTTCTTCACATGAATTACATTGAGCTATTCTAGCCCTCAGCTCTTCAATTTTGTTATATGCGAACTGGCCAATAAGTCCATCTTCCATGAAAAACGATCTACGATACAGATTGAATATATTTTCAGCAAATGTTTCGGATTGTTCTTCACTATTATTCACTACATATCCTTGCTCTTCTTTTAGAAAATTGGTACAGCATTTAGGTATATCAGACAATATAATAGGAGAATGAGAGGTAAGGACAATTTGAAAATTATGCCCTGCGGGAACCAATAGCAGTCGGATAAACTTACAAAGTTGATTAACATATTGTCTTTGCCACTCTGGATGAAATCCAATTTCAGCTTCATCCAGTAATAGTAAAGAAGGGATGCGCAAATTATCAAATTTCCTAGGTACCGTAACTACCGCATGATATAACCTCGAAAAGAGGTTTAGCAATTCCTGTTCACCAGAACTTAACACGGTTATATCAGATAAAGTATGGCTATAGGACATATCAAAGAATCTGGCAGTTAAAAACATACGATCAGCTAATATCTGTTCAGCTAAGCTGTATAACCTTTCGCCATCGTTTCTAATATCTATATAATAGCCGATGTTATCATCAAATGAACATATATTGTCTAATGTTTCCAAACACAAATATATATTATGCAGAAAATACCTTAGATTACCATCTATTGGTTCATTATCTATATAATGACGGAAGAAATTCAGTATACCACGTGTATTTTCATTATAAGCATCACACCATTTTACCAGAAAATCGCACGCTTCAGTTCTTACAATAGTCTGATCAGCCACAGAATTAACCAAATTGCAATATATCAGGTATGCAATCATGTTATCTTTAAAGCAGGTGCTAATTCTTTTAAAATTTGGTATCTGATAACCATTGAACTGCCCAGCATAATTAACTTGTACAGTTTTCAAGCCAGAGGGGTTGGCACTTATGATAATGTACTTTGGGAAGTTAAAGTCATTCAAACAATCTCTAACCTGTTGTTGACTCAACAAATAGCAGATTCTATAATTGTTTTGAGCCTGATAAGCAAACAGATGAGATCGCATGTCATTTGTCAAGCGAATGGTGTCAATATTAGAATAATCCTGCAGGTCTTTTATAAGTCTGAAATTGTCCGTTGCATTATACATACCTGCCAATTCTACAGTTCTCAAATCAACAGAATCAAATAGAGGAGAAAAATGACCACTATAGAAAAAAGTATTAATGCTTTCTTTTTCAGATTCTATAATATGGATACCACCATCACCAATGACTCTTAAGTTATAGTTGAGACTGTATTTGTATAACTCACCATTCATCTCAAAGATTATACATCCTCGCATATGATCATTTGCAGCAGAACCTTCAATGACAGCTTCAAGGATGAATCTCAACACGGTACTCTTGCCAACACCATTTCCTCCAACTATAGCAGATAGTGAATGGATGCCTACTCCCCAAAAGTTATTTGGAATAGAAGATCTGTCGTCTATTGTCAAGCATTTACTTTGAATATCAAGATCATATTGATAATGAGAATCTATTACAATGCCTACTTGACGTAACTTTTTGTAGGACTCAATATATACGTAACAAAGATGTATCATAGCAATGTTATGGTTATAAAACAAAAAAGGTTACAAAGCCCCCATCCCTAAAAGTCGCTTGTAATTAAAAGGGATGGAAGCCTTTCGCCCATATGTAAATCTTTCAGTCTCTCTTTACACCAGTTGATGAGTATCTAGGCATTGCAACATACCCTCCAATCACCCCATAACATACCAGCGGTATGAGAAAGGAAATCGCTATGCTGGCTGTGGTATCAGCAATGTATCCCATACATAACGAAGCTACACCACCACTCACTATCGTCATGATGAGCAAGGAAAGAAATCTGCTCCGTCAGTTGACTCCCCAACTGCATTCTGCCAACATTTACCTATCAACTTGAATTTCAGCATAATACTTTTTTACTTTTCCTCTTCGTAATAAAG
>OGKL01000010.1_pt1 | contig 66200 bp, 44 predicted proteins | sample 1572471 | NCBI WGS metagenome assembly OGKL01 (sample SAMEA2582156, study PRJEB24529) | metagenome | biome: Human gut stool | place: China | collected 2011
TTTGTCCTGTCGTACGCCAAAGGCAGCGGAATGTTCAACGAGAACAACCTGCGCATCTCTTCCGTCAAGACGAAGCAGAAACCCGCCGGCAAGCAGAAAGCCGGCAGCCTGTACACCACCTCGTTCAGCTGGCATCCGGGCTTGAAGGACGACGCTAACCTGAAGGGCACCTACCGCACGCTCGACGGATACGACGGCGACACGAATCTCGACTCGCACAAGATGCCGCTCGAAGACGGACTCCTCTCGCGCAACGGATGGACGTTCATCGACGACTCCAACGGATATGTGTTCGACGACTCCGACTGGCAGTGGGTTGCCCACCGCCCGAACGAGGGCAAGACGCAGGACTGGTATTTCCTCGCCTACGGACACGACTACAAGAAGGCGCTGCGCGACTATACCGAGTTTGCGGGCAAGGTGCCACTGCCGCCGCGCTACGCCTTCGGCTACTGGTGGTCGCGCTACTGGACGTACAGCGACAACGAGCTGCGCAACCTCGTCACGAAGATGCACAACTACGACATTCCGCTCGACGTGCTCGTCGTAGATATGGACTGGCATTATGCCGAGCCCTCACGTGGCGGCTGGACAGGCTACTCCTGGAACCGACGCCTGTTTCCCTCGCCTAAGGGATTCCTGCAGTGGGCAAAGCAGCAGAACCTGCAGACCACGCTCAACCTGCACCCTGCCGACGGCATAAAGCCCGACGAGGATTGCTACCCGGCGATGGCGCAGTGGATGGGCATGAACCCCGACGAGAAGAAGGCTATAGAGTGGACGGCGTCGGACAAGCACTTCATGCAGGGCTGGTACGAGAAGGTGCTGCACCCGATGGAGAAGGACGGCGTCGACTTCTGGTGGCTCGACTGGCAGCAGTGGGGCAACGACAAGCAGTTCCCCAACCTCAGCAACACCTGGTGGATCAACTATACTACGTTCACCGACATGGAGCGCAACCGCGAAACGCGACCTATGCTCTACCACCGTTGGGGCGGACTGGGCAACCACCGCTATCAGATCGGCTTCTCGGGCGACGCCATAATAAGCTGGAAATCGCTCGACTTCCAGCCTTACTTCAATTCTACGGCGTCTAACGTGCTCTACGGCTACTGGAGTCATGATATGGGCGGACACATGGGCGCCCACTCCATCGACCCCGAGATGTATATACGCTGGATGCAGTTCGGCGCGTTCAGCCCTATCCTGCGCACCCACTCTACGAAGGACGCCGGACTGAACAAGGAGCCGTGGGTATTCGCCGACCGCGAGCGCGACATCCTGCACGACATAATACGCCAGCGCTACCAGTTCGCACCTTATATATATAGCATGGCGCGCCGCACCTACGACGACGCCCTGCCGCTCTGCCGCCCTATGTACTACGACTACCCCGAGAACGAGGAGGCTTACGCCAACCGCAACGAATATATGTTCGGCGACAACATGCTTGTCTACCCCATCACAAGCCCTATGCACGACGGCATCTCCACGCAACAGGTGTGGCTGCCTGCGGGCTGCGACTGGTACGAGCGCTCGTCGGGCACGCTCTTACGTGGCGGACAGACCGTCGAGCGCAAATTCCAGCTCGACGAATATCCTGTCTACGTAAAGGCAGGCTCAGTGCTGCCCGAATACGGCAAGGTGGAGAACCTCAGCAGCACGAGCGAACCGATAACCGTAGCCGTCTATCCGGGCAAGGGCGACAGCAGCTTCACGCTCTACGAGGACAACGGCAACGATAAGCACTACGCCAGCGAGTACGCCACCACGCTGCTCACCAAGCGCACGCTCAACGACAGCACCATAGCCGTAACCATCGGCGCGCGCAAGGGCACGTACAAGGATATGCCCGCCAACCGCCACTACACGCTCAAGCTGGTTGCGTCTACCGTGCCTGCCAGCGTGCAGATAGACGGCGCAGAGGCGTCTTTTGCGTACGACGGCAACAACCTCTCGGTGCTCATCGACATCGCCGAGACCGACTGCGCGAAGGAGAAGACCGTCACCGTTGCCTATCCGAAGAACGCCACGCCTGTTACAGACGGACTCGTCGGCAAGTTCCGCCACATTCAGCAGGGCTGCATAGCACTAAAGAGTAGCAATCCGGGCTTCGTGTTCAACGAGCAGCTTGGCACAATGGAGTCGACAGGAGTCGCCATCAGCTACGCCCCGCAGGAGGCAGCTGAGCGCATCGAGGCGTTCCGCCGCAACTACGCCAACCTGAAGCAGGTGCTTGTGGAGAGCGGACTGAAGGAAGCCGAAGCGGAGCAATTCGTACAAAAGGCTTATTAAACCACTCGTAGCGGAGGTCTCCGGCCTCCGCTACACCAAGTCTGACACAAACCACAAGCAATTAAAGCGTATGCATCATTGCTTGCTGCGGAGGCCGGAGACCTCCGCTACAGAAAATAAATAACAAACAACAAAACATGGGAATAGGAAGATGGATTGGCGGTTTCCTCGGCTTTATCAACGGCGGACCGCTTGGAGCACTTGCCGGCTACGCCATAGGCTGGCTCTTTGAGAAGGGAGCCGAGGGCTTTAGCGACAACGCCGACAACACGTTCGACAACGGCACGTACAGAAACAGCAACGCATACGGCGGCTATTCAGCCCAACAGCAGTATGAGGGCGAGCGCAACTCGTTCCTCTTCTCGCTGCTCGTGCTCGCCTCGTATATCATGAAAGCCGACGGCAGGGTGATGCACTCCGAGATGGAGCTTGTGCGCACCTTCCTGCGCCGCAACTTCGGCGAGATAGCCGTGCGCGAGGGCGAGGAGATACTTCTGCGCCTCTTCGAACGACAGAAGCAGATGGGCGAAGCGGCGTTCAAGAACACCATACGCGAGTCGTGCGCCGAGATAGCGCAGCACATGGACTACTCGCAGCGTCTGCAGCTGCTCAACTTTCTCGTGCTCATAGCACAGGCCGACGGCGCCGTGCCGCAGAGCGAGATCGACGCCCTGCACTTCGTGGCTGCCAGTCTCGGCATCTCCGCCGAGGACCTCAGCTCGATGCTCAACCTCTCTTCGGGCGGCAACAGCCTCGAAGCCGCCTACAAGGTGCTCGGCATCGACCCGTCAGCCACCGACGACGAGGTGAAGGCTGCCTACCGCCGCATGGCACTCAAGCATCACCCCGACCGCGTGGCTACGCTCGGCGACGACGTGCGCAAGGCTGCCGAGAAGAAGTTCCAGGAGATAAACGCCGCAAAGGAGACCATATACAAAGCAAGAGGGCTGTGATTTGCATCACAACCCCCTTGTTTAATAACACAGCAAAGGCTGGAAGATAGGCTGGAAGATATTTCGTTTCCAAGCCTATCTACCAGCCTTTATTATGCTCATAATGTGCAGCTTACGGCATTTCTGGAAGATATGGTAGATTTTTTCGCCTACATAAGATGCGGTTCGCAAATACGATTATAGTTTATTATAGTATGCATAGTTGAACCATACAATGACACATAGAATGATTATCACACGTATAATACATATTATAAACCATTGTTTGTCGCGTAATTGTATCGCTTTTTTTATATCTTTTCCTGCTGAACCAAGAATATACAAATAAATGATATTGAGTACAATATAGAATATTACAAATGTAGTATGTGTCATAAATTCTTTGTTTTTTAAAGATTTTTGCTCCCAGCTTAATATCCCAAGCGCGACGTATCTACGCTTCTCACGTTCTGCTCCTTGAAGTTGCGGAACTTGTACGTGAACGAAAGGAAGATGCTGCGACGGTAGAAGCGTACGTCGGTAGTCTGACGCTGTGTGTGGAACTTCTCCTTCAGCAGCGGCATGCCGCTCTCGAAGATGTCAGACACATTAAGCGCCACCACGGCATGATTCTTCAGGAACTGGCACTTCAGACCTGCATCCAGATTCCACTGGCGGCTGTAGTTCCACAGACCTACAATGGTAGGCGTGCGGAAGAAGGCGTTGACATCGAGAGCCACCATCGGCTTGCGCGAGAAGGTGAACGTGTTGGAGAGGTTGAGCATCGTAGCCCACTTGCTGCGGTCGAACGAGTAGCCATACCAGTCGCTGCTCTTGTAGCGATCCTTATAGCACGTGAGCACATAGTTGGCATTATACCACTTGCCGATGCTGACGGGCACTGTTGCCGTCAACTGCAGAGACGAGGTATAGTCGATGTTGAAGTTCTTTGACACCATTTCGAGGCGGTCGGGATTCTGGTATGTCTGTCCTGTTATGAAGTTGCCCACGCGATAGTAGCTCACCGTGAGGGTGTAGCGGTTGTTAAAGACGTAGATGCCCTGCAGGATGTTATAATCCATGGGACGAAGATCGGGGTTGCCGATGCTCACCGTGTACTCGTCGCTGCGCTGCTCGTACTCCTGCTTCTCCCAGTAGGAAGGAAACTGGCGTGTCTTGCTGTACTGCAGCATCATGATATGCTTCGGCGTGAACACGTATGTAAGCGAGGCTGTAGGCAGCACCGCACCACATTCGTAGTCGTTGATCTTGTAATACTGTCCGATCATGTGGAAATAGTAGCTGAGCTTCTGCTTGAACAGCGTGCCTGACAGCCCCGCATAACCATTGGCGGTATGCTCGTCGTTAGACGAACTGATGTCGAAACTGCCTGCTCCGCCGTTCAGAATGTCGGCATTCTTCTGTCGGTTGCCGGTCTTGGAGTAGGCGTATGTCGCTCCAAGCGAGAAGCGAGCAGTCTTCCAGAGAGCAAATCCCCAGTCGGCACTGAAGTTGAAGCGGTCGGAGGTCTGCTTGCGCCAGTAGGAGTAAGCCGTCGGGTTCTCATACTTCTCGTAGTTCATATCCTGTGTTCCGTCGTTCGAGTAGCTCATATAGTTGGCATCGAGTCTCAACTGCTTCAGCACATACGCCAAATGCAGGTTGTGCATGTACGAATTGCCGGAGGTGGTATAGTTCGAATTGCTGAAATAGCTGTTTGTCGTTCTGCCCCTCGTGTCGCTCTTCGGCGAGAAGCTTGCGTTGTAGCTTAGCGACACGTTGCTCTTGTCGGACACGTTGTATGTGGCGTTGGTGTATAACGTATGCGTGAGCGACGAGCTATGAGTGCGCGCGTCGACGTCTATATCATACACCTGATCGCCGACAGTGTGATGGCTGAGATATTGGGAACGGCTTATGCTCTTGGCGTCTGCGAATGTATACATACTGTACAGCGACCACTTAGGCGTGGTATAGAACAGGCTGCCCGACTCCTGGAACGTGTTGTGATGGTTGTTGAGATACGACGACTTCACCTGACCGGTCAGCTCGCGTCCCTTGTTGTCCTTCAGCACAACGTTTATGACGGCTCCCGTAACGTGCATGTCGGGCGAAGCATTGTAAAGCAGCTCCACCTTCGCCACCTTTTCGGCAGGCAGCGTCTTGAGATACTCGAGCACCGAACCGCCATTCCACACCTTGCCGTTGACAAGCACCGTGGTGGACATGGTGCCTGCCAAGGACAGCTCATTGTCGTTCTTGCACAGAATGCCCGGCACATACTTCGCCACGTCGAAGGCACATGTCACAATGCGGCTCTTTATAATGGACGATGCGTCCGCCACTATTCTGTCTCCCTGCACATTGAGAATCGGACGCTTGCTTTTTACCACCACGTCGCCAAGCACATTGGTCTTCGTTGTCAGCACCACGTCGCCCACGGCGTACGACGCACACTCGGGCATCACCGTTTCATAGCCGATGCTGCTCACGATGAGGCGGAACGGCAACGGTATGGAGTCGGCCGTCAACACGAAACGTCCGTCGGCGTCGGCTGTAGTTGCGCAAATGTTTATACTGTCCAATGTCTGGAGCGCAATGGTTGCCATCACCACCGACTGCTTCTCGCTGTCAACGATGCGACCCGTTACTGTCTGTGCCTTAGACTGCACAAACAGCAATAATAATAATAATGTAATGAGTGTGGTTTTCTTCATAGTGGGTTAAAATTAAAGTATGTTATACATTGCAAATGTAGTGTTTTTTTCTTAATAAAACAACACTTGAAAAAACAGAGCCGGACAACGAAAAAACGTAACGCATTGATAATCAATAGCGGCGTTTCAAAAACGCGCTGAAAATGTCCGAAAGTTTCTTTAATACATTTTGTCATTTATAAAAAATAATGTAGTTTTGTAAGGAAAAAGAAATTATAAGATATGAAATACAACCAATTCTTAATTCTAATATTACTGGTTATTTGTTCTTGCTCTCAAAACAAAACAATGGACAAACTAACACAAACAGATAGTTTGTTGGATAGACTGGAAACAGATTCTGTCAAGAAGATGCTGTGTGGTATAGACACATTGAATACATCACAAGAGTCTAAAGCCTATTACAAACTACTATATTCGCAGTATCAATATATCGTTGACGACAATTTTCAAGACACCACTCTGCTGAATGACTGCATAAGATTCTATGAAAAGAAAAATGATAAAGAGAAACTGGCTCGTTCATACTATTACAAAGGTGAATGCTGTTTCAGAAACAAAGACATACAAAAAGCTCTTTTCTATGAAAAATATGCTGAGTACATATTAAAAAAAGGCGACCTCACAAATAAAAGAAACCTTATATTATATCAGAAGATATGCGAAGGCTTAGCCTTCATCAATATACAATTTGGTGAATACCGTTTAGCCCTACATTATGCAAAACTGGCTTTGCATAGCCTCAAGAAACTCAACGACAAAAGATACCAAGCCTACGAGTTAGGCATGATGTCGGCATGTTATAAGCAACTGAAACAATTGGACAGTACAGCCATCTGCCTGTCTGAATGTGTTTCACTGCTTCCTCATACCGATGTTAATTGCAGAGGATATATATTCAGCATTCTAACACATTACTATTTAGATAAGGACAAAAGAATTGCAAAGCAATATCTGGACAGTTCGTTTTGCTACACAAAAGACGCACTGACTTATCTTGAATCAGGAAACTATTACTATGCTATAAACAACAAGAAAAAGGCAGAAACAGAATGGAAAAGCGGACTCGTTTATGCTGACCAGCATTTTATTACTGCACAGATATACAGGAAACTGGCAGAAATGCATAAAGAGAATGGCGATATGGCTGGCTACTCCTACAATATAGAGAAAGAAGTGAAAGAAAAAAGTAAGATTTATGAAATAAACAACGGGGTAAAAGTAGGAGAAATACAGTTAGGAGCAACCAACTCTTTCTTCATAAAAAGACTTTTAAGCAATGTTGAATGTATTATATATACAATTATCGCCGCTTTTTTGTGCATAGCAATTATTGCTTATATAAAATTTCGATTATACAAAAAGGGCATAAAACGGAAACATAACAAATCAATGTCTGAAAAAACAGAAGAATTACAAACAACCTCTACAGAACTGAAGCTGGCTAAGGCGCAGATTAAGTCGCTGAAAAAGGAAAGTGCAAAGAAATCGGACAAGATAGAGAGGCTGAATAACGACATAATGGTGGCATCGCAAAGCAGCGAAGCAAACGCACGATGCGGCAAGGAGCTATACCAGCATATCAAGAACGGCGGCACAACCGTGACGTGGACCAAGCAAGACTACGAGCTGTGCATGGCTTACTGCAAGATAGAGTTTGCAGAGACAATGGCGGAGATTGAACGCTGCTACGGCAATATCGCTCCCCGAAAACAGCTTATCATGCTGCTGCAACACCTCAACTACGACTACGCTGCCATAGGCAAGGTGCTCGGCATAAACAGCGACTCTGTAAGAAAGAACATTGCGCGCATCACGCCGCTTACGAAATAAGCGTAATGCTAATGCACGCAGACCAGCCAGAATGACAGAAACCGAAATAAGGTATTGGCTTCAGCGGCTTCTACAAAAAAAGACTTGGGATGTAACGATTTGCACCGTTGCATCCCAAGCCTTTTTTATGTGTTATGATATGTGAGTCTTAGAAGAAGAGGTAGCGGTTGTCCACTACGTTTGCCTTGATGTAAAGCTCGTTCATGAAGTTGCCAGCCATCTGCATCTGACGCTGACGGAGACGCTGCATCTCCGACTTCTCGTCGTACTTAGCAGGACGCTGTGTCTTGTTTGTTACCTGGAACACGTAAACACCAGCGTTGCCCTTAACCGGATGCTTAGAGAACTTGCCCTTTGCTGTAGCTGCGATAGCACCGCTCAGAGCCGGCTCGCTTGCGCCTGTTGCTGCTACGAACACCGGAGCAGCGAATGTAACCTGAGCAACCGGAGCTACTGTAGCACCCTTTGCCTTAGCGTCAGCCACCGACTTGACAGTCTTTGCCTTAGCGAGGAGCTGCTCAGCCTTCTTGTCCTTGATAACCTCTGCCTTTACGAACTCCTTAACCTGAGCGTCGTCGAGCGAGCGATAGCCGATCGGGTTGATGTTGTCGAGAACCACAATGAGGAGGTGGTCGTTGTCGCCGCACTCGTAGAGTGAAGAAACGGCACCCTTCTTAGCCTCGAACAACCAACGGAGAGCATCGCGTGTAGAGTGGATGCCTGCGAGGTAGTGCTCAGCTGTTGTGATGTCCTTGCGCTCCTGAACGTTGTAGCCGCTCTTTGCAGCGTTCTTCAGGAGGTCCTCTGCTGTGAGGTTAGCGCTTACGAATGAGCTGAACTTGTTGTAAGCTGCAGAGTATGTATCCTTTGTGAAGGTGATGTTCTTCTTAACAACGGCTGCTACGTACTTTGTAGTCATTGCCTTGCGGTCTACTACCTGGAGCACGAGGTTGCCCTGAGCGAGTGTGAGGTTCTTGAGCTCGCCAGAAGCCATTGTGTTGAGGCTCTCGATGTAGTTCTTTGTGTCCTTGTCGATAGACGGAGCGCTCTGATACTGACGTGTTGTCATCCATGTCTTCTCGCCGGTCTGACCGTACTTCTTGGCTACAACCTCGAAGTCGGCACCTGCCTTAATGGCGTTGAGGATAGAGTCGGCGCGTGTAGCTGCCTCGGCTGCTGTAGCACCGCCTACCTGGATGGCGCGGAACTGGATTGAGTCGGGAAGTTCGCGCTTTGCAATGAGCTTCACGAGGTTGAGTGTGTTATCGTTCTTGTTCTCGATCACCTTGCTTGTAGAGCCTACAGCCATTGAGTCGAGACGCTGTGCGATGTCGGAAGGAAGGGCTTCCTTCTTAACAGGAACGCCGAGGTAGCTAACGAGCGATGTGCTCTTGCGCACTACGTCAGACGGGTCGGCTGCAGCTGCGAGCTCTGCGCTGTAGCCTGCAAACTCCTTCTGGAGAGCTGCACGGTCGGCTGCAGAAGCCTTTACCTGAACGTCGATGTACTTGATGTCGCGTGTCTCTACGTACTGCTTGAAGCGCGGCTTCATCTCGTCGTACTTAGCCTTGAGGTCGGCGTCGCTTACTTTGATCTTGCTGTCGTCGATGCTTGAGTAAGGGAAGGCTGCGAGCTGCACCTGGCTCTCCTGGTTCTGCTCGTTGAACGCCATCTTAGCCTCTATCTTGTTTGAGAGGAAGCAGTGAGCGAACAGACCCTGGTACTTCTGAGAAAGGAGCTGCTGGCGCAGAGTCTTCTCTACAAATGTCCAGTACTTGTAAATTGTATCGTACTGCTTAGCCATCTGCGGGTTGGCTGTCTGCTGTGTCTTGTACTCGGCGAGGAACTTCTTAAGAGCGTTAACGTCGAAACGACCTGTCTGCTGGTTGAAGAACGGAGTCTGCTGAAGCATAGGGTTGGTACCCTCGGTGAGAACCTGCTGGAGCTCAGCGTCTGTTACTGTAAGACCGAGCTTGTGTGCCTCGTTCTCTATGATCTTGGTCTGAACGTATGTGTTCCAAACCATGTCCTTAACCTGGTTGAGCTGGTCTTCGTTGAGGTTTTCCTGTCCCTGCTGCATCTTGAGCACTTCTGTGTACTCGTCTACAAGTTTCTGGAACTCTGTTACGTTGATTTTCTCGCCCAACACCTCGCCTACCTGCTGATGCTTGTCAGCGCTTGCAGAGTCGCATGAGCGGAACGCCTCTTCGGCGATGAAAGAGAAAAGGCCTAAGCCGATAATGCCTATCAGCAGTGCGCCTTTGCTTCTGATTTTTCCTAATGCTGCCATTTTTTTGTTTTTATTTTTTATTTATTGTTTCGTTAGATGTAGGTTCGTGCATCTGTCCTGCAGCTGCTGCGAAGCCTGCCCTGCAAGGCGGCTCGCGGCGTAATGCCACAAAATGCGTACAAAAATACTAATTTATTGCCAAACAAGGGCACGTTTGCACGAAAAAGTGAGTTTAGCGGTTAACTTTTAGCTTTACCAACTCTATTTTCGTCATAGTGCTCTTGATAATGCGGAACTCATAACGGCCTATGGTTATCACTTCGTTGAGCTTCGGGAAGCTCTGGTACTCGTGCAGTATATATCCGCCTACGGTCATGTAGTCGTCGCTTTCGGGCAGATCGAGGTCGAAGAGGTCGTTCACCTTGTCTATCTCCAGACGGGCTGAGAGCATATACTCGTTGTCGCCCACCTGCGTAGCGATGTACTTCGTAGAATCGTGCTCGTCCTCGATGTCGCCGAATATTTCCTCAACGATGTCCTCGAGCGAGACGATGCCGCTCGTTCCGCCAAACTCGTCAATCACCACTCCGAGGCTCTTCTTCTGCTGCAGGAAGATGTGCATGAGTTTCTGCGCAGCCATCGTTTCGGGCACAAACGGCATCTTGCAGACGCACTGGCGCCAGTTGTCGCGGTTGCGGAACATTTCGGAGCTGTGTATGTAGCCGATGATATGGTCGATGTCGCCCTCGTAGACGATAATCTTCGAGTTGCCGCTCTCTACGAACTTCTGCATCAGTTCGTCGACGGTGCAGTCGTTGACGTCAACGGCGTTCACCTCAGTACGCGGCACCATACAGTCGCGCACTTTGCAATCGGAGAAGTCGAGGGCGTTCTGGAATATCTTCACCTCCTCGTTAATCTCCTCGTCGCTATGTGCATTCTCGATGCTCGACTGCACGAGATAGTCGAGGTCTACCTTAGAGAAGCCTTCGTCGTCGGCTTCCGCCTCCATGCGTATGCCCACAATGCGCAGCAAGCACTTCGACATAAGCGTAGAGAAGCGGCTTATAGGCCACAGGAGGATGTAGAAAAGATAGGCTGGCACGGAGAATACGGACAGCAGGCGGTTGGCGTTGTTCTTGAACAGAATCTTGGGCAAGAACTCTCCTGTGAAAAGAATGACGAGTGTGGAGAGCAACGTGTCGGCTGTCACCTTCATGCCGTCGTCGAGCGAGCTGAAGATAGTGCTGTCAAAGAGGCGTGCCACAAGGATACCATACACCACAAGCACGATATTGTTACCCACAAGCATCGTGCTCACAAAGCCATTGGGATGATTGTAGAATTTGGAAATGATTTTCTTCGCAATGCCATTTCCTTCGCGATCCATCTCAGCGAGCATTCGGTTGCTCGACACGAACGCTATCTCCATTCCTGAAAAGAATGCCGACAGCGCCATTGTTACGGCTATGCTAATTAAAAGAGGTATGTCTGTTTCCAATTTTGAGTTTTGAGTTTTGAGTTGTGCGCTATGCGCATTTTGAGTTTTTGAATTTTGAGTTATGAGTTATGAGTTATGAATTCAAAATTGAATAATTCAAAATCGGCGATACCGACAATTCAAAACTCAAAACTCAACATACTATTGCCGCAGTCGGCGCTGCGGCTTAATTTGCTGACGCATAGCAGCCTTTACAGTGTCGGGGGCGGTAGTTATTGTGTCGTCATCGCTTGAGAGCTGTCCCTTCTCGAACGAACCAGATGTGTTCGAAACGTAATAGTTGGTCATGCGTTCGTCGCTACGGAAATAAGCTCCCTCAAGCGTTCTTTCAGGAGTGACGAGCTTAGAGGGCTTGTTCGAATAGAGTTCATGAGCCGCTTCGTCCCAGAAGAGCTGCTCGCTGTTGAACTTCAGTCCGTCCTTGGTGAGCACGCTCACACGGCTGCGCAACTCCCACAGCTTCTTCTGGTCGTAATAGTAAGCTGTATCTGCCTGTATGTACGACTGCACATGGAACTTCTCGTCGAACTGCTCGAAGAACACGCCCTTCTCGAAGATCCAGCGCGACGGGTTGCGCACGGTGTTCACCTCCCAACGCTCCGTCACGATGCGATATTTTATGACACCCGAGTCAGAGATTAGGGTGTTGACGCCGTAACTCGTCATCATTGACACCGAGTCGCGGTCGTGTATGGCTGGCGCCGTGTGCTCCTTCTGCTCTTCGCAAGAAGCAAGCGCCACGATGCACAACATAATGATTACTATGTACTTGGATAGTCTCAACGCTTATTCAGAATAGAATTGTTTTCTGTTACTCCATCTTCCACTTGGCGAACCAACGTTCGTTGAACGTCAGACCGATATTGATGCGGAACGAGTTCTCTGTGACGAATGTCTTCGAGTCCTGACGCACCCACTGTGCCGAGATATTAAGCAGCGAGCGGTTGTTGTAGCCATTGACGATAGGAATGCCGAAGCCAGCGCTCACGCTGTACTCCTTAGGTCCGTTCTGACCCTTTATCTTCAGATAATCGGTAGCATACGATGCACCCATGCGGTAGTGAACACGCTTGAAGAAGTTGCGGCTACGCTCGTCGGGACAAAACTCGCCGCCTACAGTCATTTTATGACGGTCGGCAAACTGTCCGCTTACCAGTTCGTAGCTGTTTGTAGAGGTGTCGAACTTAGGATAAGCCACCGACGACCACTTCTGCAGTGTGTAGTCGGCACCTACGCGCCAGCGGTTTGCGTGGTTCCACATAAGACCTACGCCGTAGCTGTGAGGCAACTCCAAACCGTTGCCGATAGAGTATGTAGCTGTGTCGGCAACTGCGGTCTGCGCATTGGTCGATATAATCTGACACTTCGGGTCTGAACTGAGTTTGTGACCAAGTCCGTAGGTTACGCCCAAAGTGATGGCGTCGTTCTTCGTGATCTTCTGAGTATACTGCATACCAAAGTCGAGCTTATAGTTGTGCACCTCGGCTGTGTAATACTTGGAAAGCGTGTTGGCATACGCATCGGTGTAAGAGTTGATTACCGAGCGACTGTAGTCACCCCAGAGATATGCAGCATTAACACCGATAGCGAAGCCCTTGAACGGACTCCAGCCCAAACCCAAGTAAACTTGATGCAAGCCACCCGTACCCGAATATGTATTGGTGGCTTTCACTACAGATGTGCTTCCGTCTGTGCTATTGAGCGCCTTAGTGTTAGAATATGAATAGCCGATGTTGCTGAACGGCAGCAAGCCGAAGCTCAAGCCGAGACGCTTTGCAAGGCGGAAGCCGGCAATAACATACTCGAAGTTGGCGTTCTTGGCGTTCACCTTCACGCCGCTCTCGCTATAGTTTGTGATCTGACCCGATATGCCAGCGTCGAAGATGAACGACAGCGAGTCGATGGTTGCATACGACGCAGGGTTAAGGCTATTAACCTGGTTGTGCTCGTTGAAACCGATGCCGAGTCCGTTCATGCCACGATTGAAACCACCCGACTGCTCGCCGAGCGTGCCCAAACCATACTGACTATAGGGTGAATTAGTGCCGCTTTGAGCCGCAGCAACCAAAGAAACCGCAGCAAAGAGGACTGTTGTGAGTGCTTTCCTCATTTATTTTATCTAATTAGATTTTAGAAATGCTATTATATATAATATGTATATAGAGGTGTTTTTATAACCCTTTGTAGGATAATGCTTGCAAAATTATCGAAAAAAAACGAGATAATGGCAGAAAAGTGAGAAATTAAAGTTATTTTTGCACCATGAAACTATTTGAAAGGTTATTTAAATACATATCATTAGCGATTTTGCTGTGTTTTTTCTCCCCTATCACAGCTTCTTCACAGGACAACAAGCCGACTCAACAAGCCGACTCAATAGAGATAAGTCTGCTGACATGCGGACCGCGCCAGCAGGTGTACAGCATGTACGGACATACCGCAATACGCTTTCTTGACAAGCAGAGCGGCAGAGACCTCGTCGTCAACTATGGCATGTTCTCGTTCGATAAGCCCTACTTTGTGCTGCGCTTCGTGTTCGGACTCACCGACTACGAGATTGGCATCAACACCTTCGAGATGTTCAGCTGGGAGTACGGAAGCACGGGATGCGGCGTAAGACAGCAGGTGCTCAACCTGACTGCGCAGGAGAAGATGGCGATAGCACAAGCCATCGACCGCAACTACGAACCGCAGAACCGCGTGTACCGCTACAACTTCTTCTACGACAACTGCACGACACGTGCCCGCGACATTATCGTGAACAACCTGAGCGGCAAGGTCGTTTATGAAGCCTCAACACCTCAACACCTCAACACCTCTGCACAGTACCCGCCGTTCCGCGAGTTGATACACCTCTACAACGAGGAGCACCGCTGGGCACGCTTCGGCAACGACCTGCTTCTCGGCGTAAAAGCCGACCGCAAGACAACGTTCGAACAACAGCAGTTTCTGCCCGAGCGTCTGTCGGACGACTTCGAACACGCAGTGATAGTGAACGCCGACGGCACAAAGCGCAAGCTCGTGAGCCGCTCGTTCTGGGTGCTGGAACCGGCAGCAAAGGATATTAATGCCGAACAGGCTAGTCTGAGCGCATTTGATATTCTCTCTCCGATGGTCTGCCTCGGCGCTTTCGCACTGCTCACACTGGTAGTGGCAGCAATAGAACACCGCCGCAAGCGCCTTGTTTGGGCGTTCGATGCAGTGGCAATGCTCCTCACCGGCGCATGCGGACTGATACTGTTCGCCATGATTTTCTCGCAACACCCTACGGTAAGTCTCAATCTGCAGATACTTCTGCTCAACCCGCTCAACCTCTTCATGCTGTACAGCGTGACAAAGGCGGCACGCCGAAACCACATACACTGGTGGATAAAAACATGGAGCGCGATGATAATTCTGCTGCTTTTGGGCTGTTTCCTGCAGTCGTATGCAGAAGGCGTGACAATTGTGGCACTATCTTTGCTATTAAGAAACATATCGAACATATATACATTTAATAATAAGGGCGACAGACAGCCCAAGCATAAGGCATAAGACACGAATATGAACAAATACATATCGACGATAATGATGTTGGCGGCACTTGCCGGCACAGAGCTGCAAGCACAGACTCTGCAGTCTGCGCCGCGCCTTGTTGTGAACATCACCATCGATCAGCTGCGCACCGACTATATAGAGCATTTCTCTCCGCTTTACGGCGAGGAAGGCTTCCGCAAACTGCTGCAGAACGGCTGTGTCTATGAGGCTGCCAACTACCCCTTCTCGCCCGTAGACCGCGCTTCGGCAATAGCCACTATCGCTACAGGCGCAACTCCTCACTACAACAACATCGTAGGCACAAAATGGCTCGACCGCAACACGTTACGCCCTGTATTCTGCACCGACGACGAGACATACAACGTGTCGCCGCAGAAGATTGCCACCACCACAGTAAGCGACGAGCTGAAGATATTCACCAAGGGCGCCGCCCTCGTCTACTCGACCGCTATGGAGAAGGACGCCGCCGTGATCTCGGCAGGTCATGCAGCCGACGGAGCGTTCTGGCTGAACGAGAAAACCGGACAGTGGACCACCTCTACATATTACTCTAAAGGCGCGCAGGGATTCGTGCGTGCATACAACAGCATCTCGCAGAAGCGTACCAACGGCGACAACGACGCTGTTGCCGACCTTTCGGTGGCTTGCATAAACGACTTGCAGCTCGGACGCGACAATATTACCGACATGCTGTCTGTCACCTTGTCAGCAAAATGCACCGATGTCACCCACTGGCAGACAGAAATGGAGATAGTATATCTGAAGCTCGACCGCACTTTAGCCTCGCTCGTGAAGCGCATTGAGGACAAAGTGGGCCGCGACAACGTGCTTTTCGTGCTCACAAGCACCGGATATACCGAAGACCAGCAGCCCGACTACGAGCGTTTCCGCATTCCTTCGGGCACATTCTACATAAACCGCACATGCAACCTGCTCAACATGTACCTCGGCGCCATCTACGGTCAGGCGAAGTACGTAGAAGCAAGTTTCCACAACCAGATATATCTCGACCACAAGCTGCTCGAGCAGCGCCACCTCAGCTACACCGACGTCATCACACGTTCGAAGGAGTTGCTCGTGCAAATGTCTGGCGTGCGCAGTGTTACGACAAGTCCATACAGTCCGGCTGTGTCGGGTGACCTCTTCATCGAGACTGCCCCAGGCTGGAAAATCATAAACGAAGACACTAACGAGAACTACTTTTCGCGTGCAGCCTTTGTGCCCTTCCCCATCATCCTGTACGGAAGCGGAATAAAGGCAGAGCACATCAATACACCGGCCACCGTAGACCGCATTGCGCCTACTGTTGCCAAGGCTATTCGTATACGTGCGCCTAATGCCTGTTCGGTTGCGCCATTGCAATAAAAACCAACTTACACATATATTAATGGCGATATATGGATTTTTTTTTGTAATTTTACACCCGAATAAGTATTTAAGGAAAAAATAAAAATAATATACAATGAATTTCAACAAATTTTTACAGTCATTGTTTGGCAACAAGTCATCAAAGGACATGAAGCTTATCCAGCCACTCGTAGATAAAGTGAAGGAAGCATATCCAGAGATCAAGGCGCTGAGCAACGACGAATTGCGCGCACGCACCAAAGAACTGCAAAAGTACGTTCAGGACTCTGCCAACGAGCAGAAGGCAAAGATTGCCGAGCTCAAGGCTAAGATTGAGGACACACCTATCGACGAGCGCGAAAGCATCTTCAACGCTATCGACAAGTTGGAGAAGGAAGTGCTCGAAATCTACGAGAAGGCACTCAACGAAGTGATGCCGGTAGCTTTCAGCATCGTGAAAGACACAGCACGCCGCTTCGCAGAGAACGAGGAGACAGTAGTAACAGCTACCGACTTCGACCGCGAGCTCGCTGCCAACCCGAAGAACGACTTCGTAACCATCGACGGCGACAAGGCTATCTATCACAACCACTGGACAGCAGGCGGCAACGACTTGAAGTGGGAAATGGTTCACTACGACGTACAGCTCTTCGGCGGTATCGTACTGCACCAGGGCAAGATTGCGGAGATGGCTACCGGTGAGGGTAAGACTCTCGTGTCTACACTCCCTGTATTCCTCAACGCTCTTACCGGCAACGGCGTTCACGTCGTAACCGTCAACGACTACCTCGCAAAGCGCGACTCTGAGTGGATGGGCCCGCTCTATATGTTCAACGGACTCTCTGTCGACTGTATCGACAAGCACCGTCCCAACTCGCCTGAGCGCCGCAAGGCTTACATGGCCGACATCACATTCGGTACGAACAACGAGTTCGGTTTCGACTACCTTCGCGACAACATGGCTATCTCGCCTGCCGACCTCGTGCAGCGCAAGCACAACTACGCCATTGTCGATGAGGTCGACTCTGTGCTTATCGACGACGCACGTACTCCGCTTATCATCTCTGGACCTATCGCCAAGGGCGACGACCAGATGTTCGAGGAGTATCAGCCGCTTGTAGAGCGCCTCGTAGACGTTCAGCGCAAGCTCGCCACACAGTATCTTGCTGAGGCAAAGCAGCTCATCAGCGAGGGTACTGCCAACAAGGACCAGAAGAAGATTGAGGAAGGATTCCTCGCATTATACCGTTCTCACAAGGCTCTCCCGAAGAACAAGCCGCTTATCAAGTACCTCTCTGAGGAGGGTATCAAGGCAGGTATGCTCAAGACCGAGGAGTACTACATGGAGAACAACAACCGCCACATGCCGGAGGCTGTAGAGCCGCTCTACTTCGTTGTAGACGAGAAGCTTAACAGCTGCGACCTTACCGATAAGGGTACAGCATGGCTTGCAGCACAGGTGAACGACAACGAGCTCTTCGTGCTGCCCGACATCACTTCAGAGCTCTCGGCTCTTGAGAACGAGAAGGACCTCAGCGAGCAGGAACGCCTCGACAAGAAGGACGCCATGCTCAACCACTATGCCGTACAGTCGGAGCGTGTACATACCCTGCAGCAGTTGCTGAAGGCTTACACCATGTTCAACAAGAACGACGAGTACGTTGTTATGGACGGCGAGGTGAAGATTGTCGACGAGCAGACAGGCCGTATCATGGAAGGCCGCCGCTGGAGCGACGGACTCCACCAGGCTGTAGAGGCTAAGGAGCACGTAAAGGTGGAGGCAGCCACACAGACATTCGCTACCATCACACTGCAGAACTACTTCCGTATGTACCACAAGCTCGCCGGTATGACCGGTACTGCTTCTACTGAGGCAGGCGAGTTCTGGGACATCTACAAGCTCGACGTTGTAGAGATTCCTACAAACCGTCCGGTGCTCCGCAAGGACCTCGACGACCGTGTATACAAGACCAACCGCGAAAAGTATGCAGCCGTTATCGACGAAATCGTAGAGATGCGCAACAGCGGTCGCCCAGTGCTCGTAGGTACCACATCGGTAGAGTTCTCTGAGCTTATCTCTAAGATGCTCAACATGCGCAAGATTCCTCACCAGGTGCTCAACGCCAAGCTCCACAAGAAGGAGGCAGACATCGTGGCAGAGGCTGGTCGCAGCTCAAAGGGCATGGTAGAGATCACAGAAGAAGACGGCAGCAAGCACTTCGAGGAGCGCATGCTCGGCGCCGTAACCATTGCTACCAACATGGCAGGTCGTGGTACCGACATCAAGCTCACCAAGGAGGTTAAGGAGGCAGGCGGTCTTGCCATCATCGGTACAGAACGCCACGAGAGCCGCCGCGTCGACCGCCAGTTGCGTGGTCGTGCAGGTCGCCAGGGCGACCCGGGTAGCTCAGTGTTCTACGTATCACTCGAGGACAAGCTCATGCGTCTGTTCGCTTCAGAGCGCATCGCAAGCCTCATGGACCGTCTCGGTTTCAAGGAGGGCGACCGTATCGAGAACCCGATGATCTCTAAGAGCATCGAACGCGCACAGAAGAAGGTTGAGGAGAACAACTTCGGTATACGTAAGCACCTGCTCGAGTACGACGACGTGATGAACAAGCAGCGCACCGTAATCTACGAGAAGCGCCGCCACGCACTCATGGGCGAGCGTATCGGCATGGACATCACCAACGTCATCTGGGACCGCGTAGTGAACATCATCGAGACAAACGACTACGCCGGATGCCGCGAGGACTTCCTCAAGGTTCTGGCTATGGAGTGTCCGTTCAGCGAGGAGGACTTCGAGAACGTACGCCACGACGAGCTTGAGGAGCGTGCTTTCCAGAGCGCAATGGCTACCTTCAAGCGCAAGACCGACCGCATCGAGAGCGTTGCTTGGCCTATCATCAAGGAGGTTGAGGAGAACCAGGGCGCTATCTACGAGCGCATCATGGTGCCTATCACCGACGGCAAGCGCGTTTACAACATTCCGTGCAACCTCAAGGAGGCTTACCGCACAGAGGGTCGCGACGTTGTTAAGCAGTTCGAGCGCGTCATCATGCTCCACATCATCGACGACTGCTGGAAGGAGAACCTACGCCAGCTCGACGAGTTGCGCCATAGCGTGCAGAACGCTTCTTACGAGCAGAAAGACCCGTTGCTCATCTTCAAGCTCGAGAGTGCTAAGCTCTTCGACTCGATGGTGAACGACATGAACAACCGCATCGCTTCTATCCTCACACGCGGACAGATTCCTGAAATGCAACAGCAGCAGGAGGTGCGCGAGGCAGCTCCCGAGGAGCGTACACAGCGCCAGCAGTACACTGAGCAGAAGGCCGAACTCAACGACCCTGCACAGCAGGCTGCCGCTAACCACGACACTCGCGAGAACATTGAAGAGAACCACACTCCGCTGGTTAAGGACAAGCTCCCGGGACGCAACGACCCGTGTCCTTGCGGAAGCGGCAAGAAGTTCAAGAACTGCCACGGCAAGGGTCTTGAGTAAAGAGCATAGGAGGCTATGGCATCCCTGCCATAGCCACACACCCACAAGGTGATTGATAAGAGGCTGCGTGGGTATGGCAAGGATGCCATACCCTCCTAATATAAGTACAGGAAAAGGCTGAGTTCCATACGGAGCTCAGCCTTTTCTGTTTATTTGTTGTTTTCAGCAAGCAAATCGTTACGCCTATCCCTCTACAGCCGAGATAGTGACGTCAGCAAAACCGTCCATGTAACCGATGACCATCAAATTGTCAGTCGTGCCACGCTTCACCTTCAATTGTATATTAGCCTCGACAAACTCGCCTTGCGATGTGCGTCGCTCTTTTATCTGATATGTCTGCACCTCAATGCCGTCATGTCGCATAGTCGCAATCAACACTCTAACCTGCTCTATCGAGGAGGCGGAGAAGGAGATCTCGATGGTTGTGGTGCCGAGCTGCGGTATCATAGCGTTTATCACCTCCAGTCCGAGCAGCATCATTGCTGTTACTATAGTAGCAGCCATAAACATACCTGTTCCGCACGCCAGTCCGATGGCTGCCGTCACCCATAGTCCGGCAGCCGTGGTGAGTCCGCGCACGACGTTTTTCTGAAAGATGATTGTTCCGGCACCGAGGAAGCCGATACCCGACACCACCTGCGCCGCCACACGCGACGAGTCCTTCAAATCAATGCCAAAACCAAACTGCGACACAACGCAAAACAGCGCACTGCCCAGAGCCACAAGGAAGTGTGTACGAAATCCGGCTTCCTTTGCTCTATACTCGCGCTCAAGACCAATCATTCCGCCAAGCACGAATGCAAGCGAAAGACGCACTATTAATTCTATATACGAAGTTCCCATAATTGTCCCTCCTTTTACTTTTATAATCAGATTGTAGTTTTATTGAAATTACAAACTTACATAAAATTGACGAATAAAACGAGGGTTTTTATTATAAAAAAGTGTCATATCTGTCAGCATTGCCCGTACACCGCTCATTATCAGCGACTTGAAGACTGACAGATGCTGCCCCGAACAGCTGTATCTATCAGCCTATCTACCAGTTCATCTACCAGCCTATCTGCCAGTCATAAGCATGGCAGCCTACGCGTCTCGACGCACAACGAGGTAGCGCGCGCCGGTTTCACACTTGCGGCGGCGCATGCCCTGCATGTTAGCCAGCTTTCGCCCGAACGAAATCAGGCTGTTCACCTTCAGCGAGGCACCCACCTTACGCTTTATGACGTCGAAGATTTCCGCCGCCGACATCCACTCGGCATTCTCGTCGAGCGGATCCTGCGCTATTGCGAAGCAGAGGTCGAAATACTGGTCGGCAGGTTCCTGCACCTCGTAGCGGCGGTTCCAGAGCATTATCTGCTCGGTCTCTGCCTTGTCGAACCAGCAGCGGTGTCCGTTGCGCAAGAGCTGCAGCGTCTGGGCGAAGAGTTGACGGTGGTTGGGCACACGGGTGGTGTCGATGGGTGCCGTCAGCTCGATGCCGATGAAGCGACGGTTGCCCGACGGGTCGGCGAGGATGTCGGTCATGTTGCTCGTGGCGATGAACGACGCCTTGCGCGGCAGTTCCTCGATGCGTGTGCCATAAGGCCGTTTCGCCTTTATCGAGGGCAGTTGTATGATGTTCTTCAGGAAGCCCTGCTGCACGCGCGGCGAAATCTGGTTGAACTCGTCGAGGTTGATGAGCAGCTGCTGCGACATGGCGAGCATCACCTGTCGGCGGTCGGAGATGGCAAGACTGTCGGTGTAGCCCCACCTTAGTGCGTCGGGCAGCAGTTGGCGGCAGAACGTGCTCTTGTTGTAGCCCTGCGGCGAGATGAGCAGCGGCGCGACGCTATTACCGTAGAGTCTGCTCGGCGCGTTCTGCCACTGGGCGACCATGGCGAGCAGCCATGTGGTGAACCACTCGCGCCACAGCGGAGCATCGGTGGGCACTGTGCCGGCGAGGTCGCCTATGTGGTCGTGCCCGTCCCATGCGCCTTCGCAACTGGCGAGGTAGTCGCCTACGGGGTCGAACGCACGCACATAGTCCGACTCGATGTAGTTGTTCACATCATTCTGGCTCACCTCTATCCCCTCGCGCTGCACCTCAAGTATGATGCGGCGGCGCGTGCGTGGGTCGAGCGGCTCGAAGTGGGCTTCGGTACTGCCCGTGTGGCGAAACTCTGTGCAGTTCATTACGGTGTTGTAGCGGAAAGCGTAGCGCATGGTGAGGAAACCGATCATGCGGTCGACGGCGTTCATTGTGTCTTTGTTTGTTGTGTCTTTCATGTGTGTATTGTGTGTGTTGATATAGTTAGTAATATTCCGGCAGTGATGGAGCGTTACTCCGGCGCTACCGGAATGATTCTCCGGTGCTACCGGAATGGCATTTTAGTCATGCAGGAATATCTGCGTTTGTGTAAAAAAATTACTGGAAGTCGAGGGTTTCTTCTGAGCAATCGAACTCTATGTCCTCATAACCATACTGTGAAAAAAGTTGTTTTATCCACTCCTGCTGCTCCGGCGAGAGCTGACGCTCGCCGTGGTGATAGCGGTAGTACGTGCTGCACCCACCGAGATACTCCCTCATGAGCGAACGCAAAGTAGGTGCATCGCACAGCTTCACGTCCTTGAACAGGCGGCTGAAGCCCCATGCCATACGCACGATGCGCAGCCGTTTGAACTGGGCGCATCCCCCGTCCGGGCGCAAAGCGTGTGGATAGACGGCGTTGCCCCATATGCGCGACTCGCCGAGAGCCACGGTGGCACGATAGCGCAGGCACTCCTCGCGTCGTTTGCAGTCGGTGTTGAAACAGTAGATCCAGTTGTGCGGAATGTTGCTGCTCTTGATGGTAGCGTTGATGATGTTTGTGTTTTCCATAATACTAAGTTTTTTAAATGTTCATGTATGTTTTCTAAAATTGCCGCAAAGGTACAATTCTGCGCAAGCGTTGTCAAGAGTTCGGCACATTTTTTTTCAAACTCGCAGACGGGCGGTTGAGGTGCAGGCGGCAAACCTGTCGGTTCGGGCTGGCAGATGAGCTGACAGATAGCCTGATAGATACAGCTTTTGAGCGCATTATCTGTCAGCCTTTATACCACTGATTATTAGCGCAATACGAGAACGCTGACAGATATGGCAGTATTTTTCGCAACACAAATGGAAGGTTTTCGTTAAGCCAGATGAGCAGAACTAAGTTTACTTAAGCTCTGCCATGGCGAGAAAACGTGCCATGAAATGAAACGATCTACACCTTAGACCGAGGGTCGAGTCGATTACAGAATACAATGTGGAGTCAAATTGCTCCATAATTGGAAATATACCTCCAAAAGATGTGAGTTTCTCGGATTTTATTTGTATTTTTGCCATGCCTGATGAGGTTTTGTTTGATTATTACTGCAACACTAAATTAAGTGAATCCTCTGACATGGCAAAATCCTGGGCCGCTCGGCTCTGCCGCTTGCCAAAGCAAGAGCTTTTTGTTGCTCAGGATATTATAAAAGTTAAAATTTATAGTGTTGCGGAATTAAGGTTGATGAATAAATTCTACATATCTCTTTTTTTCTTGTTCATGGCAATGACATCATCTGCTCAAGAACAAATATCGGGTATTATTGTAGGCTATAATAGTAAACCTATTGAATTTGCGACAATACTACAATTATCTGCCGATTCTACAGCCATAGAAGGTACTGTTTCCGACAACAATGGTAAATTTAAACTAATAAAAGACACCAATGCGAAACTTCTAAAAGTAAGTTACATTGGCTATCAAAATCGAATAATAAACCTCCCTCTAAAGAAAGATACTATTCCTCTTTTTATAAATCAAGAACAGCTACAAGAGGTACTTGTTACCGCTCGCAAACAATTGACAAAACGCATTACCAGTGGCATATCTTACGATATGTCCCAGAACAAACGTGCTCAAAGCGAAAGTTTGCTTCAAGCCTTACGCTATGTCCCAACATTGGATGTGGCATTAAATGGCAATGTCACAGTGAAAGGCAACTCCTCATACCGAATTTATGTGAATGGACGTTCTTACGATATGGCGCAATCCAATCCACAGCAAGTCTTGCAAAGCATTCCTGCAAAGTCGATTAAGAAAGTAGAAGTGATTACAGAACCATCAGAAGCCTTTGGCAATAGTCCAGGCGAATACATTATTAATATCATTACAGATAAAGATGCGCTGGATGGTATCTATGTAAACACTACGCTTCAGGGAAATACTCAGCCAGCGACCAATGATGGCATTATGGTGATGGCGAAAAAGAAGAATGTAGATTTTTCTCTATCATATAATTATGATCTTAATGGTCAACACAATCAACCACTGACTCAAGAGATAAAAACACCGGAATCCACGACTTTTCTTAGCAGTATCGGCAATGGTAACTGGCAGACTCATCTTGTTAGAGCCATTACCGATATCCGCATTGACAGTGTGAATACAATTTATGCCGACTTTCACACCAGTTTATTGCGTACAGACATTACTGGCTCTTGGGAACAATACACTACAATAGATCCCAAAATCTATCGTATGGAACAATTGAATCATGATATTGCTGGCACTATTGAGGCGAATGCCCTATATCGTAATTATTTCAAAAAGAGACCTGGTATAGAACATTTTTCTTTGGGATATCGCTATACTCACAATCCAGACAAACATCACTTTGCAACTACTGTCTATAGCGATAATGGCACAACCATCAACAATCAGCAGACAGATGGATCAATGAATGAGCACACGATTAGAGGGTCTTTGTCTCAGCCTATTGCTAAGAACCATACACTCAGAATTATTGCAAAACAAGTATTGCGAGATGGTAGTGTAGAATCCTCGGACGACAAAAATATTGCATATAATCAGTCGTTATCTCAAGCAACTGCATATTATAGCGGTCAGATAAGCGACTGGAGCTTTTATGCCTTGCTGGCAGGAGAAAATGACTATATGAATATGCGCTTACCTCTCACTGGCGAAGAAAATAGGCACAATGAGTTCCACCTCTTACCACAATTAGGTGCGTCATGGAACGCAAATCAATACACCCAACTATCGGCTCAGTATTCACGCAGCACTACACGACCTGGGTTAGCAATGCTTAATCCTTTTTATAGAGTAATTAACAACAGTGCAGCGTCACAAGGCAATCCGAATCTGTCATCCGAAATGAATGACATGCTTTTAGTCAAATTCCTGTATATGCGTGGAAATTTGTATTGTCAAATGGGCATAACCGGTACTATCACTAATAATGCTGTATTCTATTACGAGAAAGGCATAGATAGCGAAGGCCGACTGCTGAGCACCTACGATAATATAGGCAAGAGCAAAAGCATAGGTGTTGACCTGTTTGCTAATTGGCGTCCATGGTCTTTTGCGTCCTTTGCTACATACCTTAAAGCATCACATGGCAATATTAAGGCTGAGGAAATGAATCTGAATCAAAATTTCTGGACATATTATGCAAATGTTTCAGCAGACTTTTATCTACCAAAGAATTGGAGTTTACAAGGTCGTTACTCGGCTTCAAAACAGGCTCCAATGCTTTGGGGTACGGTAAATACAACTCATCGTTACTCTTTCAAAATAGACAAAAGCCTAATGGATGGCCGTCTGAATATTGGAGTAGAGGCAAACAGCCCATTTTCCAAATACTCAAGACTTGAGCAACGCGTAGTGAAACCAGAAATGGAGACAATACAAACTAACTACATAACAGCACGTTCTTTTGGTGTTTATATCTCTTATACTTTCCGAAAAGGCAAACGCGTGAATATTGAGCGCAACAATACGTTAAAAACAACCGACCAACAAACAGGTGTAGAATGAAACAGATCTTTCAACACGATTCAATGGAATGCGGAGCTGCTTGTCTAGCAATGATCTGCTCTCACTTCAATAAGCCCATGCCATTGAAAGAAATTGTTAAAGCATGTAATGCCACAAGGGAGGGCGTTTCTATGCTTGGACTTAAACAAGTTGCAACTGAAATAGGGTTCGAAGTGATCATTGCTCAAGGTAAAATTGAGGATTTGGACAATGAGGATTTACCATGTATTCTTTATTGGAATCAGAATCATTTTGTTGTGTTATACAAAATTGACGTAAAAAAACAACAGTATTATTTAGCAGATCCGGCAAAGGGCAAGTGCAAATATGGAAAAGAGTATATTCAAGAGCATTGGATAAACATTGACGATAAAGGAAATCAAAGTCATATTCATTGTCTGGTAGCAACTGTCCAGTTGCCAGCAATGCATTGACAAGCAGATTGTTAAGGTCGGAAGCCACGTTGAAGTCGTAGCTTTTGCCAGAATCAGACCTGTAGCTCTGATTCGGTGTGGTCAATTCACGAATGGCCCTAAGTATTGTGTCTGCCCTACATGTACGGAGGTGTGGATGCAAGCAAAGTGTTTCCATAAGGTGTGAGGACACGTCTTCGACACATGACCCTCCACAGAAATATACACACATCAGAGAACGGATTATCTCGCTATATTGATAGCCATACACTTTGCTACGCAAACCTAAAGTAGAGTCTATTGTATGAGACAACATCCTGTCGAATTTCTCCATAATTGGAAATATACCACCAAAAGATGTGAGTTTCTCGGATTTTATTTGTATTTTTACCATGTCTGATGAGGTTTTGTTTGATTATTACAGCAACACTAAATTAAGTGAATCCTCTGACATGGCAAAATCATGGACCGCTTGGCTTGTCCAAGTAACCGGCTCTGCCGCTTGCCAAAGCAAGAGCTTTTTGTTGCTCAAGATATTATAAAAGTTAAAATTTATAGTGTTGCGGAATTAAGGTTGTTCATTTTCTTATTTAAAAGACCAACATTATTAACAAAAGACACATGAAATACATACTTGCCACAGATTCGTTCAAGGGCTGCATGTCCTCACAGGAAGTGGAGGACGAAATCGCCGAGGTGTTAAACGCGAAGGGCATCGAGACGGTGTGCCTGCCAATGTCGGACGGCGGCGACGGAATGCTTTCGGCGTTCACGACAGCCACGGGCGGAACATTGGAACCGGTGTACATACACGACCTGATGATGCGCCGCACGGATGCACATTACGGCGTGACGCCCGACGGCACGGCGATAGTGGAAGTGGCTCAGGCGTGCGGACTCAGCCTTATCAAGGAGGAGGAGCGCAACCCGATGCGAGCCACCTCATACGGCGTGGGCGAACTGCTCTCGAGAGCCATCAAGCGCGGATGCCGCAAATTCGTCATCGGACTCGGCGGCACTGCCACGAGCGACGCCGGCATCGGAATGATAAAGGCGCTGGTTGACATCTTCGCCCGCGGCAAGAACTTCGACGAGGCGCTGAAGACGGAGCTTGGCGAATGTAGGTTCACCCTCGCCTGCGATGTGGACAATCCGCTCTGCGGCGAGAACGGCGCGGCGCACGTATATGGTCCGCAGAAGGGTGCCATGCCAGAGATGGTAGCTCAACTCGACCGCCGTGCGCAGCTGTTCGCCGAGAAGTCGGCTCTGCACTTCGGCTTCGACCGAAGCGCAGAGCCTGGCGCGGGAGCAGCCGGCGGACTGGGTTATGCCTTCATGCAGTATCTCGGAGCAGAGATGAAGTCGGGCGCCGACCTGCTGCTCGACATCATCGGCTTCGACGAGAAGATAAAGGGTGCCGACCTTATAATAACGGGCGAAGGCGGCGCCGACCGACAGACGCTCATGGGTAAGTTGCCGCAGCGCATACTGATGCATGGGCAGCAGAAGGGCGTGCCCGTAGGGCTTGTGGCTGGCAGCGTAAGCGACAGGAGTTTGCTCACTGACGCCGGTTTCACATTCGTAGAGAGCATTACGCCCGACGGAATGCCGATTGAGGAGGCTGTAAAGAAGGAAGTGGCAAGCCGCAACCTCCGCCGCTTTGCCGCTTCGCTCGGCTGAAACCGCACAAAGGGAAAATGTGAACAACTTGTGATATTTTATGAATATAGCCAAACGGCTATAAATGCGTAACTTTGCAGCCGAAACATTAATATAGGTATGAAAAAAACATTGTTCACATTTACCTCAATACTCTTGGCAGCTCAGGCGATGGCGCAGGAAACGCTGTCGCTGGCACAGTGTCTGCAGATGGGTATTGAGCGAAATCTTAATTTGAAAACTTACGAAGGTAATGTGCTTAAAGGCAAGCACAACATCAGCGAGAACCGTTCGCGTCTGTTGCCGCAGATAAATATCGGCGCAGCGCTGAACGACAACTTCACTCCGCCCGTATCAGTAACCGACGGCAGAGCCTACGGCAAGCCGTACAACGTGACGAAGACGCTGCAGTACAGTTCGTCGGCGAGTCTGCAGCTGCAGATGCCGCTCTACAGTCAGACGGCGCTCACGGCGCTCGAGATCTCGAAGACACTCGACCAGCTCAACTCGCTCTCCTACGAGAAGGCGCGCGAGGACCTCATCGTGCAGATAAGCAAGATGTACTACTTAGCGCAGAACACTGAGGAGCAGATCGGCATCATAAAGGACAACATAAAGCGTCTGGAGGAGCTGCGCGACATCACGCAGGCGTTCCACGACAACGACATGGCGCTGAGCGTGGACGTGAAGCGTGTGAACGTAAACTTAGAGAACCTCAGTGTGCAGTACGACAACGCGAAGGCGATGCTCACGCAGCAGTATAACATGATGAAGTACGTGATAGACTACCCTGCCGAGAAGGACATCACGGTAGAGAAGGCTGACATAGAGGAGGTGAACCTCGCGGCGCTCAGCGGACTGAACGAGAACCTGTACGAGCTGCAGCTGCTCAGAACGCAGCAGACGCTTGCCGAACAGCAGAAGAAGCTCGCCAAGAGCGGCTACCTGCCCACGCTGGCGCTCACCGGCAACTGGACGTACATGGCGTACACCGACAAGTTCAAGAACTGGTTCCACTCTGGCGAGTCGAACCACTGGTACAAGTCGAACGGCATCGGTCTCTCGCTGCGCATCCCTATCTTCGACGGACTGGAGAAGCGCTCGAAGATAAGAAAGGCGCAGGTGGACATCGACAACGCGAAGCTCTCTTACGAGAACGCGCTGAAGGGTATGCAGACGCAGTACGCCAACGCCGTGAACGACCTCGCCAACAACCAGCGCAACTTCAGCAAGCAGCGCGACAACTATCTGCTTGCGGAGGATATATATAAGGTGACGAGCGACCGCTATCGCGAGGGTATCGCCTCAATGACCGAGGTGCTGCAGGACGAGATGAGCATGAGCGACGCGCAGAACAACTATCTCACGGCGCACTTCAACTATCAGGTGTCGAACCTCACGCTGCTGAAGCTCACAGGTCAGCTGGAGAAACTCACGAAGTAGAATGTTGAGTTTACAAATCGTAGGAGGGGGGCAAAACTCGCAAGCAGTACGCCCCGAAGGGGCAGAAGCACATAGCCCAGGGCAGCGCCCTGGGTAAATATGCGCCACACTAACCCCACGCCCTGTAAGGGCAAAAGCCTAATTATTAGGGTATTGCCCTTACAGGGCGCACTACTCAATATATACACTCAATACCCAGGGCGTTGCCCTGGGCTATGTGATTGTTGGGCTTTCAGCCCGCATTAACTGAGTTTTGACACACTCTCCATCAGGAAACAGTATCACTTACTATGCCTACGGCAAGAATGCCATAGGCTCCTACTGTCTACAACAAATACAAACTTTATAAAAACAAATAACAAGCAAAAAAATGGAAACAAATAACAACAATAATAATACGAATAATAACAACAGCGAGACTGCTACACAGTCGTCGCACGAAGTGACAGCAAAGCAGCTCAAGCGCCAGCGCATACGCCAGATTGTAGTGAGCCTCATCGGCGTAGCCATCCTCGTATGGGGAATCGTTAAGATTGGCTGCATGTTCATGGACTACAAGAGCAACGAGAAGAGCGACGACGCGCAGGTGGAGCAGTACATCTCGCCGGTGAATCTGCGCGCTTCGGGCTACATCAAGAAGATTTACTTCAAGGAGCACCAGAGCGTGAAGAAGGGCGACACGCTGCTCGTGCTCGACGACCGCGAGTATCGCATCCGCGTGATGGAGGCAGAGGCTGCGCTGAAGGACGCTATGGCTGGTGCGAACGTGATAGACGCTTCGGTGCAGACAACGCAGACTTCGGCTACCGTGTACGAGTCGGCTATCGCTGAGATTGAGATTCGCCTCGCTAAACTCGAAAAAGACCGCCAGCGCTATCAGAACCTCGTGGCTCGCAACGCTGCCACTCCTATTCAGTTGGAGCAGATAGAGACCGAATACAACGCTACGAAGAAGAAGCTCGACGCCACACGCCGCCAGCAGAAGGCTGCCTACTCGGGTGTGAACGAGGTGCAGACACGCAAGAAGAACACTGCGGCTGCCATCGAGCGTGCGCAGGCTGCGCTGGAGATGGCCAAGCTCAACCTCTCCTACTGCGTGGTAACAGCGCCGTGCGACGGCAAGCTGGGCAGACGCGCGCTTGAGGAGGGTCAGGCTGTGAACGCCGGACAGACCATCACCTACATCATGCCGAACACGCAGAAGTGGGTAATAGCCAACTACAAGGAGACTCAGGTGGAGAAGCTGCACGTAGGCCAGAAGGTAGTGATGACCGTAGACGCCTTCGAGGGCAAGGAGTTTGAGGGCAGAATATCTGCCATCTCGGGCGCTACGGGCTCTAAGTATTCGCTCGTGCCTACAGACAACTCTGCCGGCAACTTCGTGAAGATTCAGCAGCGTGTGCCGGTGCGCATCGAGTTTGTGGGAATTTCTAAGGAAGACAACGAAAAGTTGGCTGCCGGAATGATGGTTATTGTGAAGGCTCAACTCAAGTAAATGACACAAGCAGAGATATACCAGGCAGTTTCGCCGAAGCTGCCTAAGAATTTTCCGTTCTACGACTGGGTGCCCAAGCCTCTCGGCATCGCCTTCCTCGTCATCCTTTTCATACCTATCATGACGGTGAGCGGAGCCTACACCGTTAACAGCAGTGAAATGGTGGGAGGACTTGGCATCCAATCGGAACACATCGCGTTCATCAGTTTCGTGACGTCGATAGGTATGGCGGCGTTCTCTCCGTTCTTCTACACGCTGGTGAGTGTGCGCCGCCAGAAGATGATGAGCCTCGTGGGCTTCTCTATCTTAGCGGTGCAGAGCTATATATGTGCCAATACCGACAGCCTGTTCATCCTCGCGCTGAACAGCTTGATAATGGGCTTCGTGAGACAGACACTTCTGATGTGCAACCTCTTCACGCTTATCAAGTACGGCTTCGGCATCGAAGCAACACGCAACGTGACGCCGGGCAACGAGCCGAAAGACGAGGCAGGATGGGACGCTCTCGACACCGAAAAGAAGGCGAGCCAGCCCATCATCTACTTCTTCTTCATGCTGCTCGGACAGATAGGCACGTGGATAACGGCGTGGTTCGCATACAACTACCAATGGCAGATGGTCTACTACGCCATGCTCGGCTCCATTCTCGTGGCGCTGCTCATCACGCTGCTCTGTATGCCATACAACCCCTACCCTACAAAGCGCAGTCCGCTCTCGTTCTCTAAGTTCGGCAACGTGGTGGTGTTCTGCCTCATGTGCTGCTCGTTCGTCTACGTGACGGTGTACGGCAAGGTGTACGACTGGTACGACAGCCGCGAGATATGCTGGGCTACGGCTATATGCATCGCCTCTACGCTGCTGTTCTTCTATCTGGAGAAGACACGCCGATCGCCCTACTTCATGCTCAAGGCGTTCAAGTTGCGCAGCATTCAGGGCGGCATACTGCTGTTCATCGGACTGATGATATGCAACTCAAGCTCAATGCTCGTCAACATCTTCGTAGGCGTGGGTATGAAGACCGACCAGATTCAGGTGGCGGCGCTCGGCAACTGGGTGCTGCTGGGCTACTTCATCGGTCTTGTCACGATACTAATACTTAACAGCAAGGGCGTCCACTTCAAGTGGTTCTTCGCTATGGGATTCCTGCTCATCGGCGCCGCCTCGCTGTTCATGTACTTCGAGGTGCAGACCGACGGCATGCTGGAGCGCATGAAGTGGCCCGTCGTGATACGTGCTACGGGCATGATGCTGCTCTACTCGCTCATCGCCGTGTATGCCAACCAGCGTATGCCCTACAAGCTGCTCTCTACGTGGGTGTGCATCATGCTCACCGTGCGTATGGTGATAGCGCCGGGCATCGGTTCGGCTCTCTATCAGGTGGTGTTCCAGTACAGACAGCAGTACTATGTAACACGCTACGCTCACGACTACGACCGCACCAACGCCGAGACTGCCAATACCTACGATATGACGGCGCGCGGAATGCAGTATCAGGGCAAGAGCGAGACCGAGGCGCAGCACATGGCTGCCATGTCTACGAAGGGCAAGGTGCAGGTGCAGGCTACGCTCTCGGCTATAAAGGAGATGGCGGGCTGGACTATCTACGCCTGTATCATACTCGCCGGCGTGATGCTTGTGGTGCCGTGGCCCAAGCGCGACATATCGAAAGATACACGTGAGTGGTACATAAACTATTAAGATATTTTGCAGTAAAGTTTTTTTTTCGCTAACTTCGCCATGGCTATACAATTAAAACCTATGACGAACAGCAGCGAAAACATAAATATTCTGGAGCAACAGATGGCCAATAACGAGGACATCTGTTGCTCTTGTGGTAATATACGGTCGTTCCCCGAAGCCTTGCACCACGACTTCCGCATCACTGATGTAGGCATCATTGTATGTACATCGGGGCGCTTCACCTTCAGATGCGAAGGCGTTGAATATGCGGTGCATGGCGACGAGACGCTGTTCCTTTCCCACGGCGTGCGCTTCTCAGTCACCTCAAAAAGCGCCGACTGCTCGGTCGTAGTCATCTTCTATCGTGCCGACTCCATACGCAATATCCTCGGCAGTACGGTGGTGGGCATGAAGTTCGTAGAGTATATCAATCCGCGACCCTGCTGGGTGATGCACACGGGGCACGAGAACGAGCTGACCTACTATTCGCAACTGCTCGCCGCACATACTCCAAGCGAGAACATCTTCGCAGCCAACGAGCGACAGCTGCTGCTGCTCTCGCTCACCTATCGCGTGTGCAGCATCTTCCGCGAACTATCAAGCGACGGCAGCAACCAGTCGAGCCGCAAACTGGAGACCTACATGCAGCTGATGCAGCTCATCGACACCCACTACATGCACGAGCGCGGCGTACGCTTTTACGCCGACCGTCTGTGTCTCTCGCCCAAATACCTCACACAGCTCGTAAAGTCGGTATCGGGCAGTACGGTGCAGCAGCTCGTCTTCAAGGCTATCACAAAGAAAGCCGTCTACCTCATCACCAGCACCGACAAAAGCATAAAGGAAATATCCGACTATCTCAACTTCCCCAACGCCTCTGCCTTCGGCACATTCTTCAAGAAGCAGGTGGGCGTCTCGCCAATCAATTATCGCGAGCAGTTTGCACAATCGCGCAAACAATAAAAAAACGTAGCGGAGGTCTCTGGTCTCCGCAGCAGTCGATAAACACATTTATAATAGTGCTATTGCTTGCTGCGGAGGCCGGAGACCTCCGCTACGATGTTATTACTTATTTACTGTTACTTGTACTTCTTTATATATCCCTCGGCGCGATCATCGCCAAGTTCCTTAGCCTTCTCGAAACAACTCAAGGCTTCTGCCTTGCGCTTCAGCTGCACAAGCGCCAAGCCCTTAATGATATAGGCGTCGCTGTTGTCGGGCGTCAGCTGCAAGCAGAGGTCGGAGGTTTTTACCGCCTCCTCGTTCATATTTACGCGCAACTGCAAGGCTGCAAGTTCGGCAAGATAGAGCGGTGCGTCTGCTCCGCCGATATATGCGGCGTGGGCAAGATCGTCGAGCGCCTGCTTGTACTGGTGCACAGCCACCTCACACTTGTGGCGGGCATAGTAGACCGCAGCGGTAGCTCTGCCGTACATCAGCGTGTCGTAGGTGTTATAGTCGGCGATGGCCTTGCGGTACTCCTCCATCTGCTCGTACAGCTGCGCACGTACCAACACGTAAGGCGCTGAGAGATTGGTGAGCGGGCGCGGAGCTACAGCCAAACAGCTGTCTACCAACGCCAACACCTCGGCTTTCGGAGCGCCCAACTGCGTCTTGCATTGCGCCGCCTCGAAGTAGACCTCGCTCGTAGGCATATCCTTCTTAGCCAAGCTCAGGAACTTCTCGCAAGCGTCGCTGTAGTCGCCCATAGAGAACTTAATCTGAGCCACGCGATGCAGATACTGCGGCTGCGGATTGAGGCTATAAGCCTTCTCTGCCTCAGCCAACGCACGTTGGAATGTCCAGGCAGTGAAGGTAGTGTCTGCGCTGTAGATGAGCTTCTGATACATCACGCGAGCATACTCGGAGTGAGCCTCTGCCTTATCGGTAGCCACCTTGAGCGCTGTCTGCATATCGGTGTCGGCACCCTGCCAGTCGTTATTGGTCAATTTCTGGAGTGCACTTGTAGCATAGCCGTCAACCTCCTTCGGGAACTGCTTGATATAGTCGGCGAGATATCCCTCGTACTTCGCCTTGTCCTTACACTCGGCTGCCAACATCACCATTAGCAGAGCGTTCTGCTTGTCCGTAGGCAAGCTCAGACGCAGCGCTGTCTTTGCATAAAGCGAGTTGTTGATGTCGAGATGACTCGCAGCGAGCGTCGATACGAAGCGCACGTCTACGGCATTGGCGTAGAGCGAACGCGCCGACTGCTGCATGAGTCCTACCACCTGTCCCTTCTCGTTCACGAACACCGAGCCTTGCACGGGCTTATGGTTGTTGTAGTCGAACACGTAGTAAGCATACTTGTCCATGAAGGTCTCAGCCTTGTCCACCTCGTACTGTGTGGTCTGCGTGCGCTTGTCGGCGGTCTCCACAAGCCACAGCTTGCTGCCCTTCGGCGCAGCCTCGGTTGCTGTTACGGCGGCTACAACCTTCGGCATGTCTACATGCAAGCGGCACACATCGTAAAGCTCGCTTGCGCCGAGGATGTGTGTTGCGGGATAGCTCTTGCCGCTGAAGTCGACTACCTCCACGCGGGCAGCCTCGCACACAGCCGACCACGGACAAGCCGCGGTGCCGTCGGCAGAAAGAAACACGCCGTTGGTCGTAGCAATCTGCTTGCCCTCAGCGTCGTACGCCTTCAGCGCAAACACCGACTTCGCCACGTTCTTCACAGCCGACGGCTGAGCCATTGCTCCGCTGAAGCAGAGCAACGAAATTAGGATTGTTGATAATATTCTTTTCATTGTTTTTTTATTGATAAGTTTGTAAGTCTTAGGATGCCATAGCCTCCTATAATGCCAAAAGCGACTTCGCGTTGTCCACAGCAGCCTGCGAAACATCGCTGCCGGAGAGCATCTGCGCAATCTCCGTGATGCGCTGTTCGTCGCTGAGCTGCGTCATCGTCGACACCGTGCCCTGCTCGGTCTCCTGCTTCGCCACCTTGTAGTGGGTAGATCCGGCGGCGGCAATCTGTGGCAAGTGGGTTATGCAGATCACCTGTCGGTTTGCCTTACCCATGTCGCGCATGATGTGCGCCATCTGCTCGGCTACCCTACCGCTCACACCGGTATCTATCTCGTCGAAGATGATTGTAGGCAAACCGATCGCCTTGCTTATCATCGCCTTCAGCGAGAGCATAACGCGGGCAATCTCGCCACCCGACGCCACCTGCGATACGGGTTGCATGTCGGTGCTGGAGTTGGCGCTGAAGAGGAACATCACCTTGTCGGCGCCGTTCGTAGAGAGGTCGGCTGGCGACACCTCCACCTTGAAGCGCACCTTCGGGATGCCGAGCGGAACGAGCAGTTTCGAAAGCTCCTGCTCCACCACCGTAGCCGACTTGCGGCGCATGTCTGTAAGCACGACGGCTTTCTCAACGCATACGGTGTGCAACTTCTCGACGCTGCGTTCCAGTTCCTGCAGCTCCTCGTCAGAGTTGTCGATGTTGTCGAGCTGCGCATTGATGCCGTTGAGACGGTCGAGCAGCTCGTCTACGGTCTGCACGTGGAACTTCTGCTGCAACGTATATATCGTATCGAGACGCTGGGTTATGAGATTAAAGCGTTGCGGGTCGTACTCTACGTCGTCCACCTTCGATGCTATCTCCTGCGAGATGTCCTTCAGTTCGACAAAGCAACTCTCAAGACGCTCGGCAAGCTCCTGCGCTTCGGGATAGACATCGGCTACGCTGCGCAACTGTGCGGCGATAGAGCGTGTGAGGTTCACGATGCCCGTGTCGTCACCCGAGAGTCCGTAATCAGCTTCATGCAGCGCACGCTTTATGTCTTCGGCATGACTCATCAGCTCCGCCTCCTGCTCCAGTTGCTCCTGCTCGCCCGAAGCAAGGTTAGCCTCGCTGAGCTCCTTCTGCTGAAAGCGCAGAAAGTCTTCGTTGTCGCGACTCGTGGCTATCTGTTCGCGCAACTCCTCGAGACGGCGCTGCGCAGAGCGATACTCAGCAAACGCCGCACGATAGTCGGCAAGCTGTTGGCGGTCGCGCGCAATGATGTCCACAACGTTCAGCTGGAAGTCTTCCTTGCTGAGCAGCAGGTTCTGATGCTGGCTGTGCACGTCGATGAGCTGTTCGCCAAGCTCGCGCATAAGGGCGAGCGTCACCGGCGTGTCGTTGATGAAGGCGCGACTCTTGCCGTTGGCGTTCACCTCGCGACGCAGCAGACACTCCTCCGGCTCGTAGTCGAGGTCGTTGTCCTCGAAGAAGTCTTTCAACACGTCGGAGTGATAGATACTAAGGTCGAATGTGGCTTCTATGATGCACTTGTCGCAACCGCGTTTCACCTGCTTCGCATCGGCGCGGTTGCCAAGCAGCAAGCCGATGGCGCCGATGACGATACTCTTGCCTGCGCCGGTCTCGCCCGTAATGACGGAGAAGCCTGGGTAGAGCGCCATCTCAAGATGGTCGATGAGCGTGAAGTTGCGTATGTCGAGTTTTTTTAACATAGACAATAGTTATAGATTATGTGTGTAGGAGCCTACTCCTTTATCTTCTCCCAAGCCGAATTCTGGCTTGCATTGATAGAGAAGAGAATGTCGTAGACCGTTTCTTTTTCTTTCTGTGTGCCCTTACCTTTATATATATTGGTAAGCTCGTCGCGCTTGTAGTCGGTCCAAATCTGCGGAAGCATACTAAGCGGACGGTCTTCGTGGCACTTCTTCAGACAGGTTTCGAGCGCTGTGGTCACGTTGCCGCGTCCGCGCTCCACGTTCGTCGCCATCTCGTCAAGACCAGTGCGATAGTAGTCGTACTGCAACTGGCGGAACGGCTTCATAGCGCCCTCAAGATAGTCGTTGATGATGGCGAAGCGGTTGCGTCCGTTGTCGAACGCCTTCCAGCCTGGATAGTTGAGGTTCTGTGCGTTGTTGGCAAGATTCATGCAGCGCTGCAGTATGTCCTCGCCACCCATCGGCGAGAACGAATCGAGATCCATGCCGATGATGAGGTAGGCGTAGTAGGCGATGAGCGCCGTGAGCTGGTTGTCCACCTGCTCCTCGTTGAACTGCAACTGGTCGAACTGTGCGTACTCGAAGTTGAAGTCGTTGTCGGTGTTGTTGTAGAGCGTCGTGGTGTAGGTGGAGTTGTACACAGGACGGTTTGCCTGTATCACAGCCTTGCACGTGAAGACGTTCGTGCTGTTGTCGTACGCCGTCACGGTGATGTTGAAGTTGCACGTGATGCGCTCGTTCTTCTGAAACTGAAGGTTGGTCCACTGGCGCTCGTTGATAAACTGCGTGAGGGTCTGCTCCAGCTCCTCGAACACCGAGTTGTCGGTGCCTTGAATCTGGTTGTGGTTGATCTTCACACGTGCGTTCAGCTCCTGCGCCTCAGCTTCTGTGGCAAAACCGAGCAACAGCAATGCGACGTATACGATTCTAACTATATAGCGCTTTATCATATTTATTAAAATGAGAAGTTTGTAACTACCCTACGACCAGCTCCAGCTCGTTGACGATGTCGACAGCGGTGTCTGCCTTCGACTTCTTGGGATAGGCATGGCGGAAGTCGCGACCGATAATCTCTATCTGATTGTCGTCGGTGCGGAAGCATGTGCCTTCGTTGCGCAGACTGTTCAGCACGATGAAGTCGGCATTCTTCTTCTGCAACTTACGCTCGGCGTTAGCCTGCTCGTCGTTGGTCTCGAGAGCGAACGCCACGATAGTCTGACGCTCGGTCTTCATCTGTCCGAGTGTGGCAGCAATATCTGGGTTCGGCGAGAGGTTAATCTGCATGTCGCCCTCACCGCGCTTTATCTTCTGGTCTGCCTGCACCGCCGGACGGTAGTCGGCTACAGCCGCAGCAAGTATAGCCACGTCAGCCGTCTTGAACGCCTCGGTAGCAGCGTCGTACATCTCACGGCACGACTCCACATCAACACGATTGATGGCATCGGAGCACTTCAGACTGACAGGTCCGGCTACGAGCGTGACGTCTGCACCGCGACGGCGACACTCCTCAGCTATGGCGAAGCCCATCTTGCCGCTTGAGTAGTTGCCGATGAAACGCACTGGGTCTATCTTTTCGTATGTAGGACCGGCTGTGATTACGATGCGCTTACCCTTCAGTGTGCTATTGCTGTCGTTCTGGTCGAAGAACTCCGACACACGGCGCGCTATCACTTCCGGCTCCTCCATGCGTCCCTTACCTTCGAGTCCGCTTGCAAGGAATCCGCTTGCAGGCTCAATGAAGCGGTTGCCGTAGGAAGCCAGTGTGCGCATGTTCTGCTGCGTAGACGGGTGGGCATACATGTCGAGGTCCATAGCCGGAGCTATGAACACGGGCGCCTTCATAGAGAGATATGTGGTGATGAGCATATTGTCTGCCACGCCGTGCGCCATCTTGCCGAGCGTGCTCGCCGTGCAAGGCGCTATGACCATTGCGTCAGCCCAAAGTCCGAGGTCGACGTGCGAGTTCCATGTGCCGTCGCGCTGCGAGAAGAACTCGCTGACAACGGGCTTGTGCGTGAGTGCGGAGAGCGTAATCGGAGTGATGAACTCCTTGCCTGCCGGCGTAATCACGACCTGCACCTCTGCGCCCTGCTTCACAAACTCGCGTATGAGCAGACACGACTTGTAGGCAGCGATTGATCCGGTTATGCCTAATACTATTTTCTTTCCTTTTAGCATGGTTTTATAGTTGTTGTGGTGAGATGGTGAGGTGGTGAGAATGGTGTGATAGTGAGGTGAGGTGGTGTGATGGTGAGGTGGTGAGATATGTCAACATCACAACATACATCTCTCAACATCTCAACACCTCAACACCTCAACACCTCAACATTACTTATTGAACCCTCTGAGGCGAATGCGTGTGAGCACCTGCTTGGTATTGAAAGTGAAGTCGCCGCCCATCATCCAGCTGTAGTAGCCTATGTCTGTGCGCAGCACATCGGCAACGGGGCGTCCCTTATACTTGCCGAAGTTGAACACCTCCACCTTCTGCTCCTTACCGTCGGCGTCGAGCACCGGCTTGCCGTCTGCACCTATCACCGGCTTCCACACAATGCGACCTGCGAAGTCTACGTTGTCGTTCTGCTTAGAGAACTCGGCGAGATAGTCCATGTCGTTCTCCAGAACGCGGTCGGGCTCCTCCTGCACACCAGGCGCATACTTGTCGAGCTCGCCCATCAGCACGCGGTATGTAGCCTCGGTGTCTTCGTCGGCACGATGCGCCGTGAAGTCGTCCTCCATCTTTCTGCCACAATAGAACTTGTACGCAGCAGCAAGGTTGCGGCGCTCCATCTTGTGGAAGATGGTCTGAGCGTCGATGAGACGAACCTTGGAGAAGTCGAAGTCGATGCCTGCACGCAGAAACTCCTCTGCGAGCATCGGTATGTCGAAATGGTTGGAGTTGTATCCGGCGAAGTCGCAGCCCTTGAACTTCTCGCAGAGCTGCGGTGCAAGCGTCTTGAACGTAGGCGCGTCCTTCACGTCGTCGTCGGTGATGCCGGTCAGCTCCACCACCTCGTGCGGTATGGGCTTCTCGGGGTTTACGAAGATGTTCTCGCGCTCTTCTGTGCCGTCGGGCGACACTTTAATGTACGATATCTGGATTATACGGTCGCGGATAAAGTCGAGACCTGTAGTCTCAAGGTCGAAGACGATAAGCGGACGTGTAAGATTGAGTTTCATTGTTGTCGTTGTTTTTTAAGAATTTAGCCGCACCAATATGGCGCGGCTATAAACTAAAGAGTGATATCTTTTGCTGTTTCTTCAAAGCATTAATCAGCCGCTAACGCACTGACCGACTTTATTAGTCGTTCAGCAGCATAGGCATGATGAGCATGAGAATCTCCTGACCCTCAGGCTGAACGGTAGGCACTACGACACCTGCACGGCTTGGGTCGGCAAGCAGGATAGTAACCTCGTCGCTTGCGATGTTGTTGAGAATCTCGTAGATGGCGCCGCCCTTGAAGCCGATGTCCATTTTCGCACCATTATACTCGCACGCCACGCTCTCCTTAGCACTTGTAGCGAAGTCGATGTCTTCTGCTGTGAGGCACAGACGCTGAGCCTCTACGTGGAAGCGGATGAGCTGGCTGCTCTCGCTTGCGAACGGCAGCACACGCTTCAGTGCGCCCATGAGCGACTTGCGGTCTACGTTGATGCTGTTGGTGTTGGCTGTCGGGATAACCGAGTTGTAGTTGGGATAGCGACCCTCAATCAAGCGGCAGTTGAGGCAACCGTCTGCGTAGCGCACCTCAGCGCCCTTGCTGTTGAACTTCACAACGACGTCGCCCTCGCACTTCGGCAGCACGCCCTTGAGCAGCTGTGCCGGCTTCTGCGGCAGGATGAACGATGCCGGAACGTCGTTCTTGATAGTAAGAATGCGGTTGCGCACGAGCTTATGACCATCGGTAGCCACAACAGCGAGGTTGTCGGCTGTGAGGTCGAAGTACACGCCGCCCATCACCGGACGAATCTCGTCCTGAGCTGTAGCGAAGAGCGAGCGAGAGAGATTCTCTGCGAAGAGAGTAGAATCCATAACAAGCGTTGTCACCTCACCGTCAAAGTCCTGCATCATCGGGAAGTCGTCGGCAGACAGCGCTGTCAGCTTGAACGAACCGTTGAGATAGTCGATGACAACCGAGAAGTCGTTCTCGTCTACATTGAAGCTGAGCGGCTGCTCGGGCAGCTCCTTCACGGCGTTGAGGATGGTGCGGTTGGAAAGCGCAAACTTGCCGTCGCCCGAGCACTCGGCAAGCTCTATAGTCGACTGCATCACGTTCTCAGAATCGCTGGCAGTTACAGTCAGAACGTTGTTTGCTACTTCAAAAAGGAAACAATCAAGAATGCTCAGAGTGTTCTTGCTGTTGATAACTCTTGCGAGGGTTTGGAGACGGCTGTTAAGCGCGCCGCTTGATAAAGTGAATTGCATTGATATTTGGCTTTATTGATTATACTTGTTTTGTATTTTTGAATATACTTGTTTTGTATTTTTGCTTACGCTATATTTTTAGGCAAATTTACTAAAAAATATCCGACTACGACAAAAACTCATTCAAAAGTTTCTTGTTTCGCCACATTTTTATTAATTTCGCAAACCAAAGAACAAACCTCATAGCTTTTATCACACAAATTAAATACAATACAGAAAATGGAATTACAAGGTAAAGTAATCGCTGTGCTGCCCGAGAGAAGCGGTGTATCGGCACGCGGTGAATGGAAATCACAGGACTATGTTATCGAAACACACGACCAATACCCGCGCAAGATGGTGTTCGGTGTGTTCGGTGCCGACCGCATCAGCCGTTTCAACATACAGGTAGGCCAGGAAGTGACCGTTTCTTTCGACATCGACGCTCACGAGTATCAGGGCCGTTGGTTCAACAACATCCGTGCTTTCGACGTTCGCCAGGTAGACCCTGCAACAGTTGGCGCAGCTCAGGCTGGCATCGTTCCGGGCGCAGTGTTCGGCGCAGCTCCGGCTCCGCAGCCCGCAGCTGCTCCTCAGCCTGCAGCTCCGGCTCCAGAGGCTGATCCGGTTAACGACCTGCCGTTCTAAGACGCAGAACGCAGCGCAAGGTTCAATACCAGACGGGAAAAGAATAATAGCAAAGACATTGCCGCATTATGGCAGAGTCTTTGCTATTATTCTTTTATTTATTTTGTACGTTTGCTTTATTTTACTAAATTTGCACAAAACAACATCATTCGTGGATTCGACGCAGACAAGCAAATGGAGCCAGGCGCAAACCAATCAGCAGGTTTGGCGCAAACCAATCGGCAGGCTCTTCAAAGCACGAATCCTTCCTTTTTTTCAACTAAAGCAAACAAACGAAGCAAATGGACATAAAGAAAAGACTGCAAGACATATACAAATTTCTGACCGTAGGAATATGGGGCGTCGGCAAGGACGATGTGCCTTCCATGCGTTTCCTGTTCTACAGCATACTGAAGAAGTTGCTGCTCGCCATCGAGTTCACCACCACAAAGCGCATAACGAGTGCGGCGGCAGCCCTCACCTACTCTACGCTGCTCGCCATCGTGCCCATCTTCGCCGTGGTGTTCGGCATAGCGCGCGGTTTCGGCTTCAACAAGTATATCGAGCTGTGGTTCAGAGAGTCGTTCTCCAGTCAGCCGCAGGTGGCGGAGATAATCATCGGCTTCGTCAACTCCTACCTCGTACACACCAAGAGCGGACTCTTCCTCGGCATCGGTTTGCTGTTCATGCTCTTCACCGTGATGATGCTTATCAGCAACATCGAGCGCACGTTCAACGACATCTGGCAGGTGAAGAAGCCGCGCAGCGTATTCCGCACCATCACCGACTACACGTCGATGCTTCTGCTTGTGCCGATAGTGATAGTTATCACGTCGGGTATAAGCATCTTCTTCGCCACTATCTTCAAGGAGATTGAGGACACGATGGTTATCGGTTCGCTGGCGCAGTTCTTCCTGCAGCTCATGCCCTACGCTATCATGTCGGGCGTGTTCATTGCGCTCTACCTCTTCATGCCCAACACAAAGGTGAAGGTGGGTTGCGCCATTGTGCCCGGCATACTCGCCGGTGTAGCCATGCAGGGTCTGCAGCTCTTCTACATCAACTCGCAGATTTGGGTGAGCAGCTACAACGCCATCTACGGTTCGTTTGCCGCTCTGCCGCTGTTCATGCTCTGGGTGCAGATATCGTGGCTGATATGCCTGTTCGGTGCGGAGCTGTGCTACGCCAATCAGAACATGGACGACTACGCTTTCAAGGCTAAGACCGAAGACCTCAGCCACCGCTACAAGACGCTGCTTTGCCTCGTCATATCGAGCCGCATCTGCCACCGCTTCAGCGAGGGCGGCAAGCCCTACTCGGCGCTGAAGCTGAAGCTCGACACGGGCATACCTATCCGCATCGTGAACGACCTGCTCTACGAGCTTGTGCAGATAGGCGTGCTCACCGAGATACCGGGCGGCGACAAGGATGGCGAGTCGCTCTATCAGCCTGCCGAATGTCTGTCGCGCCTGAGCGTGGGCACACTGATCGACCGCTTGGAAGCGCACGGCAAGTGGTCGCTCACGATTGACGTGAAGCGACTCTCGTCGGAGGCGTGGAAGAACATCATTGCCGAGCGCAACGCGTATCTGAACAGCCAGCGCGAAGTGCTGCTGAAAGACTTGTAAAAAACGACACAGAGCGTAGGTTGGGAGCGACACTTTCACGCTCCTTTTCCTATCGTTTAGTCATCGGACGGCGAACGCCATCCAATCAGATTTCGTCCGCCGCCCGATCGGATTGCGAACGCTATACGGCGACACTGGCTCACGAATTGGTGCTGCGGAGGCCGGAGACCTCCGCTACGAGAGAGGGCATCGTACGCAATATGACACAAAAAAAGGAGGCCACAGACCTCCTTTTTTTTTATAAATTCCTAAAACGTTTACTGCATTATTAACCGAAACGTTTACTTCACTACAACCTTCAATGTTGTGCCGTTGCTGAGCTTCACGATGTTCAGGCCCTTCTGCTTGCCGTTGATACGCTGACCAGCAGCATTGTAGCGTGCCACCTCAACAGCATTGTCTGCTGAACCTACGCTCTCAATAGCGGTCGGTTTCTCGATAAGATCCTTGCCCGTTACGTTCTCGATGCGGTTGTCAAGACGATTCTTCGTGTTGTGTTTGTTGAGGAAAGCCACAACCTTAAGGTCGTCCTTCTTCCACGCTTCGTCTACGTCAAACTCGTATGTAGCGCTGAACTTGTTGTCGTTCCATGTCAAGGCGTCACCCCAATTGCTGTTGTAATCACGAATCACATGCTGGTGGTAGAATTTAGAAGCACCAGATTGGTTTTTTGCCTTCACGTTATCTTCTGTCAAATACACAGTGAGCAGAGCATTTTCGGTGTCGTAGCCCTTGTTCGACTCGCCTGTAACGACAATTATCACTTTGCTTTCGCCTTCGTCATACGTAAGCGTCATGTCGAGTTTGGCGTCTGCCATCGTCTCGTCGAGGTAATAGTTGGTAATCGTTTTTATCTCGGCAGCGCTGCGCGGTATCGTCACGTTGTCTTTCTGGCCCGCAGCATACTGCGAGTCGAATGCCGGCTCGCGGTTGAACATCATAGCTGGAGCAAATGAGCCTCCGTTGTCGTTAAAAAGATAGAGCAATTTATTGTCACAAGCCTTTGTGAGCCAGTCGGTGTAGTAGCCGGCATGGTGGCATACAGCAAACACGCGAGTAGGATCTGCCTCCTCAAGATATGTGTGCAGGAATCCTGCTACTCGTGGACAGTTACCACACTTCTCTGTTGTGAACTCCTCGATGCATACATTGCGCTCGTACATTTTGTCAGCAATGCTAATCTTGCCATTAGCAACGGTGCTTGAAGCCCCGTTCTTATGACCGTTCACCTTTGTCACCTCTACCTTTACTTCCTTCAGACCTTCTGTGTTGCCACAAGGTACGCTCGCCTTGAATGTTCCGTAAGCGCCTACACCTACTGCCGGACTTACATCTACACTCTGCTCGCTGCCTGCAACACCGTCAACACTTACAACATATCCAAGACTGCTCACAGCCTCTTTAGAGTTGTTCATGAACTTCACAGCAACTGCAAGATCCTTGTTCTTAACACCCTTAAGTGTTCCGAAATCTTCTGGCAACACGGCGTATTCTGCGAAATCACCTTCTACGAGCACCTGGATACTCATATTGGCACCACCCATACCAAACTCGTTCCAACCGGCATTATTACCAATCTTGCAATATACCCAAAGACTCTGGTTTTCAAGACCTTCTTCTACAGCCGAGAACGGAAACGATTTGTAATCCTTTTTATTGCTGAGCTGGGTGTAGCTATAGCCTGCATAGAGAACCTCGCCTGCCTGAATGGTGTAGGGCTCGTCGAACTTCACTTCGTTCCAACCTACCGCACCATTCTGAACGTCCGCAGTTCTACAGACTTCGCCCGGAGCAGATCCACCTTGCTTAAAAAGACTAACCGAACTATTGCCTATCTCCTCAGTAAGTCCGAAGCGCATACCAACAATGTTCTTGCCTACGTATGGCTTCAGAATTTCCTCAGACAAGCAGATTGCTACCTTATTCTCACCAGGATAATCAGGAAGCCCCATACCCTTGTGTGATTCTGCCAGAGCGTCCGAATTGTAGTAGCCCAACCAACGCTGATTGGCTGCAATCTTCTTTGCCGCTTTTTGCACAACCACACTTTGCTGTGCGAAGTACGGACATTGCTCCACCACACCTGCTTTTTGGTGCTGTACGTCTACTTGCGCGCTGACTGTCAACGACATAGCCAAGGCTGCAATTGAAAGTAAGAATTTCTTCATAACCAAAAAAAATTAGATTGTTATTATTATTTGTGCCAAAGTTAGCAACATTTTTTTTACGAACAAATATTTTAACGTCTTATTTTTTATTTTAGTCGCATTTTACTATCCTACCCACACCATCAAGCCCCTATTCGCCAGTTCTCGTTCTTAGACTACGAAATAAAGAACGGGAAAATTGGGTAGAATTACAGTGATCTGCAACTTCATGAAAGCCAACAACATACAGAACAAAATCACACTTTTATGAACGTTCAACAGCTATAAAACTACATTTTTATGAACGTTCAACAGCTATAAAACTACACTTTTATGAACGTTCAACAGCTATAAAACTACACTTTTATGAACGTTCAACAGCTATAAAACCATACTTTTGGGTAGCGTAAACAGAACACAGCGAACAAAATATTTATTAAAATAAAAAAACAAGAACAAATACTTGCAATTACAAACGAACATAGCATATTTACAATGCTTGTCTATTATTAGAAGGATTCTGGAGCCACGATTGCCTTGATATAACTCGTAGCTTGTTTTTTATAAAAATAGTGTAAACAAAACCATGGCATGGTTCTGTTTACACACCACAACAACTAATTCTGCAAAAACATTCTTTTATATTGCTGTCCGGTAAAACATAAAATGTGGTCAAAGACGGGCTGAAAGCCCAATAATCACATAGCCCAGGGCAGCGCCCTGGGTAAGCATTATATCCCCATATCTCCATCCGCCCTGTAAGGGCAAAAGCCTAATTATTAAGGTGTTGCCCCTGCAGGGCGCACTACTCAATATATACACCCAATACCCATGGCGTTGCCATGGGCTATGTGATTATTGGGCTTTCAGCCCGCATAGTATATAGGCTTCCACCTTTAGTAAATAATGCAATAAAACACTGAATAGCAAAGCAATATAAGGGTTAATAATTGTTTACCGGACAGCAATAATTCCTTTACTACTTTTTTCAAATAAGCGTATTATTCATTAATAGGACACGTAATGTAAACACGACCAGATCCCGACCCAGACGCACTTCCTACTAACGCTTTACCATTTTTAAGAACTTCTATTGAACCTTGATACTGTGCAGAATATCCACCACCATCGCGTCCAGATGCAGACAATGATGGTTTGAAACTTTTACCAACAGGACCTACCACCTTTGTAAAGGTAAATGTTCCATATTCACCTTCTACTGACAAACCATTTTTATCTTGAAATTCAATTGTGCTTGATTCAGAACGTACTTGGTTAGAATGAGCAAATGGACCTCTATAGGAAGCGCTCCCTTTCATAGAATATTTAATATAATACTTATCCTTTCCATTTCCACCCAATTCATCATCATTTGAAGAACAGGAAAAGAACAAAAAACTACTTAATCCAAGCATTAAAAATAACAGATTCCTTTTCATAAAATAAAACATAACTATATAAACATTTTTTATATTTACTACCCAATCTCCACAACCTCAAGCCTATCGCCCTCGACACGAAAGCGCACGTCGCGGCGAGCGAACTCCATGCCGTACACCTTTGTGGGGTTGTCGTGATACTGCGGACGGGGGTCGAGCGCGAGCACTTTCTTGAGCGACGCAAGCTCTTCCGCTGTGAACTCTGAAGCCAAGCTGTCGGGAAAGACGACGTGCAGACAGCGCGCGGCTGTGGCATCGACGAAGCCGCTGCGGGCGTCGGGATGCGAGTCGGCATAAGTAACGTAAGGCTTTATGTCGTAGATAGGTGTGCCGTTCATGAGGTCGGCACCAAGAACATGAATGAGCGGCCCGTCGGCTGCATCGTAGTCGATGCGGTCGATGCGCACGGAAGAAAGACCCAGGCGATTGGGACGGAAGGGCGAACGCGTAGCAAAGACACCCACCTTAGTGTTGCCGCCAAGACGCGGCGGACGCACGACGGGGCTTGTAGCCTCGTGCCTGTTGGCAGAGAACTCCCACACGAGCCACAGATAGTCGAAGTCCTCCATGCCGCGCAGAGCGTCGGCGTTGCGGTACTTCGGCACGAACTCTATCGTTCCGCGCAGCGTGTCGGCAAGTCCGCTCTGCTTGGGTATGCCGAACTTAGTGGCAAAGGGCGAACGAAAAAAAGCTATCGGTTCTATTTCCATCGTTTCAAGTCATTATAAAATAGTATGTGAGGAAAGGGCAATGCAGAATAAATGTCAACACCTCAACATCTCAACACCTCAACATCTCAATTCACCGTGATGTGGAAGCATCCCTGCTTCACCTCGTACTTCACGAGGCATCGCTTCTGCTCGCGCATATCGCGCAACACCTCAGAGAGCACCCACTTCAGCGAGTCGTTGCGCACCTGTCGGCGGCGCGGTCCGTCGGGGTCCTCCACGGTGTGGTAGCGGTTGTAGCAAATGTCGAACGTAGTGCCGTAGAGATGGCACGAGTTCTCGGTGGCGTTAGAGTTGCGGCGGCGCAACTTCTCCACGTCCGCCTTGCTGCGCAGCACCGATGTAACGATCACCTTATGCAGCGGAATCTGCTTGGTCTGCAGGCTGTCGAAGAAGCTGCGGCCTATATCCTGAAGCAATATGGCGGCACGCGGCACGAGATAAGGTATGCTGCTGCGCATACGACTGTCGATGTGGTAGAACGGATTGCTGCCCACGTACACCAGTTCCGACTTGCGGTGCTCGGCATCGGCACGGTCAACAACCGCCTTCACGCCGTAGCGAGCGGCAGCCACGAGCTGCACATCGTTCTGATCGGGGAACGTGTTGCCGAAGTGGGGCACGCTGTATATGCGGTTCTTCACGGGAGTGCCGTCGGCAGCGAAGAAGCGCGACGGGCGACCCAATGGCTTGGGCGCTGCGGCGGGCACGCTCGCCACCTCCTTTCGGGAGATGGCAGCCGACTGTGCAGCCAGTTCTGTTCGGAGCGAGTCGGAGGCAGCCAAGCTGTCGGCAACGGCAGCGCTGTCGGCCTGACTTACAGACTTTTCTGCTGGCGCAAACGCCAGTTCGGGATGGGTGCAACGCAGCATGGCGAGCAAAACAACAGCCACGCCGAACGCCTGCGTATATCTTTTAGGAGAAATTTTCATCATAATGGATGCAAATTTAGACAAAATCGAGGACAATACAAAACATGTGCTCTTGTTTTTATTGTTGTTTGTTTTGTATTGTCTTGTATTTTCATTAACTTTGCATCCAAAATAGTAGACTGAATATTTTGATAGAAAGACATATCATATTAGAGGATATCGACCCCGTAGTATTCTACGGTGTGGGCAACGGGCATCTGCAGATAATAAAGTCGCTCTACCCGAAGCTGCGCATAGTGGCACGCGACAACGTGATACGCGTGCTGGGCGACGAGGAAGAGATGGCTGCCTTCGAGGAGAACGTGGAGAAGATGCGCCGACATGTGCTGAAGTTCAACAACATCAACGACGAGGACATTCTCGACATCATCAAGGGCAAGCAGACAAAGGCCGACAGCGTGAAGGGCGTCATCGTGTACAACATTTCGGGAAAGCCGATAAAATGCAAGAGCGAGAACCAGCAGCAGCTGGTGGACGCATACGAGAAGAACGACATGATATTCGCCACCGGCCCCGCCGGAACGGGAAAGACATACCTCAGCATAGCTCTGGCAGTGCGCGCACTGAAGGAGAAGACCATACGCAAGATAATACTCTCGCGTCCGGCTGTGGAGGCTGGCGAGAAGCTCGGCTTCCTGCCAGGCGACATGAAGGACAAGATTGACCCGTACCTGCAGCCGCTCTACGACGCGCTCGAAGACATGCTGCCCGCCGTGAAGCTGCAGGACATGATGGAGAAGAATGTAATACAGATTGCTCCGCTCGCCTTCATGCGAGGACGCACGCTCAGCGACGCTGTGGTGATACTCGACGAGGCGCAGAACACTACACCGGCACAGATACGAATGTTCCTCACACGAATGGGATGGAACACGAAGATGATTATCACCGGCGACATGACGCAGATAGACCTGCCGCGCGGACAGAAGAGCGGACTCACCGAGGCGCTCGACATACTGAAGGACGTGGAGGGCATCGGCTTCGTAAAACTCGGACAGAAAGACATCGTAAGACATAAGCTTGTGACGCGCATCGTGAATGCTTACGACGCTCACGACGCTCACGAAAAAACTCAAAATTAAAAAACAGTTATGAAAGCACTTACAAAGACCGATTTTCATTTCGAAGGTCAGAAAAACGTGTATCACGGAAAAGTTCGCGACGTGTATGACATCAACGACGACGTGATTGTAATGGTAGCAACAGACAGAATCTCTGCGTTTGACGTTATCCTGCCGAAGGGTATTCCGTTCAAGGGACAGGTTCTGAACCAGATTGCAGCCAAGTTCCTTGATGCCACTACAGACATCTGCCCCAACTGGAAGCTCGCCACACCAGACCCGATGGTAACCGTAGGTTTGAAATGCGAGGGTTTCCGCGTTGAAATGATCATCCGCTCTATCCTTACTGGCTCGGCATGGCGCGCATACAAAGACGGATGCCGCGAACTCTGCGGCGTGAAGTTGCCGGAGGGTATGAAGGAGAACCAGCGTTTCCCGGAGCCTATCATCACTCCGACAACTAAGGCAGACGAGGGACACGACCTCAACATCTCTAAGGAGGAAATCATCGCTCAGGGCATCGTAAGTGCTGAGGACTATGCTGTGATGGAGGACTACACACGCCGCATCTTCCAGCGCGGCCAGGAGATGGCTGCTCAGCGCGGCTTGATCCTCGTAGACACAAAGTACGAGTTCGGCAAGCGCGACGGCAAGGTATATCTCATCGACGAGATTCACACTCCCGACTCTTCACGCTACTTCTACGCTGACGGATACGAGGAGAAGTTCGAGAAGGGTCTGCCGCAGAAGCAGCTCTCGAAGGAGTTCGTACGCCAGTGGCTCATCGAACACAACTTCATGAACGAACCCGGACAGACAATGCCCGAAATCACCGACGAATATGCTGAGAGCGTGAGCGAGCGCTACATCGAACTCTACGAGCATATCACAGGCGAGAAGTTCGACAAGAACGTTGAAGAGGGCGACATCGCAGCACGCATCGAGAAGAACGTGGCTGACTACCTCGCTACACGCAAGTAGCAACGCATAACGGGTGCAGAATATCTGATGTCGGGAAACAAATTCCTGCGACATCTGATATTCTACACCCTACATTATTATATATACATATATGAGAAACCGCACCTAATAGGGGTACGGAAAGAACAAAGAAAACAAATAAAGACAATGGTTTACAGACAGGAAAAGATAAAGCCCTACAACGACAAAGAGGAGAAGGGCGCGCAGGTGGAACAGATGTTCGACAACATCGCACACTCGTATGACAAGCTCAACCACCGCCTGTCGTGGAACATTGACAAGCTGTGGCGAAAGAGAGCTCTCAACCGACTGAAGCCTTACAAGCCGCAAAGCATTCTCGACATCGCTACGGGCACGGGCGACTTCGCTATACAGGCGGCACAGACGCTACAGCCGAAGCAAGTGACCGGCACGGACATAAGCGAGGGAATGATGAATGTGGGCAGACAGAAGGTGAAGGCGCTGAAGCTCGACAGCGTGATATCGTTCGCCAAGGAAGACTGCATGGCGCTCTCGTTCGAAGACAACACGTTCGACGCCGTAACTGCGGCGTTCGGCATTCGCAACTTCCAGAACCTCGACCAGGGACTGCGCGAGATGTGCCGCGTGCTGAAACCGGGCGGACATCTCTGCATCGTGGAACTGACATCGCCTGTGATGTTCCCGATGAAGCAATTGTTCAAGGTCTACTCGCACACGGTGCTGCCCATATACGGACGTCTTATCTCGGGCGACAGAGTGGCTTACTCGTACCTCACGGCTACCATAGAGGCGTTCCCGCAAGGCGAACGAATGGTGGGGATACTGAAGGCAGCGGGCTTCGCCGAAGCTACATTCAAGCGATTGACACTCGGCATCTGCACGCTATATCTCGCTACAAAATAGAGATATCTCAACACCTCAACCCATCAACACCTCACCCCATCACACCCCATCAACACCTCAACATCTCAACATCAACATTCACACTATGGACAAGTACGGTTTAATCGGTTTCCCACTGGGACATTCCTTCTCCATCAGCTACTTCAACGAGAAGTTCGCAAACGAAGGCATCAAAGCGCGCTACATAAACTATGAGATTCCGCAGATAGAAGACTTGAAGGAGATTCTCGCTTCAAATCCGGAGTTGCGCGGACTCAACGTGACTATACCATACAAGCAGCAGGTGATACCCTACCTCGACGAGCTTAGTCCGGAAGCACGCGCCATAGGTGCTGTCAACGTGATACGCGTGACGCACAAGAACAAGAACGTGATACTGAAGGGATTCAACAGTGACGTAATCGGTTTCACACGAAGCATCGAGACAATGCTCGAGCCTTGCCATAAGAAGGCACTCATACTCGGCACGGGTGGCGCATCGCTCGCCATCAACTACGGACTCAAGTCGCTCGGACTCGAGACGCTGTTCGTGAGCCGCACGAAGAAGCCTGGCTGCATAACATACCAGGAGGTGACGCCGGAACTGATAAAGGAGTACAACGTCATCGTCAACTGCACTCCGCTGGGCATGTACCCGAAGGCTGACACCTGCCCCGACCTGCCGTACGAGGCTATGGACTGCCACACCATACTCTACGACCTCATCTACAATCCGGACGAGACGCTGTTCATGAAGAATGGCGCACGCTATGGCGCCAACACAAAGAACGGACTGGAGATGCTGCTGTTGCAGGCTTTCGCAAGCTGGGACTTCTGGCACAGCGACAAATAAAGACACCCTACCTTATTATATTGTATTGCCGCAGGATTATATTATATATTGCCATCGGATTATATTATATATTGCCGCAGGCAACAACTCAAAACTCAGAAATCAAAAATAAAAACTCATAATATGGACACATCTAACAGATACATGATGCGCGGCGTAAGCGCAGCTAAAGAAGACGTACACAACGCCATCAAGAACATCGATAAGGGTCTCTATCCGCAGGCTTTCTGCAAAATAATCCCCGATATCCTCGGCGGCGACCCCGAATACTGCAACATCATGCACGCCGACGGTGCTGGCACCAAGTCGTCGCTCGCCTACATGTACTGGAAGGAAACCGGCGACCTCAGCGTATGGAAAGGCGTGGCTCAGGACGCTATCGTGATGAACACCGACGACCTGCTCTGCGTGGGCGCCGTTGATAACATCCTCGTTTCGAGCACAATCGGACGCAACAAGATGGTTATCCCGGGTGAGGTTATCTCGGCTGTTATCAACGGCACAGACGAACTGCTCGAGGATCTGCGCAAGATGGGCGTAGGCGTTTACGCTACCGGCGGTGAGACAGCCGACGTTGGCGACCTCGTGCGCACTATCATCGTCGACTCTACAGTTACATGCCGCATGAAGCGCAGCGACGTAATCGACAACGCTAACATCCGTCCGGGCGACGTTATCGTAGGTCTGGCTTCATTCGGTCAGGCTACATACGAGAAGCAGTACAACGGCGGTATGGGTTCTAACGGACTCACCAGCGCTCGCCACGACGTGTTCTCGAAGTATCTCGCAGAGAAATATCCGGAAAGCTACGACCACGCTGTGCCCGAAGAGCTCGTATACAGCGGTGGCTGCCGTCTTGACGACAAGGTGGAGGGCACACCGGTAACAGCCGGACAACTCGTTCTCTCGCCGACACGTACATACGCTCCGGTCATCAAGCGCCTGCTCGACGAGCTGCGTCCGGAGATTCACGGTATGGTTCACTGCACCGGCGGCGCACAAACAAAGGTGCTGCACTTCGTCGGCGAGAACTGCCGCGTAATCAAGGACAACATGTTCCCGATTCCGCCGTTATTCCGCCTCATTCAGGAGCAGAGCCACACCGACTGGAAGGAGATGTACAAGGTATTCAACATGGGTCACCGCATGGAGATTTACGTACGTCCGGAGGTTGCAGAGAAGGTTATCGCTATCAGCAAGAGCTTCAACATCGACGCACAGATCGTAGGACGCATCGAAGAGGGCAAACGCTCACTCCTCATTAAGTCTGAATACGGAGAGTTCGAGTATTAATAAGATGGTGAGAGGTTGTTGTGTTGAGATGTTGACATATCTCAACATCACAACACCTCAACATTACAACACCTCAACATTACAACACCTCACCACCTCAACACCTCAACATCACAACATCTCACCCCACACCCCACACCATAACAACATTAAATTTGACAAATGGCAGAAAACAATAACATATTAGAAAAACTCGACGGACTTGAGGCACGCTATGAGGAAGTATCAACCCTCATCACCGACCCTTCTGTAATCGCCGACCAACAGCGCTACGTGAAACTGACAAAGGAGTACAAGGATCTTGAAGACATTATGAAGCTCCGTCAGAAGTATATCAATTGTCTTAACGGCATCGCTGAGGCAAAGGATATCATCATGAACGAGCAGGATGCGGAGATGAAAGAGATGGCGCGTGAGGAACTCGCCGTAAACGAAGAACTCCAGCCAAAACTTGAGGAAGAAATAAAGATTGCTCTTGTGCCGAAGGACCCCGAGGACGCAAAGAACGTACAGATGGAGATTCGCGCCGGTACTGGTGGCGACGAGGCTTGTCTCTTTGCCGGCGAGATATTCATGATGTACAAGAAATACTGCGAGTCGAAAGGCTGGACAGTGTCTGTAACAAGCGAGAGCGAAGGCGCTGTCGGCGGCTTCAAGGAAATCTGCTTCGCTGTAAGCGGCGACAACGTATACGGCACATTGAAGTATGAGTCGGGTGTTCACCGCGTACAGCGTGTGCCTGTTACCGAATCAAACGGACGCATGCAGACTTCTGCTGCTACCGTAGCCGTTCTTCCTGAGGCAGACCCGTTCGAGGTTAACATCAACGAGGGCGAAATCAAGTGGGATACATTCCGTTCGTCAGGTGCTGGCGGACAGAACGTGAACAAGGTGGAGTCGGGTGTGCGTGCCCGCTATATGTGGAAGAACCCGAACACCGGAGAGGTTGAGGAAATCCTCATCGAGTGTACCGAGACCCGCGACCAGCCTAAGAACAAGGAAAGAGCTCTTGCACGTCTGCGTACATATATATATGATAAGGAGCACCAGAAGTATGTCGACGACATCGCAAACCGCCGCAAGACTCTCGTCTCTACCGGCGACCGCTCGGCAAAGATTCGTACATACAACTTCCCGCAGGGCCGTGTAACCGACCATCGCATCGGCATGACCGTATACGACCTCCCCGGCTTCATGGGCGGCAACATCCAGCAGATGATCGACGCACTCACCGTAGCAGAGAATGCGGAGAAGATGAAGGAGAACGAATTGTAATCGGTTGCAACCAAAAGTAATTATATCTATTTTTTAGCATCAGTTTATAAAACTTATTGTATAATCAATTTGTAAAACCAATCGTTATGAACAGATCAGAATTAGTAAGCCAGATAAAGACAAAGCGATCGTTCCTCTGTGTAGGTCTTGACACCGACTTGAAGAAGGTGCCACAGCATATCCTCAACGAGGAAGACCCGATCTTCGCCTTCAACAAGGCAATCATCGACGCAACAGCCCCCTACTGCGTTTCTTACAAGCCAAACCTTGCTTTCTACGAGGCATTCGGCGTGAAGGGTCTCATCTCTTTCGAGAAGACAATCAAGTATCTAAAGGAGAACTACCCCAACCACTTCATCGTGGCTGACGCAAAGCGCGGCGACATCGGCAACACAAGTGCAATGTACGCTCGCACATTCTTCGACGAGTACGACGTAGACTCGCTCACCGTAGCTCCGTACATGGGCGAAGACAGCGTCACGCCGTTCCTCGGCTACAAGAACAAGTGGGTTATCCTGCTCGCTCTCACCAGCAACAAGGGAAGTCACAACTTCCAGCTCACAGAAGACAAGGACGGTGAGCGTCTGTTCGAGAAAGTGCTGCGCACATCTCAGCAGTGGGGCGACAAGGAGAACATGATGTACGTTGTCGGAGCTACACAGGGCCGCATGTTCGAGGATATCCGCAAGATAGTTCCCGACCACTTCCTGCTCGTTCCTGGCGTTGGTGCTCAGGGCGGTTCGCTTGAGGAAGTATGCAAGTACGGCATGAACGCTGACTGCGGACTTCTCGTCAACAGCTCTCGCGGAATCATCTACGCTTCTAACGGCGAAGACTTCGCAACTGTTGCTGCAGAGAAGGCAAAGGAACTGCAGATGCAGATGGATGCTGAGCTGAAAAAATACGGCATTTAAAGCCTCACATCGGGCTTTTTTCGTAAAAACAGACGTATTTTCAGACAAAATTGATAAATATGTATTGTTAAAAAGCATAATGTAAATTAATTTTCTTACATTTGCAACATCTATAGACAACTATCATCTATATATTTGCAAGAATAACATAGAAAAAACAGAAATGGAATTTACAGCAGAACAGATAGCGAGCGTGATTGGCGGTCGCGTAGAAGGCAACAAAGATGCGAAAATCAACACCTTCGCAAAGATAGAAGAAGGTGTAGAAGGCGCCATCTCATTCCTTTCAAACCCGAAATACACCCACTACATCTACGACACCAAGTCGTCGGTAGTGATTGTCAACAACGATGTAGAGCTTGAGCACCCCGTTCAGGCCACACTCATACGTGTTGACAACGCATACGAGTGTATTGCCAAGCTGCTCCAAATCTATGAAGCAAGCAAGCCGAAGAAGACTGGCGTTGCTCCGCAGGCATACGTATCGCCGACTGCAAAGCTCGGCAAGGACTGCTATGTGGGTCCGTTTGCATGCATCGGCGATAACGCCGTTGTAGGCGACAACTGCCAGATCTATCCTCACGCCGTAATCGGCGACAACGTGAAGATGGGCGACAACTGCCTCATCTACCCTAACACGACCATCTATCAGGGCTGTAAGCTCGGCAACAACGTAACTCTTCACGCCGGCTGCGTAATCGGTTCTGACGGATTCGGCTTTGCTCCTAACGCAGAAGGCTACGACAAGATACCGCAGATTGGCATCGTGACCATCGAGGACAACGTTGAAATCGGCGCTAACACTTGTGTAGACCGTTCGACAATGGGTTCTACCTTCATCCGCAAGGGCGTTAAGCTCGACAACCTCGTGCAGATTGCCCACAACGTGGAGATTGGCGAGAACACAGTGATGTCGGCTCAGGTAGGCATTGCAGGCAGCACAAAGGTAGGTTCATGGTGTATGTTCGGCGGTCAGGTTGGCTTGGCAGGACACATCACAATCGGCGACCGCACCCTTCTCGGAGCACAGTCGGGCGTACCGGGCAACTTGAAAGGCAACGAAGAACTCATCGGCACACCGCCGATGCCACTGCGCCAGTACTTCAAGTCGCAGGCTATCTTCCGTCGTCTGCCTGATATGTACAAGGACTTGAACGACCTGAAGAAAGAGATGGAGTCGCTCAAGAACAACGATAAATAAACAACAAACAATATAATAATGTCAAAACAAAAGACACTTAAAGGCAGTTTCTCTTTGTGCGGCAAAGGCCTGCACACCGGTTTGAGTCTCACCGTGACATTCAACCCTGCCCCTGAGAACACTGGCTATAAAATACAGCGCATCGACCTCGACGGTATGCCTACAATCCAGGCAATCGCTGAGAACGTTATAGACACACAGCGTGGCACCGTTTTGGGTAAAGGCGATATGCGCGTGTCTACCATTGAGCACGGTATGGCTGCCCTCTACGCTATGGGCATCGACAACTGTCTCATCCAGGTGAACGGCCCCGAGTTCCCTATCCTCGACGGTAGTGCGGCTCTGTACGTTGACAAGATCAACGAAGTGGGCATTGAGGAGCAGAACGCTCCTAAGGACTGGTATATCATCCGCCACAAGATTGAGGTGAAGGACGAGGAGACCGGTTCTTGCATCACCATCCTTCCCGACGAGGAGTTCTCGCTCACAGCAATGTGCTCGTTCAACTCCAAGTTCGTCAGCTCACAGTTTGCCACACTCGACTGCATCGACAAGTTCGGCACCGACATCGCTCCGGCACGTACCTTCGTATTCGTACGCGACATCGAACCGCTGTTGAAGGCCAACCTCATCAAGGGCGGCGACCTCGACAACGCCATCGTCATCTACGAGATGCAGACCACACAGGAGCGTCTCGACTCGCTTGCAGACATGATTCACGTAGAGCGTCGCGACGCTACTGAGCTTGGCTACATACAGCACAAGCCGCTTGTTTGGGACAACGAGTGCACACGCCACAAGTTGCTCGACGTAATCGGCGACATGGCTCTCATCGGCAAGCCTATCAAGGGTCGCATCATCGCCACACGCCCCGGTCACACCATCAACAACAAGTTTGCACGCCTCATGCGCCGCGAGATTCGCAAGCACGAGATTCAGGCACCGATATACGACCCGAACGAAGCACCGCTGATGGACAACATCCGCATCCGCGAGCTTCTCCCCCATCGCTATCCGATGCAGCTTGTCGACAAGGTGATAAGCCTCGGCGCCACAAGCATCGTAGGCGTGAAGAACATCACAGCCAACGAGCCGTTCTTCGTAGGCCACTTCCCGCAGGAACCTGTCATGCCGGGCGTGCTTCAGATTGAGGCGATGGCTCAGTGCGGCGGTCTGCTGGTGCTCAACACTCTCGAAGAGCCTGAGCGCTGGTCTACCTACTTCATGAAGATAGATGACGTGAAGTTCCGCCAGAAGGTTGTTCCGGGCGACACACTTCTCTTCAAGGTCGACCTGCTTGCGCCGTTGCGCCATGGCATCTCGTCGATGAAGGGCTACGTGTTCGTAGGCGACCACGTCGTTTCGGAGGCTACATTCACAGCACAGATTGTAAAGAACAAGTAAACAGTAAAGAAGATGTGTCAAAAGGGAGTCTGCCACGTGTAACTTCATTTTGGCACATCTCCATAAAATATAATCAAGATGAATCAAATCAGTCCTTTAGCATACGTACATCCCGAAGCAAAGCTTGGCGATAACAACATCATCGGCCCGTTCTGCTACATCGACCGTGATGTAGAAATCGGCGACAACAACGTAATGCAGAACAGTGTAACCATCCATGTAGGTGCACGCATCGGCAGCAACAACGAGTTCTTCCCCGGCGCAAGCATCTCTACAAAGCCGCAAGACCTCAAGTTCCGTGGCGAGGAGACGACCTGCGTTGTCGGCGACAACAACTCTATCCGCGAGAACGTAACCATCTCACGCGGTACAGCGTCGAAAGGCAAGACCGTTGTCGGCTCCAACAACCTTCTGATGGAGAACATGCACGTAGGACACGATTGCGTGCTCGGTAGCGGACTGATTATCGGCAACTCTACAAAGCTTGCCGGCGAGGTAGTCATCGACGACAACGCCATCCTCTCTGGTTGCGTCCTCGTTCACCAGTTCTGCCACATCGGCGGCTACGTAATGGTGCAGGGCGGTTCGCGCTCTCCGATGGACATCCCGCCGTACATCATCGCCGGTCGCGACCCGCTGAAGTATTGCGGTCTGAACATCGTAGGTCTGCGCCGCCGCGGATTCAGCAAGGAGCAGATCGACCTCATCCACAACACCTACCGCCTGCTCTACAACACAGGCACACTGAAGGAAGGCATCGAGGAGGTACGCAAGACATTGCCTATGACAAAGGAAGTGGAATACATCCTCAACTTCGTAGAGACTTCACAGCGCGGAATCATCCGATAGACATCATCAAAAAAACACTACTGTTTTCAAGAAATAGAGATAATAGAGACAATAGAGACAATGCAGCATTCGAGATACTGCGTTGCCGCTATTGTCTCTTTTTTTGTTTCCGTATATTATATGGCAAAAACACTGATAGTAATACTCGGTCCGACGGGCGTAGGCAAGACAGAACTGTGCCTGCAAGTGGCCGAGCACCTCAACATACCGATCATCAACGCCGACTCCCGACAGATATTCGAGGAGATACCCATAGGCACCGCCGCACCCACCGCCGCACAGCGCGCCCGAGTGCCTCACTACTTCGTTGGCACCCACCACATCGGCGACTACTATAGTGCGTCGATGTACGAGAGTGATGTGATGCAGCTGCTCACCGCCGACCTCTTCGAGCGCTACGACACGGCGCTGCTCACGGGCGGCTCGATGATGTACATCGACGCCGTGTGCAACGGCATCGACGACATACCCACCGTCGACGACGAGACGCGCGAATGGATGAAGCAGCGACTTGCCGACGAGGGACTTGAGCGACTCGTTGCCGAACTGAAGGTGCTCGACCCCGAGCACTGGGCGATTGTCGACCGCAACAACCCGCGCCGCGTAGTGCATGCACTCGAGATATGCCACTGCACGGGCCAGACCTACACCTCGTTTCGCAAGAGCGAGCGCAAGGAACGCCCGTTCAACATCATAAAGATTGGCTTGACCCGCCCGCGCGACGTACTCTACGACCGCATCAACGCACGCGTTCTCGACATGATTGACGCCGGACTCGAGCAGGAGGCGCTTGCCGTTTACCCGCAACGCTCGGAGAACGCCCTGAACACCGTGGGCTACAAGGAGATGTTCGAATATCTCGACGGACTCACCACCCTCGACGAGTGCATCTTCAAGATACAGAGCAACAGCCGCCGCTACTGCCGCAAGCAGCAGACATGGTTCAAGCGCGACGCTTCTATCCACTGGTTCTGCCCCGATAACATTAAAGAAATCATAAATTTCATTGATACAAGTCTCGTAGGTTAAGCAAAATATGTACTTTTGCATATTCATAACTATAAATCAATAAATAAACCGGCGGCATGTCATTGGCATGCGGCAACTTGAAAAATAACAATAAGATGAAAAAAGTAAAGCTGATTCTCACCTGGTGTCTGCAGAAGGCGCGCACTTTCTGCCATTGGTACCGCAACCTCTACCGAGGCCGCAAATGGTACGCCAAGACACTCATAGGCATAGCTTCGTGCATCGTTGCCTTCTTCCTCTACCTCGGAGCTGTCGACATCAACCTCCTGTGGCTCTTCGGCAAGTCGCCGGGCTTCATCGCCATCAAGGATGCCGTAACCAGTGAGGCGTCGGAGATATACAGCGACGACGGTGTGCTCATCGGCAAATACTTCAACGAGAACCGCACACCGGTGAAGTTTGAGGACGTGAACCCCGTCTTCTGGAAGGCTCTCATCGCTACCGAGGACGAGCGCTTCTACAGCCATCACGGCATCGACTACAGAGGTCTTGTGAGCGCTGTGAAGGACGCTGTGGTGCATCACGACGCACGCGGCGCCTCTACCATCACGCAGCAGCTTGCCAAGAACATGTTCCGCATGCGCACCAACTACTCTACCGGTCTGCTCGGCATGATTCCAGGCGTGCGCATGCTCATCGTCAAGTCGAAGGAGTGGATCATAGCCACCAAGCTCGAGATGACGCACAACAAGAACGAGATTCTCACCATGTACGCCAACACCGTCGACTTCGGTAGCAACGCCTTCGGCATCAAGACCGCAGCGAAGACCTACTTCAACTGCTCGCCGAAGGATCTCACCGTTGAGCAGGCGGCTGTGCTCGTGGGCATGCTGAAGGCCACAACCTACTACAACCCGCTTACCAACCCCGAGAACTCGCTGCGCCGCCGCAACGTTGTGCTCAGCAACATGGTACGCCACGGCGACATGACACACGCCGACTACGACTCTATCTCCAAGATAGACATCAAGCTCAACTACAGCGTTGAGAGCAACTACGACGGCACGGCGCTCTACTTCCGCGAGGCTGTTGCCGACGAGCTGCGCACATGGTGCCGCGACAACGACTACGATCTCTACACCTCCGGTCTGAAGATATACACCACCATCGACTCGCGTATGCAGAAATACGCCGAGGAGGCTGCCATAAAGCAGATGAAGCAGGTGCAGCGCAACTTCAACAACCACTGGGGTAACCAAGACCCGTGGCAGGACGAGAATCACAACGTCATCCCGGGCTTCATCGAGGGCATAGCCAAGCGCCAGCCCGTATACAAGTATCTGCTCACACGCTTCCCGAACAACCCCGACTCCATCGAGTACTACCTCAACCGCCCGCACAAGGTGAAGCTCTTCGACTACGAGCACGGCACAATAGAGAAGGAGATGTCTACAATGGACTCTATCCGCTACATGGTTCACTTCATGCACTGCTCGTTCGTGGCTATGGAGCCGCAGACCGGCGCCGTGAAGGCATGGGTGGGCGACATCGACTTCAAGTCGTGGAAGTACGACAAGGTGACGGCAATGCGCCAGCCGGGCTCTACGTTCAAGCTCTTCGTCTACACCGAGGCTATGAATCAGGGACTCACGCCGTGCGACAAGCGTCGCGACGAATACTTCTCTATGCAGGTGTTCGACAAGAAGCATAACGAGGAGGTGACCTGGGCGCCTACCAACGCCAACGGCTACTTCACCGGCGACTCTATACCGCTGAAGGCTGCCTTCGCACGAAGCATCAACTCTATCGCCGTGCGCCTCGGACAGGAGATGGGCATCACGCGCATCGCCGAGACGGCGCATAAGATGGGCATCGAGAGTCCGCTCGACGAGACTCCGGCGCTCGCCCTCGGTTCGAGCGACATCAACCTGCTCGAGCTTGCCAACGCCTATAGCACCGTAGCCAACGACGGCAAGTACGTGAAGCGCGTTCTCGTTACGCGCATCGTCGACCGCAACGGCAAGGAGGTATACCGTGCGCCGATGAACGAGGAGCAGGTGATACCTTATAAGAGTGCGTTCCTCATGCAGCAGCTCCTCATGGGCGGCACACGCGAACCGGGCGGCACTTCGATGAGCCTCAACGGATACGTGGGCAACTTCCGCGACACCGACTGGGGCGGCAAGACCGGTACATCCAACAACCACTCCGACGCATGGTTCATGGGCGTCAGCCCGAAGCTCGTCGTAGGCGCATGGGTGGGCGGCGAGTACCGCTGCATCCACTTCCGCACCGGCGCTCTCGGACAGGGTTCGCGCACCGCTCTGCCTATCTGCGGACTCTTCCTGCAGTCGGTATTGGGCGACCCTGCGTTCGCCAAGTATCGCGTGAAGTTCGGCAAGCCGAAGGATGCCGATATCACCTCGTCGATGTACAACTGCCAGAGCTACTACACTCGCGAGAAGGCTGACTCTTCACGCTCCGACAGCATACATGTTGAGGAGGAGATAGTGCTCGACGAGAATGGCGCACCAATAGAACACCACAAAGCTACCGAGCCTGCAAAGGAAGGTTCGTCAGAACAGCCCAGCACACACAAGCGCCCCAAGGAGGAAGCCGTCAACTTCGACGACCTCTAATCCATATCAATACAATATAGTAGCGGAGGTCTCCGGCCTCCGCAGCAACCAATGATGCAACATCTATTATTAGTAATGATGAGTTGTATTCTCATTGGTGCTGCGGAGGCTGGAGACCTCCGCTACTTTTAGGTTTATGCTTAAATAACTTTGTATTCAAGATAAACCGGAAATAATTTATCTTACGCCGCCCAACTGATGCAGTCTGAACGTGAAGTCGTTCAGCGAATGTCCTTCGGGCGATGTTATTGTTATCTTCTTACGCTGTCCGGGCAGCAGGTCGAAGAAGTTGTCCGTGAAGCGAACGCCTTGCACAGGCACTTCTACGAAAATGTCGCGAGCCAGCTTGTCGGTCTTCAGCGTCATCTCTATCGCGTCGCCTCGTCCTCTCACGCTTGTCTCTATATTAGCCTCTGGCAACTTCTGGTCTTTCGGATAAGCGAAGTAAAAGACGTCATCGGCGAGCGTAACTCCCTTCTTTGTTTTCAGCGTGAAGTGCAGCAATGAGTTAGCGGCGCTTAGCTTGCCCAGCAACTCGCCTGCAGGCTTCTTCATGAAGAGCACGGAGGAGTTGGCTGCAAGCATGCCGCTCTGCGTCCATTTGCCATGCACCTTTCCGTCGAAATCCATCAGCTCTACGTCCAGCCTTACGCCGTCATGGTCTTGCAGTTCGTCCGAAACAAGATATACACAGAGGTCGTCGCCCTCCTTTATGGCATTGATCAGGATGGGGGCAAACGCCCGCTTCGACTGATACATCAAAGCCTTCCAATTGCCGTAGTAGTCGATGCCCGACCACGACACCACTGGCCAACTGTCGTTCAGCTGCCAGAAGAGGCTACCCATGCAGTACGGTCGGTTGCGGCGGTGAGCCTCGATGCCGTGGCGCATGCCCTGCCCCTGCAGCACCAGCCCCACGTATACCAGATCTTCAAACTTCTCAGGCACCTTATAGTACAGTCCCATAGTCTGCCTTATAAGTGCATTGCCTATATCGGCTTTCTGATGCGCATTCATTACGGGCGACTCCAGCTCGAAGTCTTTCTCTTCGGCGAACGTGCGTATCGTCTTCATCTCGGGGAACGCCTGGAAACCGTATTCGCTCATGAAGCGCGGTACGTCCGTGTCGAAGCTCTCGAACGGCTTGCGTCCGTGCCATGTGCCCCAGTTGTGGCTGTCGGCAGTCTTCCAACTGTCGGGGCGTCCCCAGTTGGCTTCGTAGGGCGAGCTGTGCATGTAGAACCTTGTGCCATCGAGCCTCTCCACCATCTGCGGCAGCAGCTCACGGAACAACACGTTGTATCCACGCTCCATCTCGGCAAAAGTCTCGGCAGAGTATTTTCTCTGCCATCCCCAGTAGCGTATAGCCTCATATATCTCGTTGTTGCCGCACCACATGGCAAGCGACGCATGTCCGCGCAGACGCTTTATGTTGTATTCAGCCTCAGCCTCCACCCGTCCGACGAACAGCGGGTCGTGAGGATACGAACTGCAGGCGAACATGAAGTCCTGCCATATCAGTATGCCGTTGCGGTCTGCCTCGTCGTAGAACTCATCGTCCTCGTAGATGCCGCCACCCCACACACGCAGCATATTCATGTTGGCAGCCTTCACGTCCTCAAATATGCGTTTGTATCGCTCTTGCGTCACGTTTGGCAGCAGGGCGTCGTCGGGAATGAAGTTGGCACCCTTTGCGAACATCGGCTTGCCGTTCACTACGAAGTAGAACGACTTGCCGTGCTCGTCGTCGTCCATCACCACTCTCACCGTGCGCAGCCCCACATTCCGCTCTTGCTTCGCTATCTCCACCCCGTCTACCGACAGCGATGCCGTAAACTTATACAGCGACGGCTCGCCCCAACCGTTTGGCATCCACAGATGCGGATTCTCGATGCTCACGGGCAGACTCACCGTATTGGCTCCCGGGCGCAACTCTATGTGTTTTCTTATTTCTTTCGTGTCGCTGTCAGAGTAGTGATAATCTACCTTCAGCAAAGCCGAGACTGTGCTGGACGTGACATTGTTTATCTCCAGCCGATTGTCTACATCCGCCTTAGCCTGCGTCACCGCATCCTGACAGACATAATAGTCCTCAATCCTTGCCACGTCGGAAAACACCAGACGCACAGGTCGCCATATTCCACACGTAGCCAGGCGTATGCCCCAGTCCCATCCGTATGAGTAAGGCGCCTTGCGCGTGTAGACACTTGTGCGCCAAGGCGAATGGTCGTTGCTTGCAGGATAGTCGAAGCCGTTGGTCTGCAACTGCGGTAGCACCTCTTTCACTGGCGAACGGAAACGCACGAGCAGCCGGTTCACTCCCTTGCGAAGCACCGGCTTCACCTCTATTTTGTGTCCTACGAACATATTGTCCGACCGCAATATCAAGGCTCCGTTCAGAAACACGTCGGCATACGTGTCGAGTCCGTCCATCTCCAGAACGGCGGCGTCACGACTAAGCTGATGTTCGTCCACCACGAACGATGTGCGATACATCCAGTCTTCGTTCTCCACCCATTGCACGGCTTCCTCGTTCATGCCGTAGAACGGATTCGGTATTCGGTTATGGTTCAGCAGGTCCTGGTGCACGGTTCCGGGCACCTTGGCGTCGCTCCAAAGCGTGTCGCCCACCTGACAGAAGGTCCAGTTGGTATGTAGCGTGCAAACCTGCGGTTTTTCATAAGCGCTTGCGGTCAGCGACACAATGCACGTTGCCAGAGAGCAAGCTAAGTCTTTTCCAGTCATATACGGGTTAGTGTAAATTCGGTTAAACGTTAGTGTAAGTTCGGTTAAACAATACTTTGCTGTAACAGCAGAAACAAAATTAATGATTTTTTCCGTATTGCGCGTTACTTCCGCAAAATCTTTTAACCAATATGGTATGGTTCAATCATGAACCTTATAAGTAGCGGAGGTCTCCGGCCTCCGCAGCACCAAGTCGAATACAAATCATCTTTAATAATAATAGAGTTTGCAGCATTGGTTGCTGCGGAGGCCGGAGACCTCCGCTACTATATAAACTTGTCATCTTATAAAGGGCAGCGGACGCAATCTGATCGGGCAGCGGACGCAATCTGATCGGACGGCGAACGGAATCCGATCGGGCGGC
>OGKL01000023.1_pt1 | contig 47301 bp, 71 predicted proteins | sample 1572471 | NCBI WGS metagenome assembly OGKL01 (sample SAMEA2582156, study PRJEB24529) | metagenome | biome: Human gut stool | place: China | collected 2011
GTTGTTGACGAATATCGCAGAGATAAATATCAATAAATATTCCATAATTTCTATTCTATTTCATTGACTGAAGCGATGCCTACGCTTACTTCTTAACCTTATTAAATATAGCAATGATGTATCCCAAGGTGAGGAATGCTCCAGGAGGCAGGATGAACATCAGAATATTGGTAGTCTCTGGCAACAGAGTGATACCGAATACGCTTCCTGCACCGAGAATCTCACGGGCACTACCCAGTATAGTAAGACCGAGGGTGAAACCCAAACCGCAGCCGAGACCATCAAAGAGACTGGCAATCGGTGAGTTCTTAGCAGCAAAACTCTCTGCTCTACCCAGGATGATACAGTTTACAACAATCAATGGGATGTAGATACCCAGCGCCTGGTTGATGCTGTCAGGAGCATAGGCGCTCATCAGCATCTGCAGGATGGTTACGAAGGCTGCAATCACGACGATGAAAACAGGGATGCGAACCATATCCGGGGTAATCTTCTTGATACATGAAATCACAAAATTGGTACAAACCAATACTGCCATGGTAGCCAATCCCATGGAAAAACCATTGATGGCACTGGTTGTTGTAGCCAAGGTAGGACACATACCGAGGAGCAACACGAAGGTAGGGTTCTCCTTGATGAGTCCGTTCATCAAAATTTTCATATTACTCATATCGGCTTATCCTTTCTTTTCGTTATGTTCAACTTTAGATGCACCGCTCTCAGCATCAGCTTTCTGAGATGCACCACTCTCGCCATCTACACTCTTACCTGCATAGGCAGCATAAGCCTGATTGATAGCCTTGAGGAAGGCACGGCTGGTAATGGTTGATGCGGTGATGGCATCTACGGCATTGCCGCTCTTATCGTCCTTGCTCACGTGGAGGTCGCCATCCTTTGGAGTCTTGCCAATGATGCTACCCTTTCCGTCTTTCTGGAACCAGGTAGTTGCCTTGGCACCCAGACCTGGAGTCTCTGAAGCCTGAAGAATGGTGTAACCCATAATCTTGCCCTCGGTATCGAAACCTACGAGCACCTTCAAGTCGCCACCGAAACCGCCGGTAGTACTTTCTACGGCAGCACCCAACTCCTTGCCGCTCTTGTCAGAGCACTTGTGGAGGGTGAAGGTAAACTCCTTGCCGCCAAACTCCTGCTTCACCTCTTCCGGCTCAGCCACCTGGAGATCTTCAGTACCCATCACGCTCTTAATACCGGCAGCCAGACTCTGGGCAGCCTTCTCGGCGATTGGACCTGAAGTAAGGTTGTTGATACATGCCAGCACGGCACCCACAACGAGTGCTACACCTACGAGCACCAAAACCATGTTCTTTAATGATGATTCTAATTTCTGCATGTCTCAATCCTCCTTATTTCTTAGCAGGCTTCTCACCGAAGCGCTTTGGTTTAACGTATGTGTTAATAAGAGGTGTGAACGCATTCATGATAAGAATGGCGAACGACATACCTTCTGGATAGCTACCCCAGTTACGGATGATGACGGTGAGAAGACCGATGCAGACACCGTAGATGAGCATACCTTTGTGAGTCATTGGCGATGTTACGTAATCGGTAGCCATGAAGATGGCACCGAGCATCAAACCACCACTGAAAATGACAGCCAGAGGATTGGCATAAACAGGATTAGCCAAATGCATCAAACCACTGAAAACGAATACGGTAGCGATGATGCTGACTGGAATATGCCAGGTAATAACCTTCTTCCAGAGCATGTAAGCCAAACCGAGCAACAGGGCGAAAGCACAAACCTCACCGGTTGTACCGGCTCCGAAAGTATCGCCAGTAGCACCGAAGAGCAGACTCATGGAATCAGGCAACTGATTCAGGAGAGAAGCATCGCCAGTCTTGATGGCTGTCTTCATGATAGCCAGCGGTGTAGCACCAGTTGTTGCATCGGTATAGCTGAGCATCTGTCCTGCCACTGGCCATGAAGTCATCTGTGCAGGGAAGCTGACGAGCAGGAAGCAACGGCCTACCAAAGCAGGATTGAAAGGATTGTTACCCAGACCGCCGAAGCTCATCTTACCCACACCGATGGCAAACAGAGCACCGATGATGATGATCCAGAGAGGAAGGTTACTTGGCAAGTTCATACCGAGCAAGAGACCAGTGATGATGGCAGAACCATCGAGCAAGCTGGTCTCCTCCTTCAGGAGATATTTTGTAATTGCCCACTCAAAGAAGACGCAGGCTGCCACAGAGGTGAGCAGTACGACTGCTGAACCCAAACCGAAGAAATAAAAAGATGCGAGGATGGCAGGCACGAGAGCGATGATTACTCCGTACATGTTCTTCTCCACGCTCTCATTTCCGTGGGCATGTGGCGATAATGAAACGATTAATTTTCCCATTTTATCTTTTAAATTCTTTCTTAAATGAAATTCATTCTTGACGTGAACGCTTACTTCTTGGCGTTGCGAGCTCTGATGATGCCCATTACCGCTGCCTTACCGTTGATGATGTTATCGAGGATAGGACGATGTGAAGGACAGGTGAACTGGCATGAACCGCAGGCAATGCAGGATGTTACCTCCTCTGCCTCCAGGCGTTCATAATCCTTCACTACGCTCAGGGTAGCAAGCAAGTATGGCTCCAAGCCCATTGGACAGGCATCCACACACTTGGCACAGCGGATACATGGCTGAGCCTTCTTGCGGTGAGCATCGGCATCGGTCAGTACGGTGATGGAGTTGGTACCCTTGGTTACAGGAACATCGAGACTGATCACAGCCTTACCCATCATCGGACCACCAGCCAACACCTTGTTGTCGCCCTCAGGCAAACCGCCACAGTTCTCAATCATCTGAGAGAATGGGGTTCCCATACGCACGAGGAAGTTGCCTGGATTCTTCACCTGCTTACCGGTAACGGTGGTATAGCGTTCGAAGAGAGGCTTATTCTTCATAACTGCCTGATAAACAGCGAAGGCAGTACCTACATTCTGAACTATTGCTCCAACGTTGACTGGGATAGCAGGAGGAGCTGGAACCTGACGGCGGATAACGGCGTCCACCAACTGCTTCTCACCACCCTGAGGATACTTCTTAGCCAAAGGAACGATCTCGATACGGGAGTTATTGGCTGTCTTTTCCTCGAAGAGTTTGATGGCAGCAGGCTTGTTGTCCTCAATACCGATGTAGCCCTTCTCTACCTTAGCCGCCTTCATCAGAAGGTTCAAGCCAACGAGAATCTCATCGGCATGCTCCATCATCAGACGATAGTCGGCAGTAATATAAGGCTCGCACTCTACACCGTTGATGATGACACACTCAGCCTTGGCTCCTGGAGGAGGACAAAGCTTGATGAAGGTTGGGAAACCGGCACCACCCATACCAGTGACACCAGCCACCTTGATACGGTTGACAATCTCTTCTGGAGTCAGCTCAGCATGAGCCTCCAGTGTCTCGAGCTTATCAGAGCGGTCGATGCTCTCCTCCCACTCGTCGCCCTCTACATTAATGATAATGCAAGGCTTGCGATAACCGGTAGCATCAATAGATGTATCTACCTTGAACACGGTTCCTGATACGGAACTGTAAATAGGAGCACTCACAAAGCCACCAGCCTCAGCGATAAGTGTACCCACCTTCACCTTGTCGCCCTTGGCAACCACAGGCTTGGCAGGAGCACCGATGTGCTGACCAAGTGGAAAAATAGCCTGCTTAGGGAGAGGAGCCACCTGAGTAGCCATCTCGGCAGTAATCTTAGTCTCTTCTGGGTGAACTCCACCAATTCTAAAAGTTCTCAAATTCATGATTATTCCTCCTTCTTCTTAACTGGGAAATTAACTTTTACGAGAGCACCTGTTGGGCATTCGTCAACACACTTGGTACACATGCGGCACTTATTGAAGTCAACATAAGCCACATTATTCTCAATGGTAATGGCATCAAACTTGCAGACCTTCTGACACTTACCGCATCCGATGCAAGCAACGCCACAAGCCTTCTTAGCCACAGCTCCCTTGTCGTGGTTCACGCACTGAACGTAAACACGGCGACCCTTAGGCCCCTTCTTACGGAGCTCGATGATATGACGTGGACAAGCCTTGGCGCACGCACCACAACCCGTACACTTCTCCTCATCAACCTCAGGAAGGCCCGTCTCAGGATTGATAGAGATGGCACCAAACTGGCAGGCAGCCACGCAATCGCCACAACCCAGACAGCCGAATCCGCAGCCGGTTTCGCCGGCACCACAGGAGTTCATAGCAGCACAAGTGTGCAAACCATCATACTCGGCAATGCGAGGACGATGCTCGCAAGAGCCATTACAACGAACCACTGCCACCTTAGCCTCTGTGTTAGCCACAGCCAGCCCCAGGAGATCAGCCACCTTGCCCATCACGTCGGCACCACCCACAGGACACATCAGTCCGTCGATGCTACCGGCATCAGCACCCTTAACCAGCGCAGCAGCCATACCGGAACATCCGGCAAAACCGCAACCACCGCAGTTGGCACCAGGAAGGAGTTCACCCACCTGTCCCAATCGAGGGTCTTCTTCAACGGCAAACTTCTTGGATACCCCGAAAAGTACCAGCGCTGCTACCAGCGCAATGGCACCGAGTACCAAGACAGCACTCAAAATTAAATCCATAATAGTTTGTATTTGTTTTGTTAATATTTCTAGTTGTTTTGCAATCAGTCAACATATTTGTATTCAAACCTGAAAAACTGGGAAATCATTCCTAGCTGCAGGGTTCAAGACTAAAGCTTAATTTATTTCGTAGTTTGTTTCTCAAGAGATAAAGCCCTATATAATAAGGTATCAATATACCCAAGGCAGACACAGCGGCATATCCTTCTGATTGCGTGATCTTCAGTACGGCAACCAAAGCCACAACCATCAGGAGCAGAGGCAGCAAATAGCCATACAAGCTGGCGCGGAAGCCAACAGCCGTATCTGCCACCACAACAACAGAGTCACCCAGCTGATACTTGACAGCATCAGCAACCTGCACCTCGATAATCTTTTCTTTCGTTTCAGAAGCATTGCAATGCGCAGCCACCTTACAGGCACTGCACGCAGATGACTGAAGGATGCGCACGCGCACACAGCCCTCTTCTACTCCATCCACTACTCCATTATGCTTAATTTTATTACTCATTTCCGAATCTTGTTCATAAGGTTAGCCTTTCCTCTCCTACACAAGAGCACCTATTTTAAGGTGGCTTATTGCAAAGTCGAGTTAGCAATTCTAATTTGTTTGCAAAGATAATATATTATTTATAAATGACAAACAAAATCACCAGATTATTTAATTAAAAGAAACGTAAACGTTTTCTATTTTACATTTTCGACCATAAAAACTGAGAAAAACACAGAAATAAACGGATAAGAATAGGTTTTTTATAATTTTCTCGCCATCTTCTTTGTTTATATCATTTTTTTGTGTATCTTTGCAAAAAACAAGAAAGCCAACAACACCTAGCGTGTCGAGGCACGAAAACACTAAGATTATGGAAATAACAGAGCAGATGACAATTCAGCAAATTGAGCGCTTTATTAAAAAGATAGCTCAAAAGTTTCCAGCACAACCTTCAAATGAAGAAAACGCCGTGCTGACCGACATCCATGTAAGAGTTTCCCAAGACAGTGGTGAACTCCTTGCCTTTGACGATGACGACACAGAGATTACTCGCTGCGTAGTTGAGCAATGGATAGACAACAAGGATGAGAACTTCTATGATGAGGTGGCAAAGATTTTGCGAGACACCTTGCGCAAAAATTCTGAGATCGTTGATAATCTCGGAATCCTTAAGCCATATAGCTTCGTGCTGGAAGATGACGACAAGGAAAACCTCGGCGAACTCTATCTTGCCGACGATGATACCATCATTCTGGGTGGTGACCTGATGGAAAACCTGGATCACGACCTCGATGAATTCCTTGACGACTTGTTAAAAGAATAAACTATAAAAGTGCCAGTCAGCCCACTAGTGGGTCCCACCATGCCCGTCGCATGGGCACCCACAGCCCACCAAGCGGGCATCCACAGAACAAGCGCCGGGCAACAAGTGCCCACAGAACGGGCAATGAGTGCCCAAATGCTGGGACTATTTTTGGGCAACACTGATAAGAGTTTACTGTTTACAATTTATTGTTGACAGTTTACTGTTTTCAATGTGCAGTAGATGAAGCTGATCATGAAGAAAAAGAAATTTGCAGATAGAATGAAGTATCTCGTAAAGAAAGAGTGAAATAATGAGACTTCTATGATACATTAATGAGACTTTTTGGAATCAGAGCCGAGAAGTCTCATTCTTCTTATCTTATTATCTACCAATCCTTTAAGTCGATATTTACAACAGAGAATGAGACTATGAGACTTTTTCTTCAAAAAAAACTTTTTCACGTAAGCGCATACTAACAAGAGCAAAGCCCATCCTCCCGGATGAGCTTTAGCATTTAATACAAAAACATTATGTAGCTCTTTTATATGTAACTATATGTTTAGTAAATGTATAGTTTAATACCTGATTATCAATTCATTACATTTACTCAAAATAACATATCATACACATATATTATACACACAATATACATATATTTACATAAACTTTGGTGCTAATTTGGTGCTAAACAATTTGGTACTTTCGTTTTTTCTTATTATCTTTGCACCGTCAACAATAAACATTGAGCTTATGAAAAAGGAAATCGTGCAAATCAGGGAAAGAAAGATGCCCAGCGGTAAGACAAGCCTATATCTTGCCTACACCATCAACGGCAAGAGACAATACGAGTACCCGAAGCTTTATCTCTTGCCTGAAAATGGCAGGGGTAAGACTGCAGCCATAGCCGCCAACAAGGAGACCAGAAGAATCATTGAAGCTATGCAAGCCAAGAAGATTGTGGAACTCACCCAGAACAGAAGCGGCATCATTGTGAAGAAAGAGCCGAAGAAGATGCTCTTCTCTCAATGGATCAAGACTTTTCGAGACTACAAAGCCAAGACCACCAGAGGCGAGGAGTACATCAAGACCATCAGCAATGTGGAGAGACATATCTGTGAGTATGCCGGAGATAAAGTGACGATGGCAGCTATAGACAAGAAGTTTTGCGAAGGGTTTATCTCCTACCTCAAAACCGCCAAAGGAAAATTCACCGAGCAGCCTTTAAGCGGTATGACTCAGAAGGTGTACTTTGCCATGTTCAACACTATGCTAAAGAAAGCTGTACGTGACGAGATTATCCCAAGAAATCCAATCGACCTCATTGATACTGGAACCAAGATCAAGGCTCCCGAAAGCGAAAGGGTATATCTTGATATATCTGAGTTGAAGAAGATGGCTGCATCAGATCCGAAGGACAAATCAACCAAGCAAGCCTTCATGTTCTCCTGCTTTACTGGTCTCCGCATCTCGGACATCCGCCAGCTTAAATGGGAGGATATTGAAGAGTACACCGATGAGGATGGTAACTCCAGATACAGAATGATCAAGAGAATGCAGAAGACTCAGCGAATCATCACCTATTCACTATCAAAGGAAGCGGTCAGTTGGTTGCCGGAGCGAACAGGGGAACTGGTATTCGACAAGCTGGTATGTGCTCCAAACCTGAATGCGCAAATCAAGAAGTGGGCTGAATCGTGTGGAATCATCAAGAACGTCTCCTTCCATACTGCCAGACATACCTTCGCCACGATGATGCTTACGCTCGGGGCAGACATATACACCACCAGCAAGCTGCTTGGGCACTCTCGCATATCCACAACAGAGATATATGCCAAGATCATAGACAAGAAGAAGGATGAAGCCGTAGGACTCATTGATAAGTTCTTCGATAAGGACTAGACCCGCTCCGTACCCTCTCCGTACCAAGTCTTAGTCTCCGCAAGGTTTGCAACGTTTGCATGCAAACTTTGCGGAGATTATAGTTAAACTATGTAATTTCCTCCTGATTCTCAGGAGAAAACCGTAACTTTGCCTCATAAACATTAAAACTCAATGGCTTATGGATAAAGACAGAGAATTAGAATATTACAAAAACGGCTTTTACTTCTATCTTTTTTGGATAGGTGTAGAGTCATTCTTCTTAGGAACGTTACTAGCTGACAAACTTATAAACTAATCCTACAAGTATCGTGATTACTGCTGTAATTACAGCTTTAATCGCATAATCTATGTATGGGTGTTTAGTCTTAAATGAAGACTCCTTCTTTAGAGCCTTCACTTTCTCCTCATGCTCTTTCTTCAACTCGCTGCCATTCCAAAGGATTGGTATCTGTCTCCTGCCATCCTTAGTTGGGCTATATACCACCCTAGATTCTTGATTACCATAGGCATACCCTCGATTGAGGTATTCGCTCTTCACTAGCAATTCTGCAACACCCTCTTTCCAAGCATCATCAGGAGATACGTGATCATAAATGATACTCCATATCTCCTGCTCATAGTCAGACTTGTCTCTTATGTTATCCAGCAGCACATACAGCTTCTGCTCGTTAGTTACCTCTGCCATATTACTTTTCTAGTTGGGAAAATATTTTTTCCTAGTTGGGAAAGTTATTTTTCTCCATTGTAATTCTTTAATGTCTCGTCAGCTTCATACTCGGACTTTGATTTTGCTGCTTTCAATTTTTGCTCCAGTTCTTGTTGCTTACGTTGTAAAGCTAATATCTTATCCTTATATGGCTTGACTCTCGTCATATACTTCCAAGCCGATTCCCCCTCGTTTCGTTTGATACCAGTTATCTTCTCCCATTTCTGTGCAAATTCCTCGTTAGTTTCTTTCGCAATCTCGGAAAGCCCAGGCGCAATTTTCTTATGCAGATTAACAAATTTCCAATAATCGTCAGACAACATTTTGCGTATTCTTTGGTCTTCAACTCTTGATGCAAATTGACTAGAATCCTCATCATCTTTCTTCTTTGGAAAAGGAAAGATATACACTTTTTCTTTAAGAATTGGTATTGCTTTTTGTGAACTTTCCTTTTTCAGCAACATTCTATTTTGGAGATAGCTATCTTTAAAGGAAACATGACCTCCACTCTCAACAACATCTTGAAAATACAAATCGGAACCATCCAAAATTCCATCAGGATAATATTGTGGCTTCGTTATACCATCCTCAATAAAATATAGCGTTGAAAAACTTTTCTTGTCACTTTTTCTAATGCCAACCCTATAAATTGGTTTCTCTCCGAACAAATAGCACCAACACTTAGAAACAACAATATAACCAGAGATTCTTTCTCTGCCTATATACATACCATTAATATATTTATTGAAACAAGCATCGTAAATACTTGAAATTCGTATAGGATTTGATACATCAAAACCAAAGTGACCAACTGCATTAGCGCATCTACCAAAATCCTGCTTGTTCGGTTCTGGTATTGTGCGAGGTTCACTATTCCTCATATTTTCTAGTATTTCCTTTGCTCTTTTTTCACCTAACTCACGATTCACGCTTATTATTCTCTGTACAAATATTACAGCAATAATAGCCAAAAGCAACATTATACCAATAAATACTTCCATTACATTACCCCCATTCTTTTATGAACCAACACTAAATCATTTCCTTTCATTGCCACCAATATCCAGTTCAGTATTGTACCAAAAATACAACCTAATATCCAATGACCATCATGCTGCCAAAACGTATGCCATAAATAGAACGTTCCAAAAGCAAAGCCAAGCATATATAGGAAAAAGGAACTATAAACATCAACCTGTCTTAATCTGATGAAATAATAAGGGAAGAACGTTATCGACTTATCAAACAAGTTCGATACAACCATAAATGGCAATGTTCCTATCATTAACAATACGATATAAATAATATCAATGGTAATAGCCCACTTCACTGACAAGAGGACTATCGCATCACATATCACAAGAACAAACAACGTATATAAATTTGTTATAATCAGTTTCATACCCAATACATTTTAATCATTATCATTAAATTCATCTTCTTCACCACCAAACTCTATAGGTTCGCAATTAAATTGTTGAAAAACATAGTTAACTACATTCTTTGTGTCTTCTAGAGAAACCCACCAAATTCTTCCTATAAATCCCAATATTAATAGGAACTTGAAGAGTTGCATCCATTCTCCAGAAAAGAATTTATTAAACCCTTCTCCGTTCAACAAAGCATCGCTTACACCAATCATCCACCAAGATGTAATCAAACCTGCAAGCAATATAACTATTAAATGAAATGTTTCCATACCTACCATATTTTAATTATCCTACATTTGCTTGTCTGATACTGCCAAGGCTAGACACCAGCATATCATAGCATTCCTTGATAGCTTCATACTTTGCCTTCCAGATGGAATCGTCATGCTCAGGCTGGACACGATAGGTTGGAGCTGGCTCGGCTACCATATTTGTGCTGATTGCTTCCTCTACTCCTCCAGCAGACTCTTCATTGCGATACATAGAACCTACACCACGCATAACCCATTCTGATGATACCTCAGGGAATGTATCAAGGACCTTAGCTACAACATTAGCAGACAAAGTACGTTCTCCCTTCAACTGAGTATTAAGGGTAGTTTGTGACATATTAACCATTTTTGAAAGAGCGTTAACCGAAAGTTGCTTATCTTCCAAAATAGACATAATGCGCTGATAAATAGTTACTTCCATAATTTCACATTTTTAAACCATAATTAATTAATCATAAACGGCTAATCTTTTCTTGCTAAACATTTGGTGATATAGCAATAATTGACTACCTTTGCACTCGGTTAGAACAATCAAATAATGTTCTTTTAACCGCATTAGAATATTAATGCCGCAAAGGTAAAATAAAAAATTGGAATATGCAAGCAAAAAAGAAAAAAATTATTCAGGTATCACCTGAAAATAGAAAAAAGCTGATTGCTCTCCACAGATGTACACAGGCAACGGTCTATAATGCTCTTGCATACAAGACCGACTCGGAGCTAGCAGTTGCAATCAGAAAGGACGCTCTAGAGCGTTTTGGTGGAATCAAGAACGACAGAGTAATTTTCTGTTAAAAAAAAAGGAGGTGAATATGAATGATCTAGTTTACAGAGGTGAAAGCAACCAACCTCTAACAAATAGCAAATTGGTTGCTGAGGTCTTTGAAAAAGAGCATAAGAACGTTATACAATCTATCAGAAAGTTGATAGAAGGGACGGCTCAAAATTCAGCCGTCCGCCAAATGTTCTCAGAATCAACCTATCTGAATGAGCAGAATAAAGAGCAGCCTATGTTCGTTATGAACCAAGATGGTTTCACCCTGCTTGCGATGGGATTCAACGGCAAGAAGGCGATGGAGTTCAAACTGAAATACATCGAAGCCTTCAACGCTATGAAAAAACAGATTGAGCAATCCAAGCCATCCGTTCCTCAGAACTATCTCGAAGCTTTGGAATCTCTGGTCAAGGCAGAGAAAGAGAAGCAGCAGCTTGCTCTGGAGAACAAGCAGAAAGATGAGACGATCATCACTATCAGCAAGGCAAACGTGGAGCTGGGCAACAAGATTACTGAAATGCTGCCGAAGGTGAGCTACTACGACAGAATCCTGCAGAGCAACGCAACTATGACCATCACCCAGATAGCGCAAGACTACGGTATGAGTGCTATCGCTATGAACAAGGAGTTGGAATCTATGAGAATCCAGCACAAGGAGAGAGGTCAGTGGATATTGTACGCTCAGTTCCTGAAAGGTGGCTATGTTCATAGCAGAGCGGTGGACATCATCCGCAGGGATGGTAGGCACGATGTGAAGTACAATACGGAGTGGACAACGAAGGGAAGACTCTTCCTTTATGAAGCACTCAAAGGAAAGGGCATTCTCCCCTTGATAGAGCAGGAGAACACTCCCAGAGGTGAGGGCACTGGTGGAAGAGAGCCTTCCAAGACATCTGGTGCCAGTCAACAAACCATTAACTTCGAGTGATATGAAAGATGAAACGATAAAAAGTGATATTGAAGAGACGAATAAGAGTAGTCTTGGAGAGACACTTGCCCGAATAGAGAAGTATATTCTCATCGGAACAAAGAATGTGCTCAATATTGATGAAGCATCCATAGTACTGGGAGTAACCATCAGAACACTCAGAAAGATGGTGGCAGAGCATACCATCCCTATCTACAAGCCCAACCAGCGAGCCTTGTATTTCAAGAAGAGTGACCTAGAGGATTGGATGCTGCAGAACAGGGTGAAGCCCCAGTCGGAGATAGATTCTGAGGTGGAAGCCTATTGTATAACCCATTAAAACAGAAAAGATATGTTCGCAAATGTTATGTTGGTGGCAAGTATCGCCACATTCGCTATAGTAGTTAAGGAAATCCACTCTTACTTCAAGGAAGTGAACGAGTAGATATATATGGAGCTGAATCCGGCATAAAAAATTGTTTGATATTAATTTGTTTAAAATTTTCGTTTTATTTATCTCAAAATAAGGACAAAAGTCTGATTCGCAAGGATTTTTTGGAATTTGCTATTCCCAGCTCCACAACTGTTGTGTAGGTTCAAGATTGTTTTTAGTTAGTATTTGTTTGAATCGGCATAGGTAGCTCAGATGGTAGAGCAGGAGGCTCCATCACCTTCAAGGTCGTAGGTTCGATTCCTACCCTATGCCCAATATCGCCCGATTCCGAGGAGTCATATCGGATAGGATAAACCTTCCTAGAGAGGTACACGTACCCAAAAGGAGCATTATTAACCACAGATGATGCTTAGACGTGGAAGTGGCAAGCTAATACATACACCTACTGGGTGGAATTTGGAACGCTTGGAGTTCACTTGTGAAGATGCAGACCTGATGCCGTGACCCTTATATATAATAAGGTAGCATCAATAGGTAGAAGCGCACAACTACAATGGTTCTAATGCAGCCAGCACGACTTTGTCATAGATAAAAGATTAACATTACACTATTTACACAGATTTATGCGATTACTAGTGCTGGGAGTCCTAAGCCTCCACAAATGCAGAAGGGAACTTGGAGCGATTATCACCATCCGGCAATTATATTCTGATGTCGCTCCTCGGAGGGGTGCTTTATTACTCCCACCCCTCCTTTTTGACAGACACGTTTTTTCAAACCATATAAAAATTATGTATCATTTACGACTATAGCAGTAGCGACTGCATTTAATAACTCGTTAAATACATTGTATATTTCAACCTATCTCCTCTGTTCGTGAGAATCGAGGGGATTTTTATTGTAGAACATTTTAAAGCAACAAGATATGTTATTCAAACCGAAAAGCTGCCACGACTGCTTGTTTGAGCAGATATGTGACAACCCGAATAAGAAATCGGATGGCACTTACAGCTGTAAGGGCTATGAATGGAAGTATCAATAACTATTAATATAATAAGGACATGAGCAATTTAGAGTATTACAACAGACTAAAGGTTGTTCCTCCCGAAGCACTCAGAATAATTCAGTCTGGAAGACTAAAGGGAAAGAACGACATCAATCCGATGTGGCGCATCAAAACTATGACCGAGAATTTCGGTATATGCGGTATCGGATGGAAGTATGTAATAACCAAGCAGTGGACGGAAACGTTTGGTAGTGAGGTCAAGGCATATTGCAACATCGACCTTTTCATTAAGGTCAATGGAGAATGGTCAGATGCCATTCAGGGAACAGGAGGCTCTTCGGAAGTTACAATGGAGCGCAATGGTGCTTACGTATCAGATGAATGTTACAAGATGGCACTCACAGATGCTCTGTCTGTTGCAATGAAAGCAATAGGAGTTGCGGCTGACGTGTACTTTGAGAAAGGTAAGTATATTATAGATCACTATAGCAAATACGACTTGGTTGATAGTCAGGCAGCGCAGCAGACTGCACAGACTCAGCAACAATCTCAGTATCATCCAGACAACCTAGCCGAAGCCTTGGAAATGGTGAAGCGATGTATGAACAGGGACAATATCAAATGGGTGATGGGCACTTATATGCCGCTCAACAGCAACGCTCAGTTTATGCAAGCCTTATCCGCTAAGAGAAAGGAGTTAGGACTATGACACAGAATATCAAGCTGAATAAGCCGAAGGTCACCTTCATAGAGGAGACCCATCAATACTTCATTGGCAAGAAACAACTGAAAGGTATCACAGGAACGCTGATAAGAAAGGCATTCCCAGACACCTACAAGGATATTCCTGAGTCTGTACTGATGAAGGCTGCAGAACGAGGAGGTATGATCCATAACTCCTTCGAGCTGTTCTGTACCGTCTTCGATTCCGACATCAAGATGTACCCGAACCCGACAGAAGAGATTCGGGCATTCAATAGTATGCTGGTCTCCTACGGTCTCCATCACGTTGATTCCGAGTATCTCGTTACCGATGGTGAGGATTTCGCTTCTGCCATTGATGGAGTCTTCGCTGACAGCGATGGCAACATCTATCTGGTAGATTACAAGACCACCTTCACCCTGCACTACGACAACGTTTCTCTCCAGCTATCCATCTATGCACGATGGTTCGAGGAGCAGAATCCCGACTTGAAGGTGAAGGAACTGGTATGTATGTGGTTCAAGAACGGACAGAGCCGATTCCAGCCGCTGCCTAGGGTATCAGAAGAGAAGATTGATGCTCTTATCAAGGCATACTTGGAGGATGATCCAGACTACAAGTATGAGGTGGAAGTGCCGGAAGCCTTCTCTAGCACCGAGCAGCAGTACCGACTGGTCACCGCTAGGATTGATGCCTTGAAGATAGAGCAGGATGCCTTGAAGGAGAAGTTGATGAAGATGATGGAAGCCAACAAGCAGAAATCCATCAAGACTCAATATGGCTCCTACTCCTATGTGGCAGCATCCACCAAGAAGACATTCGACACGAAACTCTTCAAGGACACCGAGCCGGAACACTATGAGTACTATCTGAAAGATACTACTACGAAACCATCCATCAGAATCAAACTTAATTAAGTATAGATATGAACGTAACATTTACAGGCAAGATTATTGCAGCAGGGCAAGTTCAAACCGGAACAAGCCAAAACGGAACTCAATGGAGTTCGTGTGAATATGTTATCGAGGAGTTGAATCAGCAGTACCCAGCAAGAGCCGTGATTCAGGTCTATGGCTCTGACAAGCTGCAGCAGTTCAACATCCAAGTTGGTGAGATCATCACCGCTCACATCGGATTGAAGGCACATCAGTCTAAGGACGGACGATGGTTCAATCAGTTGGATTGCTGGAAGGTGCAGCGACCAACCGCCCAGCCTCAGCAGATGCAGCAGCAGGGTCAGGTGTACGCTAGTCAGGTAGGACAGAACTACCAGCAGGGTGCTCAGCAGGGATTCCAGCAGAATCCTCCGCATCCAGCTCCTATTCAGCAGCAAGCTCAATATGGTGGTCAGCAGGGTAATCTTCCATTCCCAGCCAACAATTAGTTGATATTCAAAAACAAAGGTTATGGAAATCCATCTTGTGCGTACTTCTCTTGGTCTTCAAGCTTATGCAGACGAGGACTATGAGCAGTTGAGAAAGATTAAGGTTGGCTCTGTTGTCAAGGCGAACATCGTCCGCCCACGCAACGTGAAGTTCCACCGCAAGTTCTTCTCCCTGATCCGAGCCGCTTGGGATTGTCTCACCGAGCAGCAGCGCATCAATCTCCGTTCGGTAGAGACATTCCGTGAACAGCTCCTGATAACATCGGGATTCAGCGAACCACTCTACGACCTGAACGGACAGAAGTTCTTGGAGCGAGCCAAGTCTATCTCATTCGCCAAGATGGATGAGCCAGCCTTCAACGAAGTTTATTCCAAGGTCTTGGACACCATCCTTACCATCATGGTAGCCGATGGTGTATCAGAAGACGAGTTTAATAACATTCTAAAAAATTATACATAATATGACACGTAGAAACGACAAGCGCAACAACAGACGTAATCGTCAGCGCAACAACCAGCCAGAGTTATCACCATTCGCCCAGATGCTTTTCGGAGCAATCCTCGGCAAGGGTGCAGAAATGATTGCCAATAAGATGAAGGAGAAGGACGAGAACACCCCTTCCATCCATACAGAGGGTATCACCGACAAGGATATTCAGAACATCAACGAAGGTAATGCTTCCTTATCTAAGTTGTTTATCCCGAATGATGGTACGGCTGTAGAGTTCCCTATCCCTGAGAACCTAAAGTTCTTCTTCGATGAGGAAGGCAAGTTGATGGTGTGCAAGAAGCATGCCCAGAATGATCATCCTCAAAATGAGAAGACTCAGAAGAAGACTATCACTTACGATGATATTCTCAAAGAACTCTTCTTAGACAAGATTGCATCTTGGGTTGGTCGAACCAAAATCTACACAGCAACGATAGGGGCAGTTAACTATAATGACCAAAATAACTGCACCACAGAGGCTCAGGCAAAACGTTTGTTGGCTTTCAACAAGCTGATGAACATCGCCAAGTATCTCAATGGTGATTGGATGCCAGATTTCGATGGTAACAACAAAAACTGGTTTATTCGTATTGAAAACGGAAAATATGTTGCCAGATTCTTTAAATGGTTTAATAATGGTTCTGTTTACTTCAAATCAGAAGAAGCAGCAAACAGAGCCATCCTTCTGATGGGTGAAAACTCTCTCAACGACCTTTTCTCAACAGACTGGTAATGGCAAGCTACGCTGAAATCAAGGCAAAGCTATTGCAGGAAGGCAAGAAGATACGCAAGCGTTCATCCTACGATGAGCACAACTTGCAAGCCGCAGAGGTCAGGTATATCCGTGGGGTACATCCTGACCTCGAAGTGGTCTTCTTTGCCGTTCCCAATGGCGGCAAGCGAACCTCCCAACAAGCCGCATGGCTGAAAGAGGAAGGTATGAAGGCAGGGGTATCAGATATGATCCTCCTGAAAAGCACCTCTCAGTATGGTTTCCTCTGCATCGAAAACAAGACTCCGAAAGGACAGCAGGAACCCGAACAGAAGGTATTCCAGCATGAAGTGGAACGACATGGTGGCAAGTACATCATCGTCCGCTCTATAGATGAATTTATGAAAGCAATCGACAATTATCTTAATGGTGAACTATGACAGACGAAATCAAACAAGCCATCCTGCTCCTAGAGGAGAACGGCTACAAGGTAACCCCACCACCCAAGCAAGTCAAAGATGAATATACCTTTGCGAGAGCTTGGGATTTATATCAGAAGAAGGTTGGCTGCAAGGAGAAGCTGGAAAAGAAGTGGAACTCAATGAGTCAGAAAGACCGCAAGGCAGCTATAGAGTATATCCCACTCTATGTTATCTCCCAACCGGATAAGCAGTTTCGCAAGAACTTTCAGACCTTCCTCAACCAGAGATCTTGGGAAGATGAAATCATCGGTGGCACACCACCGCCAGTTTCAACCAACGAGTCTGCATCTGAAATCAGTCAGCTTATCGCCAAGACAAAGGTAGAGCAGGAACAGAACACGGAAGATGCCAAGAACCACGCTCTTCGCCAGCGTATCTATGGTATGATTCAGGTTCTTCACAACAATCCTCAAAGCTTCTGCCGCAAGCAGTTGGAGATATATCGTGACAACGGAACCTTGGAACGCTTGGGCATCCAATGGAATCCATAACATCATTAACTCTATGATACAAATCAGCAAATACAACAAGCAGCATCCGCTCAGAGTCTTTGAAGCCTTCGCTGGCTATGGCAGTCAGAGCCTAGCCTTCAAGTACCTCAAAGAGAAGCACCCTGAGTTCGACTTCAAGGTAGTGGGCTATTCCGAGATAGAATCATCTGCCATCCAAGCTTATGGGCTCCTGCACGGAAGAGACATCACTAACTATGGTGATGTGACGAGGATAGACTGGAATGAGGTTCCCGACTTTGATTTCATATCCTGGTCTTCTCCCTGCCAAGACTTCTCAAATGCAGGACTTCGCAAGGGAGCAGAAGAAGGTAGCGGTACACGTTCTTCCCTGATTTTCCAAGAAAGGAGAATGTTGGAAGCCAAGCATCCTAAATATGTGATGCTGGAGAATGTGAAAGGTCTGCTCACCAAGAAGATGAGGAAGTACTTCTTCCAATATCTCGCAGACCTAGACTCCTTCGGTTACACTTCCTTCTATAAGGTTCTGAATGCCAAAGATTACGGAATCCCACAGAATCGTGAGCGTATCTTTGTCATTTCCATCCTCCGCACCGAGGATGATCCGAACCCTGAGTATCACTTCCCCTCTCCTATCAAGCTAGAGACTACGGTTGAGGACATCTTGGAAGATGATGTATCTCCTGAGTATTACCTCTCCCAGCCCCTTCTAGAAAAGTATCTCACCAAAGCAGACATCAATGAATCCATCCAAAAGCTCTACCCCGAAGATTTCAATACCCAAAACGGCTGATGGTTGCTCTGTTGCTGTCACCTCCAGTTTTTCAAATACCAGCGTAATGAATATGCTAGATACTGGTCATTATCCAAAGGGTGGAGTCTTAATCATCAAGAAATTATAATGTGCGACAAAATTATAAAGCTGGTAAGTCTTAACAGACCTGAGAGATTTGAGCAACAGAATCGTGTTTATTCCGTTAAAGGAATCTCCCCTACTCTCAATTCTGTAATGGGAAACGGAGGAAACAATATTCCACTATTCTTAATCATCAATCGAGTATGATAACAGGAGGAAAGCGAATGAAATCCCTGCTCCTTTCGGGGAAGGTGAAGCCTGATATGGGTGGATAAATCTTAGATCTCTACAACCAGATGGTTCTCAAAGGCATCAGCCCCACCATCAAGACAACCATAGATAAATCAAACATGACATTTGTTACAGTTATGAACAAACAAATCATTCATACGGCTCCCAACGGCAAGAAATACTCAATCCAAATCAGGAAGTACACTCCTAGAGACTGCTTCCGGCTGATGGGTGTACACGAAGCCGACATAGACAAGCTCCTGAGCAAGGAGAAGTCGGGAGCCAGCATCATCTGCAAGAGCAAGCTCTATGCCCTCGCAGGAAACTCAATAGTCACCAACTGCCTGACCGCTATGTTCGAGGAGCTGATTTTCCCTTCGGGTAATCACTACCACGACAAGACGGGTCAGCTATCACTCTTCTAGCTTATGGATATTTTCGGATATATTAAGGTAGGCAAGCGCATCAGTAAGGCGCACAAAGCCCTCTTTACCAACAAGACCATGGTACTCTGGTACAAAGGAAATCCAATCATCGGAACGATGTACGATGGCTTGTGGTATCAACAAGACTTGAACGGAATGTGGGAACAATTAATGTTCCAGTCCGAAGTAACCCACGTCTCATTCTTACCTTCACCAAATGAAGACAGAGAAAGAACAAATCCTAGCCATCATCGCTGAGATTCAAGACAAGAGAGAAGCCGCTCACATCGTGCCTCCTCACGTCAGAACCACAGAGATTATCAATCGGGGATTCCACAAGCCTTATCAATCCCTCAATGAGTTAGTCAGAGAAGGCAGGATAAACTGGTGCAAGACCCTCAATGATATGGCATTCACTATCAGAAAACAATAATCAAATCAATATGGAAAAAGAATTAAAAATCATTTTAAAGGAGGAACTGGAAGTATTATCAAAGCAAGCTTACGAGTCTGCCAAGAATAAGGGCTTCTACCCAAAGGATGTTAATACCGCATTTCTTCTGATGTTCATCATCGTGGAAATGAGCGAGGTATTGCAAGCCGACAGAAAAGACAGACACGGCTCCATCGAAGACTACGAGAGCATGATTAAAACGAGCTGGGATATGCCTACCGCCTACAAGAACACGCTGGATGGTACGGTAGAGTCTGAGTTTGCCGACATCGCCATTCGCATCCTCTCACTCTTGGGTTGGATCATGGATGGAGACAAAATCGAGCTATCAGAAGATGAAGACCTCATAGGTGAGTATAAGCTGGCACGTTATATCTTCGGATTTGATTTAGCCGGAGACCTATACCGCATCATCGAAAAGATGGGAGTCTTGGACTTGGATAGTTCACCAAGCTGGTATCTCGCAAAATACCTTCAGGAGCTTCTGATGGACATCTTTGCGATTGCCCATAACAACAGAATCGACCTGAAAGAGCAGATCAGGCTGAAAATGAAGTATAACGAAACTCGTCCGTATCTTCACGGATATAAATACTAGGAGGACAGCCGTATGTTTGGAATAGAACAAATGAGTAGAAGGTGTCTCATAGAATTGTCGGATGGCAGCAAGATTCTTGCCATCCTGACAATCCCGAAACCCACCAAGCCCATCTTCCCTGAGAAAATGTAAAGAGAGTTTATAGTGAGTTTTAACAAGTCGCAGCCAAACATGGTTAACAAGGTTGTGAAGTGTCACGTAATGAGAAATTAAGCGTATGGAAGATTTACCTATTGGAGCAGAAGTCGTGTTAAAGGTAGTTGAACACGAAGGTTGTGATAATTGTTTTTTCTACGAGATTGCAAGCAATATTAATGCGGATGTTTGTGAGCGAATCAAGTGTGCTCGTATCGAGCGAAAAGACGGAAAGAATGTTCAATTCAGAAGAGTAAAGTGATTATGAAGAAAATCAAAAGTAAGACAGTTCGTGACTATGTTATGAACGATATGGTGTGGAAGGTTGATTTGCCAAGTTTCTTGAAAGAAATAGCTGAATGCTCAAAAAGCATTCCTTATGCTATGACTTTTAAGATTTTGGCACAGGTACTTAATGTACTCATAGAAAGGGCTATTGAGATAAATGCCCCTGCACTTAACATCATTATGCTCAACCTTGGACTTTATGAAGGAGCGCATGACAAGAACGTAGATGAGGTTATATCTCAATTACGCAAGTTGATTACCGATAATCAAAAATAGGAGGAGGACTAAGTATGATAGACGATAAGAAAATAGAAGAAGCTGCACAAGGAGCAGCAGACTTGTATGAGCAAGACTTGCCTATAATGTCTTATAATGAAGACACAGAGGTTGACGGTCAGCATCACTTCTGCCAAGAATTTGGCGCTGAGTTGTTTAAAGATGGTGCTAAGTGGGCTATCAAGGAGTTCTTGAAAGATTTGTGGCATGACGGCGAAGAAGTACCAAAAGAAAAGAATAAATCTGTTCTTATGTGGTTCGAATCATATTCTGTCGGTGAAAGAGAATTAGATAATGATGAATATTACGACTTGTGTAATACAGGGAAAGATGGATATGATGAGGATACTTGGAAGATGATTTGCGATGAAGGAGGATGGTGTTCTAAGTGGCTTTACCTTGATGATTTATTTCCAAAGGAAGGAGGTGAGAATGGGTAATGGATTTGAAAAAGGCAAAAAATACGAAGTAGTTGATGCTAAGAAAGGAGATTGTATAGGGTGCTGCTTTCATATAGAAGGTGTATGTAACCTAGATATAACCATTCCTTGCCGCAAAGGTTTTATATTTAAAGAAGTTAAGGAGTAAAGCGTATGGATAAGTTATATATTCCAGGAGATTTGGTAATGACAAACGGAGCACCACTAGGTACAGAACAGGATGTCGTTTACCGAGTAACATCATCAGACCCATCAAAGACTTTGAAGTTGGGCGATGGAACGGTTATGAAAGGTGTTGTTCGCTTAGAGAATCTTGAAGGTGTTGAATTTGGAGACAAAGGTTATCTCTTCGGAGATTGCTGTGCTTGGGTTAAGGATATTGTTCCTATCCCTATTACTCCAGAGATTCTAGAAAAGAATGGGTGGGTGAAAGAAGTGATGAGTAGAGGAGTAAAGAATAGTCATTGGGTATATACAAAACCCGATATTGAAGAATATGGATATTTTCCTATTTACATAGAAAAAGGTATCGGTGATGAGTTTGATGTATATCCGTTTACTGGCAACAATGTATGTAACCAGATTGCATACATTAAGTATGTTCATCAACTCCAGCACCTTTTCTTTGGTCTTGGTATTAATCACGAAATGGAGGTGTAGGTATGGAAGTAGTAAAAATAACTAAGAAAATCTACAAAGCGATAGGGTGTGAAGAAGGACACTTCTTTGGGACGTTTGCTCATTTTAAAGAGTTGCGTGAGAGGTCTAATTTGTCAGTGCAAAAGACTTGCTTTTGCTGTGGGCACAAATTCCAGCCAGAAGATTTTATATCTTTAGCGTGTTTTGACAAAGGCTTGGGAAATAAATTTCTTTGCCAAAAGTGTAAAGGTATAGCATTAAAAGATTTAGGTGATAAAAATATTTATTTACATTAGTGTTTAACGCCTTCGGGCATAAAAGATATTAGTATGAAAATAAGTGATTTGATTAAAAGTTTAGAGAAAATAAAGGCAAAACACGGAGACTTACCTATTGCTTTTGAGGTAAGCGATGATGATTGCTGTCCTATAAAGAAAATACACGTCACAAAGGTATATGACGATGATAGTACAATTTCAGAAGCAGGTTTCTGTGAGGTAAGAAACTTAGGTGATGGAGAGAAGTATTTAAACATTAGCGATATGTTAGGTGGTTAACGCCTTCGGGCATAAATAGATAGAAGAATGAAACATAAGTTTATGGTTGTCATTGAATCAAATGATGATTCAGAAGACAGAGAAGTAGTTAAGGATTGTCTGCAAGACTGGCTAGAAAAGAATTGCGGACAGGAGAAGGACTTGGGTGGCTATCCAGATTGGAAGTCAGCAGTAGTTGAGTAACTAACCATCCTGCAAAGGATATAATAGATAGCAATATGGAAGAAAGAATGTTTTTAGTAATAGTAAAAGGCGAAATTAATGAGTCTGAAATGTCATTGAAAAGAGCTATTAGAGAAGCTATTGAGTGTGAGGCTAAAGAATATGACGAGTCACCTCTTTATGGTTGTGATGTTTCTGTAAAGGAGGTCGAAGATTAACTAACCACCCTCTCCTTGGCAACAGGGAGAGGGTAAAAAGAAGAGAAAAGTGTTCTTTGACTTAGTGGATTACCGCAAATAAATTTGGAGATTACAAATATTTTCTGTATCTTTGCAGCGTTTTAAAATATAAATGATATGGCAAAGACTAAGAAAATTACAGTTAAAGATGTTGAAATCTCTGTATTATTAAAGGGAGATGAGAATGACTATATCTGTTTAACGGATATGACAAAAGGATTTGATGGTGGAAGTAAATTAATCGAGAAATGGTTGAGTAACAAATCTACTATTGATTTCCTTGGAGTTTGGGAGAGTATGAACAACCCTAATTTTAATTCCCCCGAATTCGGGGGAATTAGAAAAGAGACGGGAAGTAACAGCTTTTACATTTCCATCTCTGAATACGTTAAAAAGACCAATGCAATAGGAATATTTGCAAAGGCTGGTAGATATGGTGGTACATTTGCGCATAAGGACATAGCTTATCATTTCGGAATGTGGCTTAGTCCTGAGTTCAATCTTTTAGTTATAAAAGAATTTCAAAGATTGAAAGAATCTCAAAGCAATCCTCTATTACTGCATTGGGATGTAAAAAGATTGCTTTCTAAGGTGAATTATGCTGTACATACTGATGCTATTAAAGAATGTATCATACCACAGTTGACAATAGAAGAGACTAAACGTAATATCACAAGCAGTATTTATGCAGGCGAGGCTGATATGCTTAACCTTGCATTATTTGGTTATACAGCGAAAGACTGGGAAAAAGCTAACCCAGTATTAGCTAAGAAGGGGTTGAATATGCGTGACACGGCTACAATTAATCAGCTTATTGTACTATCAGCAATGGAATCGTATAACTCTGTTCTCATAAAGGATGGAAAGCCTAGACGAGAGAGATTCCTTGCTTTACATAAAATGGCAAAGGAGCAATTAAAATCTCTAGACAAGCATAATGCAGAGCAACGTTTTAGAAAACTATCTCCAGGAGGTGACTCTCCTTTATTAGAGTAGGCTATATCAGCAAATTTTAAAACATAGGTCTAACGACCACTTTATAAGCGGTAATCCACAAGTTGGGTTGCCGCTTTTTGTATCCAATAATTTAAAAGAAGAATATGACAGACAGATTCAGACTTACATCACAGTTAGCCATCCTCCAAGAGATAGCCAATGACTATCAAGGCAAGACAATCGACAACATCATTCAGCAGATGGAGGCAAGGTTGGATGAAGTAATTAAACAAGAAACAATTTAGAACTATGGATAAGAAGAAAGTAAAAGAGCTGATACAAGAAGTTATCTGCAACAATGTTGATAGCTTGGAGTTTGGAAACGATAAGCATAATGCTCCTTTGAGAAAAGCGAATAGCTTATTGCATGATGCTTTGATAGAGTTAGGAAAGTCAGACTGGGTATCTGTTGAGGATGGGTTGCCTCCTTACGGAGAAGAAGTCTTTGTAACAAGCAAGATGGCTCCTGATAATGTTTTTAAAAACAAAAGAGTAGAATGCGCAACTGTCCCAAAAGATAGTAATGGCTTCATTATCTTATGGAAAGGAAGAATGGCTTCTATCACTCATTGGAAACCTATTGAAAAGTTGGAGGAATAAATCGCAAGTCTTGTGAGTTGTATGAACCAAAGTAAAAAAGGCGGTAGTTGCAGCTACCGCCTACAAATAGAAGACTAGGACTAGTCCTCAACCCAGAAGGCAAGCATTCTGCCATTCTTAGTATAAATAACCTTTCCGTTTCTTACAACGTAAGGACGGAAGATTAAGTGTCTTCCGTTTGTTTTTGAATTGTCCATAATAACAAAAACTATTAAGTTCGCTACCATAGGATAGCTGCAATACCGCAAAACCTCTACAAACTGCGGTACACGAAAAAGCCCCTATGCTGCAACAAAGGGGCTTTGTAAATCTGTTGCCATAACTGCTTTAAGTTGTTTTTGTGCAAGAGGTTTACCTTAATAGAGTTTGAAACTCTGAACAATTCGGGTGCAAAGTTAGTCATTTATATGATAATATAAACAATAACAACGTTAATGAATTTTAAATATGGTCTAATTTAGACTACTCTAAAATAATATATAAATTTATAGTTAATTATGGACAGAAATCAAGCTAAAGAGTTTTACCCTATCTTGCAAGCATTTGCAGAAGGAAGGGTGATTGAGTGTAGAACAAAACCGAGTACCATAAAAGGCACAGATGTTCCGAATGATTGGACGAAAATAAAAGATATTGAGTTTTGGAATAATACAGAGTATCGCATCAAGCCAGAGGTAAAGTTTCGCCCTTTTGCCAATGTAGAAGAATGTTGGACTGAGATGAAGAAGCATCAGCCGTTCGGTTGGGTGAGAGACAAAAAAGATGGATATTATGTCTTAATTACTGCTGTAGATAACGGCGATTATATGTCATTAAGTGGAAATAGCGGCTGGTCCTTTTATAGTCTTATGAAAGATTATACCTTTGCTGATGGTATTCCTTTCGGTGTAAAAGTGGAGGAATAGTTATGGCATGGGTAGCAGTTGATAAAATCGGTGAGGAATTAATCTCACGAACAGAACCATTTAGAGTTAGAGACTATTGGATTGGTTATTCTATATTTCATCTTCCAAAGGGCAGTATCAAGAAGCTCATCGGAAGGGAATTGTCTTGGAATGATGAGCCAGTCGAACTTAAAGAATAGTTATGTTTGGATTTTATGTTATACTTACCATAGCAGTTCTATTTATAGCTTTTATGGGTGGAGTTATCGGTTATTTAATTGGTAAATATTGGAAGAGATAAATATGAGCATGCAAATATGTAAGAGAGCCTATCAAAAATTGATAGACGGAGATATAGAATGGCTTCTTAGACAACCCAGAGACCTCGAAAGAGACCATATAGAGGCAGTGCTAAGAAAGAGTGTTGAACTTTTATACGGGAAGGAAGAATAGCTTATGTATAGACCGATTACAATGTATCAGATTGTTTGTGATAGATGCGGAGAAGTATTTAGAGGTACAGATACTTGCTCTGCACTATTCTACGACAAGAGTACTGATATTGAAGACTACTCAAATTGGAAAATGATTGATGGTAAACACTATTGTCCCGTGTGTTATGGGGTGAGGTTATTAATGGAGTGTATAACGTTAAAGCTAAATAGTTATGGCAACATATAGAATAGTAGATATGTATCGTAAAAATAAGCCTATCAATGGTATACATTACGATTCTTGGGGTAATCCAATATTGGCTTATCGGGTAGATAAAAGACATTCATTGCTCTTTGGGCTTATCCATTATTGGGATTATGGTGCATATAACCTTTGCCCAGAGTTTTTGTTTTCTTCGATTGATAAAGCCAAGGATGCTATATTGAAGGTTGATAGAAGTAGAAGAGTAACAATTTTATATAAGTAGCTTATGAAAGTAGAAGATATTAAATTCAAGGCAAAGAGTATCTTAGATGGAGCTTGGGTACAAGGAGATTTAATTCATAAAGAAGATGGTAAGATTGCAATATTAAGAAACGGATTTAATGTATCAGAAGTTGACCCTTCCACCGTCTGCCAGTTCACAGGACTGAAAGACAAGGATGGTAAGGACATCTTTGAAAATGACATCTTGTACGATAAAGATAGCGGTATAGCGTCAGCGATAAAGTGGAAAAGACATGTTTGTGGTTATGTGTATGAAAAGGTTGGTATGTTTGCAACTGTGCATGTATATGCTTGCCACACAAGTCTTTTGAAGATTATTGGCAATAAGTTCGACAGAAAGGAAGGTGAATAATGAAGAAAATATTATTTTATGCAGTACTTGTATTGGTTGTGATTTTCTCAATCCCTTATGTAGCTTTGTGTGTTATAGCTTTCCTATATATTAAAATAACAGGATTTGTTATTATTCCACTAAGCACGTATGTTGGTAGAGCAGCACCTCTGCCAAAATGGTTTATGCGTTTTTCCGATTGGTTAGAATACTTAACAGGTAAAAGCTTATGAAGATTAGACTAGCAAAGAAGATAATGAAGTACAAGTCTATAGTTGATGAGTACAATAATGGCGATGGCTCAGTGTGCGATGGTATGAAAGAATCATATTGGTTAAAGCGAATGTTCGACCATATCAATGGAGTGTATGATGAAACATTTGACACTCCTGCTCATATCCCTTTCAAAGACCACCGTATCGCCAAGGCGATAAGTTTAACAAGAAAGAAATAATGGAGGAAAAGTAATATGGAAGCAGGACAATTATTAGTGCTATTGTTGTCGTTTTGCGCTTTAGCATTACATATCAAGAATCGTAGAAGAAAGGATTAGTTATGAACAAGACAGATTTACATTCATCATTACTCTTCCTGATGCTTAAACTGGAAGAGGCGAAGAGCAACCCGATGATAGACAAGAACTTCATTGTTGCATTAACGGAAGTGCTCAGATATTTCCGTGATAATGGAGAATTGAAGAAAGCCTACGAGAGCAAAAAAGATTCGTTGGCAGACATGGCTAATAGTTCTTTGTTAAAAGCACTAAATGAATATGTTTCCTCCAAAAATCAGGAAGTTGGAGTTGATGCAGAGTTACCTGATATAGATGAACTTATTAAGAAACTCACTTCTGATGAGTTCATCGAAAAGAAAATCAAGGATATTCTTGGTGATCAGGCGAGTAAAGAGGAATAGGCATGGAAAGATTAACTAAGGCTATGGATAAGTATTTGGCGGAAGCTATCGCTGAATGGGATAAAGAGAAGGATGCCGGATCAGGTAGAAGAAAGGTCAGAAACTAAAATAAAAATAGTTATGAAAATAGAAATAACAAAAGTTACAGATTGGGAGCGAGTGGTGGATGCTGCTCGCTTCACACAGCGAAAAGAACCGCTGGGTAAGGAGCCTAGCGATGAGTTCAAGAAACAGATGATTCTCAGCGAGCACTCACCACTGAGATTGCTGGAGTTCGATATTAAGATGTATGGCATACCATACTGGGTGAGCAACCATTTTGTTCGCCACGTTCACGCTCAGCCATTCGGTTCAACCTCCCGACCGGATATTACTGGCTCCAAGGTATCTCGCCACGATATGCGTCAGGACGAATTGGTCAACTTGCAGCTATCCATCAACGCTCAGGAGATCATCAATATCTCCAAGCTGAGACTCTGCTACAAGGCATCCTATGAGACAAGAAAGATATGGATGCAAGTGGTTGAAGAGTTGAGAAAAATCGAACCTCATCTTACTGCTGCTTGTGTTCCACAATGTATTTACAGAGGATTCTGTCCTGAATCAAAATCATGTGGAAAGGTAGATACACATGTCTTTCCTGTTTATAGAGAAAACTACAAACATTTGTTTTTAATCGGTGAACATTAAAAAAAACGAATATGAAATACCCCAATTATAACGTCAACGAGTTTGTGGGAGGTCATACCGAATACACAACTCCCTGCCCCTTCGGAATCCAAGGCAAGTACACCTTGGAAATCCTAATGGTGGGCAGTCTCGCTTGCCAGCGATGCAAATACTTCCGAGGTATCAACAAGGAAGATTGCATAGTATCTTGCGGCATCCAATGAAACTATATTACTCATTCATTATAACATATTACACATGACAACAAAGAAGATTTCAATTATTCAGCGCATCACAGAGCGCATCCTTGGCAAGAAGTTCTATATCGCAGTCATTGCCAACAAGGGAACCAGCAACTACTTCGTCAACTCTACCATCTATCGCTCAGAAGAGGATGTTATCGCTTATCAGAAATACATCACCACAGACGATAGAATGAAGGAGAGCTTCGATTTCGTCTGCTACTACTCCTTCCGTTCCAAGTTCGACTTCCGCATTCCTCTTGGCGGCAAGCCATTATCTCTTGAAGAGGCAAAGGAACTTAGCAAGAAATAAGGTATGGGAAAGTTGATTGATCTGAAAGGAAAGCGGTTTGGCAGACTCTATGTCTGCTGCCGCTCCGGCAAATCCAGTAAGACTGGTGTTTATTGGATTTGCAAATGTGATTGTGGTAGAGGTGTTTCTGTCCTATCCTGCAATTTGCTCCGAGGAGTAACCCAGTCTTGCGGTTGTCTCCGATCAGAGAATGCCAAGCTTCGCCTTCGCCAGTACTACGAGAAGAAGGCAAAAGTAAACGGATAATAATCTTTTCTAACCAAAACTTCGTATATTTGCAAAATGATATTCAGTTATATTAAAGACAAGTGCCGGAACATTCAAGGTTTCCTGCATCGAAAAAACTTCGTAGTGCTTGATGGTAGAGCCAATTCTGTTACTCTGTCGCAGGGCATCTACAACCATATTATGCAGATAGAGCGCACAGATAGCTCCATCTTCGTCTTCCGTATCTCCAGTAGAGGAACATACGGATTCTGCCTGAGAGAGGACTGGGAGGAACTTCGCAAGTCTCAGACTATCTTCTGTCCGCTCCAGTATAATCAGGAGCACAAGAAGATTGGTTTCCGCAGCGAACGTCCATCGGTTACAGCCATCCTTGATGATTACAATCTCCCACTCAACAAGATGGTGCGCCTGACCTGCATTCCTCGTAAGAACAGAAATGGCGAGCCGTACTACGAGATCATCCGTCCAAACCCATAACAATACAAATATGATTAAAGAAGTATTATTTCAGGGTCTTTCTCACTCACCTTCCGACCACGAAAGTCAGGAGGGTGAGTTGGGAACTTGCCTGAACCTCATCAACGAGGATGGAGCACTCCACCCTATCCACCAGCCAGTGGTGGTTGATTCTGCCATTACCATACCTGATGGAGCCAGCATCGAACTGATTCACAAGGTTACTCACGATAATACCATTCACTCCCACTACATCATCCGTAATGGCAACACTTGGTATTGGACAGAGAAAGGTGGAAACGGAAGTGAGAACACCATCAGTCTTAATGGCTTCCAAGTCAATGCCGTGAGTGCCATCGGAAACATCTTGTGCTTTGTGAGCGATAGCAATACCATATATGCTTATTGGAATGGTTCGAGTTATTATGTGTTAGACTTATCAGAAATCCATTATACAATTACGATATATGATGGTAACAAAAAAAGTGATACCGTACAAGAACTTGGTGATGATTGGAATAATGCGTTTGGTAAGGATTCTAATGGCAATGATGGAGAAGGTGTTCCTACAAAAAAAGGAGCTTCTATCATATTTAATGCTATAGATGCTTCATTCAATAAAGAACTAGAAAATCTTGAAGATTATTATTTTAAGTATGTAAGTTTTGCCGTAGCTGCTGTTAGGCTATATGATGGTTCATACATTAATATATCAAATCCATTTATACTTGCACCATATTATATTGGAAACAAATTCGTTTACGAACATAAAGTGGGTAATATAGTATTAAAACGTATCTTTGCCACCTCTTATTTTCATAAGCATGATGTGATTGTTTCGTTGAACATACCCAATGAGATAAAAGACATCATGAAGGACATCATCCAAGGTATAGACATCTTTATCACAGCAGGAGAGTCTTTTATTGATACATCTGTAGCTCCAAGAGTCATAAACAATAAATATAACATGAATCTCCCATTAAATCATAGAGATTCTTTAAAGTCTGCAGCGTTTAGCTTTAAGAGTATGAACGAGGTATATGAGACTATCGACAACGCTTCATTCTATCTAAGTACAAACATAGATACTGATAAATTTGGAGTACCAGTCAAATTAAAGAGAGTCAAGCAGACAGAAACGAGTTTGTCTTTATCTGACTTCAAGCAACAGGCATTCGGTGGGAAATATTCTGTTGTTTATAATAACAGATTACATCTTGCAAATGTTGAGACGGAAGTTAGAAATACCTACATCAACGACTTTTATGAACATTTTCCAGAGGCAAATACTCCTCATGTATCACTCAATAATATGCTTGATACACTTGATGTAAACAATTTGTCTAGAGAGTTTCTTCATTGTGATGCCATATATCATATCTGCATTTCAGATAAAGTTGTAAAAAAGGATATATATTATAAAGGGTATATCCTATATCCATTTCAACCAATGTTGGCTTTCCCAAGCACCATGGCTACGGAAATGGAGGTATATTACTTCAATGAAATATATTCCAAGTATTACAAACTGAGAGTAGCTTTGAGACAATCAGAATCACTTGGATTATCTTACTATCTTAACCTCGGCAATAGATACACAGGTGGAGTGAAAGATGTTTCTCTTGGTGATAACACAAGTACTACCGACATTTCTTACTCTAGGGCACATGATGACAGGAACCTGCCTATCTATATCCAGCATAGAAAATATGGTTACGTTGAAAAGACAGATGGTACTTACGAATGGGATAAAAACAGTTATACTGATACGAAACTCTTTACCGAGATTACAAAAGAAGAGTATAACAGAGTTCTTGGATATTGTCAGAACTCCAAAATCATAAAAGCGACACAATCTCTCATCAAGGTCAGCGAAGCCGAGAATCCGATGGTGTTCCCTGCCAAGAACTCGGTTCAGGTTGGATCATCCATTATCAATGCGCTTGCCGCCAATACCCGACCAATCAGCGAGGGTCAGTTTGGCGAAGCCCCTCTCTATGCCTTCACCGATGAAGGTGTATGGGTGTTAATGACCAATCAGGAAGGAACCTACGATGCCCGACAGCCAGCCAACAGAGATATTTGCTCCAACCCTAAGGGTATCTTGCAGATTGATGATGCCGTTCTGTTCCCTACGGAACGAGGAATCATGATGCAGCGAGGCAGGGATTCCGAGTGTATCACAGATGTTCTTGATGGTTATCCGTTTGTCTTCACCCAGATATTCAAAAACGACTATCAGAAGAAGCTGCTTGCCCTTGGGGGCATTCCTGAATCTGATACTCAATATATCCGATTCAGAACATTCCTGCAGAAGGCGAGTCTGATCTATGATTATTACGATAACCGCATCATCGTGTTCAGACCCGACTACACCTATGCGTATGTGTATTCCTTGAAGAGTAGAATGTGGGGAACAATGCACAATGTGTTCCGTTCCACCGTCAACTCCTACCCTGAGTCTTATGCCATCAATCAGAGCGGAAAGATTGTTGATGTATATGTCAAGGAGCCATCGGGAAGCGTTTCCTATTTCTTCTGTACACGTCCGTTGACTCTCGGTCAGGAGAATATCCACAAGACGATGTTCAAGAGCATCATCCGTGGTTATTTCCGCAACGCTGCAAAAGGTAAGGTGGGTGTGGTGCTATATGGAAGCAACGACCTTTTCAACTGGTTCTACATCCATTCTTCCGTCAATCAGCTTCTGGCTGGTATGGCAGGATCACCTTACAAGTATTTCCGCTTTGCAGTAATGGGAAGTCTCAGCTACGATGAATCCATTCATAGCGTAGGAACTGAGTTTGTTGCCCGACTGCAAAATAAGCTTAGATAAGTTTTTTAACATACATAATTTTATATCAAAACAAAAAGAGCAGCCGTCTGTGAAGATAGCTGCCCTTGCTTTTTCGTTAACCATAAGTCTAGAAAGGATGAAGCCTGATCCTAGCTCTTACCGCAGAGCGGTTGCTGGCATCCTTAATCTTCTGCTTCTTATCCTCAGCCAGTGCCCAGAACCTATCGGCACCATCAGGAAAAACAATCATCAGCCATTCATATAGACATTGATTCACAATATAATCGTGAATATATACCATCATGGTATGCACGCTGGTCTTCGAGAATCCGTTTGGCATTCTCAGAGCCAAATAGTAGGCTTCCTCCTCATTGGTAGGCGAACCGATACACTCTGCCCACTCATTCGAGTCAAATCCGCCACAATACATTTCTACCTTGGTAAAGCGGAAAAGCATTTCCCTGCAATCCTCTACGGCTGAATCCAATATTCTAGCCAGTTTATCACGGTTGCCTTCCTCAGATACGTCAAACACATTCTTCAACTGCTTGGCATCCATATCTTTCTGACTGGCATAAGAGTCAGCAAAAGAAAAAGCCGTATTCTTGATGTCGTATATCAACTCCTTCTTTACCAATTCTATCATCACTTTATATCCCTTATTGCAATGTTTCATATCCTACCATCCTATCTTGTTGGTCTTTTACGCATATAGAGTATGGCATCCATCTTCACCAGCAAAGCGTTTGCCTTGCTGAGATAATCTTCTGCCTTATCCCTAGAAACTACTAAGCACCAATCTGCTACAATCTTATTTACTACATAGCTGAAAGCTGTAGTTTCCAAAGTCTTCACCAATGACTCCTTAAAAAGAGAGCTTACTCTCAGTCCGAAGATTTCCTCTTCTCCCGAATCACTCTTCTCTGTAGCAAGAACGCTCTCCAAGGCTACGGAAACGTCATTGATGGCATCATTCCAAAAGCCTTCCAGCATTTCCCTATCTGCATCCGTCACAAACACTTGATCATACAGACTCTTGCCGTTTGCATCCAAGTTCTTGCCACCGATGTAAGCGGTAGTCTTCGCCACCTCCTCATAGATGCTACTTTTTGTGATTGAAATTGATAAATTTGCCATTCTTGTGTTTCCTATAGATGATTAAACCTAAAATGATGAGCAGGGCGCACATCGCTCCCATCGACCACATCGCATACTTCAACTGAAACTGCTCCCACTTGGATAGCTGCTTCTCTACTGGATAGGGTACTGGGATGGAGTCTCTTCGGATGAAGGAATCCACCCTTACCTTATACTGGGTCTTCATAACCACCTTCTTGTGCCATCGGTCAACGAACAGGGTATCTCCCTTCTGTGAACTTGATACCGAATCGTGCACGAAAATGCTGTCAGAAGTGTGCAGGGTATCGCATTTTACTACGTCACGATATACGAATTTCTCCATCGGGACGTAGGAAGTCTTACATCCCGACATAAGAAATGCTACCAGCAGCATAGCCAAAATGTAGATCAGCAACTGCCATACATCTGAATCATACCACTTCTTCATAAGCCTATACTTTTAATGCAGCCTTAGCTCTCTTCAAGAATGTTCGTCTGTGCTCCAAGCCGTAGGTGCCGCCATTGATGGTCTTGGTGATTGCTAGGAAGCTATCACTATCAGCCAGCTCATTCAAGCCGTGCTTCCACCACCACCACATCGCACTCTTGGTTGCACCCAATGGCTGCTCCAGCAGTTCGGGATGCTCCATGATGTCACCTCTGCAGTACTTGCTCTTCTGGTAAGCCTGATAGTTGGCTCTGCCCGTAATCTGAATCAAGCCCCTGCCCCTATACTTGTAGCCATCGCCATCTTTCAGGTTGCCTAGCATATTCTTCAACTTGCCCTCATCATACTTGTGGAAGTAAGCCTTGTTGCCCACCTCCTTGGTATATCTCAGCTCGCTGGTTTCGTGGGCTATCTGAGCCAAGAAATGTGCCATTCGCTTCGGTGTATCAATATGGAAAACCTCGGCATAGCCGTTGATGTAAGGCAAGAAAGCATCCACCTTATCCTTGGCATTTGGCATAATCTCTAAAATCTGTTTTCTTGTTACCTTCATAGTTACTTGCCCTCCTTCACTTGTTGTTTCTGCATATTTGCGAGTTCGTTCTTCACCATACTCTCAAAGTTGCCCAACTTAGTCTTAAAATAAACGTTTACCCCGAATATCGCTCCAGAGTAAACCAACGTCTGGCTGACGTACCAGAGTACACCATCCGAAACTACATAATTATTGAGAAAGAATGATAGGAAGGTGAGGACAACACCACTCGCTAACATTCCAATAGCTGCACCATATTGCAAACCTTCACGCACGTTTGGAGTCATATCTTATCTTTATATATTATTAATAATATGCAAAGATAAGATATGTTCCCGTAACTATTATCTTATCCGTTAATGTTGTGCCATATCTTGCTTGTAGGATGCAAGCAGTCAGGGTCTTGAAGGTATTCAATAGCCATCATCACCACCATTTCCTTCAATTCCTCCTCATCCTTGCTATATTGTTTCAGCAGCTTATGATGGTCGCTTCTGAGCAGATTCATCGTAACCGCCAAGTCAAAGATGTTGTAGTCGGAAATATCATCCTTATGCTGGTCAAAGGCTTCCTTTATCTCCTCGTCCGTAAAGAAAGGAGCCATGTGCTTGGTTCCATCCTCATCCTCGTACCACATTTTCTTGATGGCATCATCAGCAAAGTGCTTGTCAAAATGCCCTTCGCTTAATACACCATACACCATCGCACAAAGATGATGTACCTCTACATCGCTCAACTTATATGAGAGATACTTACCCATAGCCTTGGCTATACTCAACATCTGTTCAGGAGTCATATCCTGCTGATACTTATCAACGAAATCTACAAAATCCATAATATATAAAAATTAAGAGTTTATGATGCTGCAAAGATACATATATCTTGCGCTGAGCACCATAAACTCCCAAAGATTTCTGTAGCCATCTGAATATCAGAAGAATACAGTTACGATAAAACACCTCCTTTCTTTATTCGTCCTTGAATTTAGTTCTCTTCTCGCCACCCCTCGACCAGATGTCGTTCTTCTTGCGCTTCGCCACCTTGCCGAGTACGTCATTCTCGTAAAGGTCGGGATTGTCTTCCCTGCCTTGGGTCTCCGTAGCAATACCTTTGTTGGCATTGCTTCCTTGGTCGGCATTGTCCTTGCCATTGCCATACCATTTCTTGTCGTTTTCCTTGTCTGATATCATATCTTAACACTAAACATTAATAACTAATCACTATGCCGAAAGCGGTGCGTACTGCTCGCTAGGCTGAACACCCTGACCGCTCATCATCTGCTGCAGCATCGCCTGAGCCTTCGGATTGCTCTGGGATGCCTGATCCACTTGCGCTTGCAGTTGAGGAGAGAAACCTTGTGGAGTCTCGCCATTCTTGATTGCCTCCTGCTGGGATGATACCGACTGCAGAAGTTCGTCACCGAATGGGAAATCACCTACCTGCAATAACTGCTCCAAGGTGATAGCCTGAGCTTGCCACAACTGCATCAGGAAGTCGTTTGCCATCTGACGATATACAGGAGTAGCCGTACTCTCGGTGATATTGATGTCAAACTCTACATCACGAATCTTCTTCGGATCATAGCGAACAATCTGTCCTGCCCTGCCAACGATGTTGAAGTTGCGTGCCACATCATAGAACTGCTGCATATTCTTCACCGTCTTGTAAGCACCATCAATGATAAACTGGCTGAAACTCTCCAAGATGTCAAGCAGCGACATGGTGGCATTCTGTGTCTGCTGGGCATAGAGCGAACCGCTCGTACCCGACACTCCTGGTTTACCCTGCAGCGCACCATTCACGCCCGATATATCCTCGAAAAACTTCAACTGATAATTGAGCAAGTCACCGATACCGATGTTCGTTGAGTTATTGGCTACTTGCTGAGGAACCTGACCACTATTGTTCGGCTTGTATCTTACCACTCCGTTGAATCTACTCCACTCGTCACAGAAATCATCCCAGCTCATATCATCCGGCAGACAATCCTCAGGACATAGCAGCACACCCTTGGCACTCGCCCTCATAATGAAGTCGTACATCGTAATCAGTCTGTTCACATATCTCTGCTGGTCAATCACATCTTCCACGAAGCTATGAATCTCGCCATCAATAAACGGATAGAACTTGAAGCAGTATGGATGCTCTCCGTGGGCATAAGGGGTCTCACCCTCTCTCAGAATGTCACCGAAAGGAGAAAGATAGTAGAAATGCCAGTAATCATCCATAAACCACTCGGCTTCAATCAGCGGAATATCCTCACGCTTCATACCGAGTGACAGACCTCTCTCCAGTCGGTCTTGATTCTCTGCATCTACAATCTCATCACAATCTTCAATGTCAATCTTGAAATCGTCACCATTGTTATAGTCGTGGCAGCGATAGCGTGGCTTACTCTCCTTGCGCCATACCTCAATCACTCGGCAGAGTGAAGGGTTGGCAGGATTCATGAAGTCGATGGTCTTCGGATCAAACTCTCCGAAACGCTGGGTGCAGTCGGCTATCACGAAGTCTCGGTCAGCAGCCAGTCGGTAAATCTCCTTCAACTTCCTTGCTTCGGCAGGAGTCTTGGCAAATTCTCTCAGAACATTGCCGATGGTAATGTCGTGAACCTCGCCCAAGCAACTTACATCCCAGCCACGGAAGTCCCTCATATTGTTATCTATGAAGAAATTGTTCGGATTCACATAGTCTGTCCAGCAATCCAACCTTCCCCTTCGCCATCCATACTTTTTCTTGTAGATAGCCGCACCACTGATCAGGAACTCCTCCATCGTTCGGGCATCCATTTCCGTCTCTCGGTTCAGTTGTCGGTTGCATTGCAGCACAACACTCATCGTTTCGCCATACCGCTTCTCATCCTTATCCCTCGCATTGCAGGTAGGTTCCTTGCTCTGGGAGCGGTACACACCCAGCACATTCTTCACCAGCCTTCTGATCAGGTTGTTCTTCAACGGCTCACTACCCTGCTCACGGATATAGTCTTCCTCTTTGATACGCTTGGTAAAGCCGCACCGATTTTCGATTTCAATGAGGTCTCCCCACTGGTCTCCATAGCAGTACCGCTTGTTTCTCTCCCTACGCTTTCGGAAGTTATCCATATTGTTATAGTATCGTTGTGCTTCCAGCAGGATGGAGAAGGCACGCTCGTATGGCTTGTCGAATCGGTTCTTGGAAGCTTTTACGCTATCCAGTTCCTCTCTGTCCACCACCTTGCTCAGCGACAACAACTTTGTTTTTTCTTTCTTCTTTGCCATGATTACGATGTTGTTGGTTCGACAATATGTGCCAGTTTTCTGGCTACACCCAATAACCCAGCCGCAGTATCGGTATCTCCCATACTCACGCAAGTGAGATAGCCAGCCATATAGAGGATAGCATCTTTCAGGTTGCTCTGTAGATTGATATACCCTGCACCACTGCTTTCCGTGATGATTTCCGGCTGAGCCACATAGGTGAAGTCAACCGTCACGCTATTCGATTTGCTCGTATATAGCTCTAGGTATCTACCGCCATTGGTATGGATGATAGCCGCAATAGGTCGGTCGGGATTGCCCCTCACTCCATATTTGCAGCCCTGATACTTGTAGGCTTCATCATTCTCGGTGATGATTTCGGCATTGCGGTTCCAGTCGCTGGCTCTTACACTGAGCAACCTGATCATATCGGCTGGCATATAGACCGTGCCGACATAAGCATTGTTCTTCGATGCCCAAGATACGCTGATGTTGTCTAGCTTGATTCCATCCACCATATCTATTGGTGCATCGGAAAGAATGATACTTGCTGCATCTACGATTTTACTCTTGATAAGTTCTGCCTGAGAGAGCGTATCAGTATCATCGGGAGTCAGCAAGCCGGAAGACTCTTGGTTTCTGTCCAAGAGCACCTTCACTTCTTTCACCAAATCAGATACAGCATACTTCTTCATTATTCAAGTCCTTCTAGTTCAACACCCTTTTCCTTGGCAATAGACAAGATGTCCTCCTTGGTCTTCAACTTCGAGCGGCTCACACCGAAGGTCTCAGCCAGATAGTCTCTGGCATCCTCAAAGTCTGTCACGATATGGGTCTTCTTCTCCTCAGCCGCCTTCTTCTTGGTCTTGGCAGCCGCTCTCTTCTTGGCTTCAGCAGCTTCCTTCTTCTCGTCAACGGCTTCCACCAAGAAGAACTTGTCATTGAACCAATAATGAGACTCGATAGCCTTCTGCAACTTCTCGTCTCTTGTGCCATAGATACTGCAACCCATAGTCTTGCCATCGAAGACAACTCTCACTCGTTCGTTATCAACCATAACGCTGAACGACAAATCCGTACCAGCTTGATATTTCTTATACATGATTATACCTTATTATATATGTGTTATGAAAAAAGGGATGGGGCTAGTGCCCACACCCCTCTCTATTTAATGAATAATTTGCCGAATTTGCCCTGCATTAAGCAGCAGCCTTGGTCTCTTCTGCCTCAGATGTAGGAACCTTGGCAAGTCGCATACGAGCATGTGCCTTAGGGTACTTCAAGTACAGACAAGCTACCTCCTGAATAACTACTGCATCGGTGTTACGGATTCCAGCCTTCTTCAAGTCGAGAACGTTACGAGTCCAAGACAAGTGTACTCTCTTCACCAAGAACTCAGGGTCAAGAGCGAAGCCGCAGTCACTCATACCGAAGAGGTCGAACAACTCTGAGTGAATCATCAACACCTCACCGAAGTCTGTCTCCCAACTCTTGAACTTCAAGTTCCATACCTCAACGGTGTCCTTCAAGCGGAACTTGTCAGAATCAATCTTACTGAATGCACGGACGAAGTCTGAGCCAGCGATAACCACCTTGCGCTTGTTGCCGATACCAGTACCGACAAACATATCCTTGGAAATATCTACCAGCTCCAAGTCTGTGATAACTCGCTCATTCTTGGTGTAGCCCTTCTTGATCTCATCGGCAGTAGCAATATGACCTACCTCAATATCCTTGCCAGCCATCCACCAGATACCCTTGGTAAACCACTGAGCTGAATTGTTCTTGGTAGTATGCTTGATGCAAGCCATATCACCGAAGAGATAAGAACCCTCCATGGCAAGTCGCATATCATAGATGCTATCCTCCTCGATGTCTGAGAAATCCCAATCCACTCGCTTGTCAGCAATCTTGTCGAAGGTACTCTGCTCAACCTGAATCATGAAGTTCTGGCAGTACTGAATATCAGAATCAGGAAGGTTGTTGAAACGACCAGTCTGTACATCCAGCTCACCGCAGCTCTTTGCCATACGAATCAACTTCTGACCCTGCTTCAAGGCAGGAACACCGATAGGCTGCTTGCTGACCATGTTACCATTAATGGCATACACGATAGGAAAGCCTTCTGTGTCCTTACCGCACACACAGAGCACCAAATCAGGAGTAGGAGCATCAGTAATGGTTGAATAAGCGACACCCTTATAGTTAGTGACAGCCTTCACACCAACCACTCGGATGGTATCATCAAGCGTAAACATTTCAGGGTCTTCTACCTTCAAGACCATAGATGTACCAGTACTTGTCTCAGTATTCTCTTTTACTGTGGTTCGGATAGGACGAGTACCGATACTCCAATACTCAACAACAAAGGAGCTTGCCGGCTTGGTTGTGGCATAACGGGAAATCTGATCCACTGGTGTTGCCATCGGGCGAATCTTGATAATCTTCTCGTTGATGTCATTGTTGTAATACTCAATGCCCTTCTCGTTAAAGTGCTCACGACCCTTGGTCTCCGTCTTGATACCATCATCCTGACGAGCCGCACCACCATTGCCAGCTTCACCAGCAGCAGGAGCACCGCCAGCTTCCGCAGGGTGACCACTCTCAGAAGTACCGCCATCAGGAAGAGTAGCCTCAGCCATCAGCACCTGACCATTGACACCAAAAATAACTGCCATCACCATAATGAAAATGGAGAACAGTCGATTAAATGTACTTTTTGTTACTTTCATTATCCTAAATATTAATTAAACATTATATAAATCTAACTCTATCTTATCGGATGCGTGTTCGCTTCTCGTTTCCACGCTCCCAGATGTTACCTCTTCGGGTAGCCCTGCCAAGCGCACCCAGTTCCGGCTGGTTGTCGGTCTTCTTGGTCTCGGCATTCGCTGAGTCAAGGTCGGCAGTACCATCGCCCTTCTTGCGCAGCTCCAAGTTCTTCATGTGCTTGGTGTTCTTACCACGCACCTCACCTTCGTGAGCAGCATCAGCTACATCGGTATCGTGATTCTTCGCCTTGATGAAAGCAGTAATCATATCCTCGGTGAAGATACCTTTCACCACATTGTTCATCGTCTGAAAGCACTGGTCGATAGCTTCATTCACCGCTTCCTCGCCATACTTCTCCTCCAGCTTGTCGAAGACCGCATAGCTGGCTGGCATATTCTTGTCGTACTCCTCCTGCAACTTCTTGCCATCAGACGCATTCTTCAAGAACTCAGACTGAGCATTGGCAATCTCGTCAGCATTATCAGGATCAGAGTAGTAGTCGATAGCATCCTCTCCGTGGGTACGAATCAATTCTGCATAAGGACTCTTGCCAGCCTTCATCGCTTGCAGAAAGGTAGCCGCAGCAGGATCACTTCCCATCCAGTCAGCCATCGCCTTCTCGTTATCCTTGTAACCTTGCAGAGACTTCTGGTCGGCATCATAATCATCATTGATAGCACCATAGATAGCTTCATCATCCGCATACTCCGTATCAGGGTGACGAGTCTTCAAACGCTCCAAAGCCAAGTCTCTCTTGGTCTTGGTAGCTTGCTGTGCAGCAGCACCAGCATTCTGTTCCGTATTTGTATTATCAGGCATATATATATGTATTAATTTATAAATCAATGCCCAAAAGTAATGCTTTTCCGCCTATAATCAATCTTATCCGTTAACTTTAATTAATCGTATATGAATAATTTGGTTATTTCAATACTTTTTTGTAACTTTGCATCATAAGAGAATGAAACATAAAGGATCACGATGTGACTTTACACAAGAGCGAAACGCTGACATATTGAGAGCTTACAAGGAAATCATATCAGTAAGAGACAATATCAGCCTCTTGGAGATTGAGCAGAGATTACTGCAATCTTCAAGCAAGCGTTTTTGGGTCTCGGATATCAGGGCTTACAATGTTATTCTGACAATGATCAAAGGTAAATCCTTGAATAACATGAATCCTACCAAGAGAGAAATGTTTCAGGAAATATACCGCAGATATATTGATTATACCAAGCAGCATCCTTCTGTCACCAAGTTGGATGCTATTAGTTACGTGTGCAATCAGGAGGCTCCAAGTTTCTATCTTTCTCCGAAATCCATACACGTGATTCTTCATAAGGTGAGAAAGGAGGAGAAGGAAAGATGTTACGAATTAAGAAAGAAAAGATTGCGCTTTATGCTGGGTACTTTATAATAATGTGTATCACATTCCTTGGATATGATGGGATGGGTCTCTATGATGGTTGCTCTATGCAGAACCGACTTACCTATCCGTTCTTCCATCAGAACGTCTTCCATGCAGCCATCAACCTTTGGGTGCTGCATCAATGCCTGAAAGCCAGACCTTGCGGTATCGTAGATATGGTGGTATTCTATCTCATAGCCGTAAGCTATTACCCCAGTTCTAGCGTACCCATCATCGGTCTCAGCGGTATCGTATATGCCTATATGGGATATATCGCCCCATTCGTAGAGAAGAAGGTGAGATACAACATCATCATTCTCACGTATATATGTGTAGGATTTTTCATTCCTTGCATGGCAGTGGGCATCCACATCTATTGCTATGTAGTCGGTCTGTTGTGGGGGTATCTTAATTCTCCGATATGCCAAGACAAGTAGTCATAAAAACCAAACTGACTGATGCACTAGACAAACATGTATTGAGCATCCTGACTGAGAATGAGAAGCGCATCAAGGAAATCAACACTCCTTTCAGCCCGATCAAGGGTGAAGGTTGTGGAGATAAGCGATTCCTGCTCTTCCTGCCTGACTTCCCGATCCAGAAGCAGCACCTCCCGATGAGTATGAAGAAGATTCCGCTCATCAAGATGCTGCTGGAGCTGGGTAGCTGCAAGGCGGTGATTAAGGAACTGCATGAGGATATGGATGAGCCATACAACCTTGAAGAGGAAATGGAGCAACTGGTGGAGCAGTTCACCCGAATCAGGATGAAGCACGACCCCTTCTTCTTCTTCGCCATGTTCATCTATATCAAACCGAAAGGTGGAGGTCTCCCCTTCCGTTTTGTACTGAGAAGACCGCAGCGCAGACTGCTCAGGTGGCTGGAGGAGAGAAGAAAGAAGAACCGCCCTATCCGACTCATCCTCTTGAAGGCTCGACAATGGGGAGGTTCAACGGTTATTCAGATGTACTTCCTTTGGCTGCAAATTATGTGGCAGAAGGGTCTCAACTCGCTCATCATCGCTCAGGTCAAGGACACGGCAGAAACCATCCGAGGAATGTTTGATGAAGCGTTGAAGGAATTTCCGACCAAGTTCCTGCACGAAATGGGAGAAGCCTATTCTGAGAACGAGCCTAAGTTTGTAGGATTTGGTACATCCGGCAATGTGAAGAAGGTTCCTCAGCGATTCTGTAAAATCAAGGTAGGTTCTATGCAGAATCCAACTTCCGCCAATGGTGAAGATTACAACCTCATCCATTGTTCTGAGGTAGGATTGTGGGAGAAGACAGAAGGCAAGTCTCCTGAGCAAGTTGTTCAGAACGCAACCAATGGTGTGCTCTACAGACCATACACCATGATTGTATATGAGTCAACCGCCAATGGTACTGGCAACTTCTTCCATCAGGAATGGCTGGCAGCAGAGAAAGGTGAATCTGTATTTGAGCCGTTCTTCGTACCTTGGTTTGAGATTTACGACCTCTATCATCTTGACTTTGAAAGCAAGAAAAAGAAGGATGAGTTTGCCAAATGGCTATACGACAACCGCAACAACACCAACACGATGTCTAACCGTGATGAGCCGGGTACATACCTTTGGAAATTGTGGCAGATGGGAGCACCATTGGAAGCCATCAACTGGTATATTGTGGAGCGAAAGAAATTCACAGACCATGGAGATATGGCTAGCGGATTCCCTTCTGACCCAGTAGAGGCATTCAAGCACTCAGGAGCCAAGGTATTTGCTGAGGAGAAGGTTGACCAATTCAAGAAAGGTTGCCGATCACCTAAGTTTATCGGTGATGTTTATGGTGATGGTTACAAGGGCAAGAAGTGCCTACAGAACGTGCGATTCACGGAAGACAAGACTGGGCAGTTGTGGATATGGAGCAAGCCGGAGTACTTTGACGATTGCAAGGTGACCAACCGATATTTGGTTGTAGTGGATATTGGTGGTAGAGGTAGTAAGGCTGACTGGTCTGTTATCTGTGTCTTTGACCGATACTGGATGATGGAAGGTGGCAAGCCGTATGTGGTAGCCCAATGGTATGGGCATATTGATATGGACTTGCTGGCTTGGAAGGCTGCACAGATAGCCAAGTACTACGATAATGCACTTTTGGTGATTGAATCCAACACCTTGGAGACGAAAGACAAGGAGCATATCTTGGAAGGCGGTGATCAGTCTGAGTTCATCCTGAATCAAATCAAGGATGTGTATGACAATCTCTATGCACGCAAGCAGAGTGAAGCAGACATCAAGGAAGGTGTTCCACGCAAGTACGGATTCCATACCAATGTAGCAACCAAGCCAATGGTTATCTCTGTACTGGTTCAGGTAGTCAGAGAGCATCTATACGTTGAACGAGACCAGCGATGCCTGAACGAGTTCCTTACCTACGAGCGTAAGAAGAATGGAGCATACGGAGCCATTGATGGTAAGCACGATGATTTGCTCATGACAAGAGCCATTGGACTCCATATCTGCTTCAATGAAATGGAAATGCCGAAGATGATTCAGAATCAGGCTAGAGTTATGAGAAAAAAGGTTTCTGTTTCGGCAGCGACCATCATATAGTTTCAATTTTAATTATACGATTATGAAGATTACTAAGATTTTCAAGCGCATCAAATGCGAGATCATGTACCGCCAAGCTACGGCTAAGGCAGACTATGCAGCCAAGAAGAACAAGGGTGAAATCTACTTTGTCCTACCTACGGAGAAGGGCAACCTGATGATTATGAACCGCCCACTCTTCGAGGCTTTCAAGAAGACCAAACTGGTAGATAAGGATATGAAGTCGAGAGACCTCTTCCGTGATTGTGTCTATCATACCAACTGCAAGAGCGAGAGAGGAAAGCGCAGCCGCAAGCGCAAGTTCCTCAGATGGAAGGGCTTGATTTAATGCCCAAAAGTTAATGGATAAGAGATAGGTAGAGAAAATTCTGCCTATCTTTGCGCTATTATTAATAATTTGTATCAAAATATGATTTATAAAATAGTACAAGGAAATGCTTTCAAGCTTCATATCTTGGTGCGGAAGATGGAAATGTCTAAGGAGTTCAACCGTTTAGTTGACTTCGATATGACACAAGCATCCGATATCAAGGTGGAACTGCAATGCTGCTTCGATGATTCCATCATCGTTCCTACTTCTATCGGTGGCATCGAGCATAATGTGCTGGTATGCAACATTCCATCCACCTTGGAAATCGGAAACTACAATGTAGCCGTTTCGTGGACTTATGAGGGTTATGCGATGAAGAGTGTGGAGCGAAACATCTTGCAGATCATAGAGACCAATCAAAGGGTGAAAGTTCCCGTAGGAGTCTTCCAAGGTGAGACGGTTGGAATGTTCGACCTTCGATATTATATGGTCACCAAGAATCAGTCTGATTGTACATTCGTCTATTCCTTGGATGATGTTACCCTCTCCTCTACTCCTGCTACATTGAAGTTGGGTGAGAAATTTGAAGCAACTCTTACTCCTGCCGAAGGATTCAATATCGGTTTAGTGAAAGTAGTCATGGATGGAGCAGACATCACAAGAGATGCTTACAAGGATGGCAAGATTGAGATTCCAGCCGTATCAGGCTACGTAAGCATCATGGCGAATGGCGATGATAATATCTACTATTACGGAGCAACCGCTGCCAAGAACATGTGCCAGTTCAATATGGATGACCTGACCAAGGTTGTGGGTGACATGGTTGATAAGTCTATCACCATCACAACCACCAAGGACAAGCCATATATCTGGTTTGCCAGCCGTGTTCCTGTTGTCTTCACTCAGTCAGGATTCACGGCAAATCTCAACTCTACTAAGGTAGGAGATATATACTATTATTGGTCAGATGAGTTGAAAGCAGGAGAATATACATATAACGCTAAATTAAAATAATATGGCAGAAGAAGTAAAATTCAACAACACGCTCGTAAGTGGAAGAGCCGATGAGACCTTGACATACACTAAGTATGTGAAGGATGAGAGTTCGGGCAAATCCACCAAGGAGCTTCTTGACGAGAAGGTCAACAAGACCGACCAACTCGGAACTACACAGATTGCCGACAAAGCCGTTACTACAGAGAAATTGGAAAATGAATCGGTAACCACCGATAAACTGGATGCAGCATCCGTCACCACCGACAAGGTAGCAGATGCAAACATCACCACCTCCAAACTTGCCGACTCCTCCGTAGAGACCGAAAAAATCAACAATAAGGCAGTAACCACGGATAAGTTGAATGATGGCGCAGTTGACAATACCAAACTCTCCCCTAATGCGGTTACATCGGATAAGATTAAGGATGAGTCTGTCATCACCGAGAAGCTGAACGATAGAGCCGTAACTACAGAGAAGGTAGAGGAGAGAGCTATTACAAACCCGAAACTTGGCAACCAGTCGGTTGATGGCAGAGTAGTTCGTGAGGCATCCTTGGAGACCAAACATTTCGCCAACGGATCTGTAACTACGGAAAAAATCAAAGACGGCTCAGTCACAAATGAAAAGGTAGCAGACGATACGCTTGGCATCGAGAAATTCGACCCAGAGCTTCGCAAAACCATCCAAGCCGCCACTGGTCTCCCAGAGGATTTAAGTCAGATGATTCAAAATGTAGATAAGTCTATCAAACAACTGCATGAGAAGGACACCGACCTCCAATCTAATGTTGAAGCCAATCAGCAGCAGATCACCGCCAACAAATCTGCCCAAGACGCAAAGAATGCCTCGCTGGATGAGAATATGGTAAAGCTCAACACTCGTGATGATCAGATTACAGAGACATTGAAGAATATCTCCGCCACTGGTGGTGCTAGTGTAGCAAGTGCCGTAACGTATGACAACACCACTTCCCAGCTTACTTCGGCAAATATTCAGGGTGCAGTCGATGAGTTGCAGGGGGCTAAAATTGACAAAGCATCAATCTTGCAGGAGTCTGGTGAAGCAGAAGACAAGGTGATGAGTCAGAAGGCTGTAAGTGCTAAACTCAGCGACATATTGTTAAAATTTCCAGTTGTATCACTATTTGATTATAGAAATGTTGCTGTCGGTAAATCAATAAATCCGCTAGATGGTACTATCTCAGATGTTATTAAGAATTACAAACTGGTTAAGCTGCATCTTCTAGCAGGTAAATATTGGATATATAGCGGTTGTGGCTCTTCTTCACAAGCCACGTTGTGGAAGTATTCGGATAACGGCTATGCCTCACCAGAAAAAAAGATTGTTGGTTCTACAGGAACAACTCCATATAACCAGATATTGACCTTAGAGGAAGGTTACTATGCTTTCTGCTGGAATGATAATAACGGTAATGGTTTTTCGCTTGGAAAAGCTTTCATAACAGACAGCATGTCCATTTCGGCATTGATAGATGATAAGGTGGAAAATGGCACAAAAGATATTAAAAACTCATTGACAAATGTAGAAAATATGTCATTTAAGCCATCTATTGTGTCAGTATTTGATAAAAGTGATATTATTGTAGGAAAATATCTCAATCCTACGAATAAAACCATATCAGATGCTATTAAAAACTATAAGTTGGTTAAATTGCATTTGTTAGCTAAAAAATATTGGTTG
>OGKL01000032.1_pt1 | contig 44392 bp, 32 predicted proteins | sample 1572471 | NCBI WGS metagenome assembly OGKL01 (sample SAMEA2582156, study PRJEB24529) | metagenome | biome: Human gut stool | place: China | collected 2011
AGAACGAGGTGCGCAAGAAACGCTTCCTCGAAAACTTCCGCATGGTGCGCGAGAAACTCACTGACCTTAAGGAGCGCGACTACAAGCGCCTGCTGCAGCCCGTCATCGACGGCAACGAGATAATGCAGATGTTCAATCTGCAGCCGAGTAGAGAGGTGGGCGTGCTGAAACAGTATCTGAAGGACGCCGTGCTCGACAACCGTGTGGCTAACGAACGCGAGCCTCTTATGGAACTGCTGATGAAGAAAGCCGCAGAAATGGGGCTCACTCAGTAGTTCTCTCACCGTTCGCGTCCGCGGTCCGCATCGTTCGCGTCCGCAATCCGCACCGTTCGCGTCCGCAGTCCGCATCGTTTGCGTCCGCGGTCCGCACCGTTCGCGTTCGCGGTCCGCATCGTTCGCGTCTGCAATCCGCATCGTTCGCGTCCGCAATCGGTGACTGATACACAACCTACACATTGATAAAGTGGCACTTTCGCATTGGCAAAGTGCCACTTTTGTGTTGATGAAATGTCACTATAATTTAGGTAAATGCAACTTCTGTATTGGTCAAAATAGATACTAATATATTGAATAACGCGTAATGAGAAATAAAAGTTGTTAAATGTATGTATGTAATGGTTACAACTTACTTACATATTTAGTAACTTTGCATGCAGAAAACTTAAACAAGCGGTTTGGTTTTCTGTGTACGCAGCATCAGGTTGCTGCACTCCTACAGTCACTAAGCAAATAGTAAAGTATATATTATAAATAAGGTAGAAATATAGAAAGGTAAAAAATATTTATTAAAAATAGGTATGAAGAAAACAAAGATTTTATTGGTTGCAGCCTTGGCTGCAGTGCTCGCCTCATGTGGCGGCGGAAAGAGTGGCGGAAAGCCTAACTTCGGCGACAACGAATACGCTGTACGCACAGTTCAGGGTCAGGACGCAAACTTGCAGACCACCTATCCGGCATCTATCAAGGGTGTTCAGGACGTGGAGATTCGCCCGAAAGTGTCTGGCTTCATCACAAAGCTTTGCGTGAAGGAAGGTCAGTCGGTTAAGGCAGGTCAGTTGCTGTTTGTCATCGACAACGTTACATACGCCGCTGCCGTTCGTCAGGCAAAGGCATCTGTGAACGCTGCAAAGGCACAGCTCAACACTGCAACTCTTACATACAACAACTCGCAGAAACTCTTCAAGAACAACGTAATCGGTTCTTACGAATTGCAGTCGACAAAGAACGCAATGGAGAGCGCTGCCGCCCAGCTCGCTCAGGCAGAGGCAGCATACGTATCGGCTAAGCAGAACCTCAACTTCTGCTTCGTGAAATCTCCGGCTAACGGCGTTGTAGGCGACCTGCCTTACCGCGTAGGTGCTCTCGTAAGCGCTTCGTCGCAGCAGCCCCTCACAACCGTGTCTAACAACTCTACAATGCAGGTTTACTTCTCTATGACAGAGAAAGACCTTCTGGAGATGAGCAAGACACAGGGTGGCGTACACGCTGCCGTTGAGAGCTATCCGGCTGTGAAGCTGCAGCTCGCCGACGGCACTATCTACGAGCATCCGGGCAAGGTGGCTACCGTGAGCGGCGTCATCGACCCGACCACCGGTACGGTGTCTATGCGTGCTGACTTCCCCAACCCCGACCACGTGCTCAAGAGCGGTGCTTCTGGTTCTATCGTTGTGCCTCACGTAGCTTCTTCGGCTGTTATCATCCCGCAGGACGCTGTGGTTCAGGTGCAGGACAAGTACTTCGTGTATGTAGTAGGCAAGGACAACAAGGTGAAGTACACACCGGTTACTGTCAACCCACAGAACGACGGCAAGAACTACATCATCACTTCTGGTCTTAGCGTAGGCGACCGCTTCGTTGTGAACGGCGTTTCTTCGCTCCAGGACGGCATGGACATCAAGCCGCTCACAGAGGCTCAGTACGCTGAGAAGCTGAAGAAGACAGAGCAGCTCGGCGAGGCTCAGGGCGACCTTGGCAAGCTGAAGAAGGCATTCGGAAAATAATTTTTTGGTAGATAAGAAAGTAATATGAAATTAGATAGATTTATCCTGCGCCCGGTGCTCTCGACCGTGATTTCAATCGTGGTTGTCATCCTGGGTGTGTTAGGTTTGGTGTCGCTGCCTATCGAGCAGTACCCGAACATGGCGCCGCCTACCATCATGGTGCGTGCAGCCTATACTGGTGCCAACTCACAGACCGTGCTCAACTCTGTGATTGCGCCGCTTGAGGAGTCGATCAACGGTGTGGAGGGCATGACATACATGACATCTTCTGCCACCAACGACGGTTCGGCTTCTATCACCGTATTCTTCAAGCAGGGCATGAACCCTGACATGTGTCAGGTGAACGTGCAGAACCGCGTATCGCAGGCTTCTGCGTTGCTGCCAGCCGAGGTAACAAAAGCAGGTGTGACGGTCATGAAACGCCAGTCGTCTACCGTTATCCTCTTCGGTCTTACAGCCGACGACGACCGCTACGACGACGAGTTCCTCACCAACTATGCCAACATTAACGTCGTTCCAGCCATCAAGCGTGTGAACGGTGTGGGCGAGTGCCAGTGCTTCTCGCAGAAAGACTACACCATGCGCCTCTGGATCGACCCGGTGAAGATGAAGAGCTACGGCTTGATTCCGACCGACCTCACCAGCGTTCTCGCACAGCAGAACATCGAGGCTGCGCCGGGTTCGGTAGGCGAGCAGTCGGACAACCAGTACCAGTACACCTTCCGCTACAGAGGACGTCTGCAGACACCGGAGGAGTTCGGCGACATGATCATCAAGTCGACACAGGACGGACAGACCATCCGCGTAAAGGACGTAGCCCGCGTAGAGATGGGTGCGCTGTCATACACCGTAGAGTCGAAGAACAACGGCAAGCCGTCAGTAACAATGATGGTTACGCAGACCGCAGGCTCTAACGCTACAGAGATTGCCACAAACATCAAGAAGCTCCTCAAGGATCAGGAAGCATCAATGCCGCCGGGCATCCACTTCGACATCATGCAGGACGTTACGGAGTTCCTCTTCGCCTCAATCGAGGACCTTATCAAGACCCTCTGCGAGGCGTTCATCCTCGTGTTCATCGTGGTGTACATCTTCCTTCAGGACACACGCTCTACGCTCATCCCGTTGATTGCGGTGCCCGTATCGCTCATCGGTACATTCTTCTTCCTCTACGCGTTCGGCTTCTCGCTCAACCTGCTTACGCTTGCCGCACTCGTGCTTGCCATCGCCATTGTGGTCGACGACGCCATCGTGGTCGTCGAGGCCGTGCATGCCAAGCTCGACCTCGGCTACAAGTCGGCTAAGCTCGCGTCTATCGACGCCATGAACGAAATCTCGGGCGCCATCATCTCAATCACCCTCGTTATGGCGTCGGTGTTCATCCCCGTGTCGTTCATGGGTGGTACGTCAGGTGCGTTCTACCGCGAGTTCGGTATCACTATGGCTATCTCTATCATCATCTCGGCACTTAACGCCTTGACCCTCTCGCCGGCTCTCTGCGCCATCTTGCTGAAGCCGAAGGACGAAGAAGGCAAGGAACGCAAGATGTCGATGGTAGACCGCTTCCACGCATCGTTCAACGCCGCATACGGCAAGGTGCAGGAGAAGTATACAAAGGGTGTGCGCCGCCTCGTTGAACGCCCCGTTATCGCTATCGCTACAGTTGTAGTGGCTATCGCTGCAATGGTAGTGCTCATGGGTACAACAAAGACAGGCCTCGTTCCTGACGAGGATACCGGCACAGTATTCTGTACAGTGTCAACACCTCCGGGAACCTCTATGAAGAAGACCAACGAGGTGATGGACCAGGTAGACCGTATGCTCGCTACCAACCCGGCTATCGCCAGCCGTATGCGTATCACGGGCTACAACTTCATCGCTGGTCAGGGCTCTAACCAGGGTACATTCATTATCAAGCTGAAGAGCTTTGAGGAGCGCCAGAAGGATGAAGGTCCGCTGAAGTACATCGGCGTACACAACCTCGGTTCTACTATGGTGCTCGGTATGATATACAAGCAGACCGCAGCCATCAAGGGTGCGCAGATTCTTGCATTCCAGCCGCCTATGGTGCAGGGCTTCTCTGCAACCAACGGTATGACCTTCTCAATGCAGGACCGCACGGGTGGCGACGTTAACAAGTTCTACGACATCACGAAGAACTACATCGCAGAGCTTAACAAGCGTCCGGAGATTTCGAACGCCATGACATCGTACAACACCAAGTATCCGCAGTACAAGATTGATGTTGACGTGGCTAAGTGTAAGCAGAGCGGCATCGACCCGTCTACAGTGCTCACCACAATGCAGGGCTACTACGGTGGTATGTATGCGTCTAACTTCAACGCTTACGGTAAGCTCTACCGTGTATACATCCAGTCGGCACCGCAGGATCGTGCAGACCTGAAGAGTCTGGACAATATCTACGTGCGCACTTCTGCTGGCGAGATGGCTCCTATCAAGGAGTACGTGAACCTGAGCCGTGTATACGGTCCGCAGGAGATCGACCGCTTCAACCTCTTCACCTCAATCAACGTGAACGCTTCGGCTGCTGAGGGCTACTCAACGGGCGACGCTATCAACGCTATGGCTGAGGTAGCCAAGACTTCGCTGCCGGCAGGCTACACATACGAGTTCTCGGGCTTGACACGTACCGAGCAGGAGTCGTCAAACTCTACAGCTATCGTGTTCGTGCTCTGCTTGACCTTCGTATACCTCATCCTCTCGGCACAGTACGAGTCGTACATTCTGCCGCTGTCAGTAATCCTTTCCATCCCGTTCGGTCTGGCAGGAGCCTTCCTATTCACCAACATGTTTGGCAAGAATAACGACATCTACATGCAGATTGCGCTCATCATGCTTATGGGTCTTCTCGCTAAGAACGCCATCCTTATCGTGCAGTTCGCCCTCGAACGCCGTCAGACCGGTATGGCTGTGTCTTGGTCGGCAGTGCTCGGCGCTGCAGCCCGTCTGCGTCCTATCCTTATGACCTCTCTGGCTATGATTATCGGTTTGCTCCCGCTGCTCATGCCTTGGGGTGTAGGCTACAACGGCAACATGACACTCGGCGCTGCAGCCGTAGGCGGTATGCTTATCGGTATGCTCTGCCAGATTATGGTAGTGCCGGCGCTGTTCTACATCTTCCAGACATTGCAGGAGAAGATCAAGCCTATAGAGTTCGAGAACGACAGAGCAGATGTAGACACCGAGATTCGCCAGTACACCAACCCGTACGTGGCAGGTGCACTGCATGAGCAGATTGAAAAGACTTCAAAATAAGACAGATGAACATGAAAAAAATAATGCTTCTCGCCGCTGGCGCATTGCTGATGACCAGCTGCGGAATATACAATAAGTACGAGCGTCCCGAGGTGAACACCACGGGACTCGTACGCGACGTGCAGAGCAGCACCGACACACTCGCTGTCACCGACACCACAAGCTTCGGCAACCTCGCCTGGCGCCAGGTGTTCACCGACCCGCAGCTGCAGTCGCTCATCGAGCAGGGCTTGAAGAGCAACACCAACCTGCTCAACGCCGCTCTCAACGTGAAGATGGTTGAGGACCAGCTCATTGTGGCTAAGCTCGCTTTCGTGCCGGGCTTCACATTCTCGCCGCAAGGCACCATAGCTTCTTGGGATGGCAACCCTGCTACGAAGACCTACACGCTGCCTATCACCGCATCGTGGAGCGTAGACCTCTTCGGCAACCTTCTCAACCAGAAGCGTTCGGCACAGATGGCGCTGCTCGCTACGAAAGACTATCAGCTCGTAGTGCAGACAAAGGTCATCTCTAACATCGCCAACTTGTACTACACGCTGCTCATGCTCGACAAGCAGCTGCAGGTGGTAGACAATATGTCGAAGCTCACTGAGGAGACATGGAACATCATGAAGATTCAGAAGGAGCTTGGCCGCGTGAAGGAGACAAGCGTGCAGAGTGCTGAGGCTAACATGTATTCGGTTAAGGCTCAGGCAACGGAACTGAAGCGTCAGATTCGCGAGACGGAGAACTCGCTCTCGCTGCTGCTCGGTCAGCAGGCGCAGACCATCGCACGCGGAACGTTCGAAGGACAGCAGTTGCCGTCGGAGTTCTCTACAGGCATCGGCTTGCAGTTGCTCGCAAACCGTCCAGACGTTCACTATGCAGAGATGTCGCTCGCACAGTGCTTCTACGACGTGAACACAGCACGCTCTAAGTTCTATCCGAACATCACCATTTCGGGCACTGGCGCCTTCACCAACTCTGGTGGTATGGGCATCACCAACCCGGGCAAGTGGTTGCTCTCGGCTGTCGGCTCGCTCGTTCAGCCTATCTTCGCTCACGGTCAGCTCGTGGCTGGCTTGAAGGTGGCTAAGTCAAAGCAGGAGCAGGCTTTCAACACATGGCAGAACGCCGTGCTCTCAGCAGGTTCGGAGGTGAGCAACGCCCTCGTGCTCTACAACTCTTCGGCAGAGAAGAGCGCGCTGGAGGCTAAGCAGGTGGAGAGTCTGAAGAAGAACGTCGAGTACAACAAGATGCTCTTCAACGACGGATCGGCTACATATCTTGAGATAATCACCGCACAGCAGAGCTTGCTCAACGCAGAACTCTCGAAGGTGCAGGATGACTTCTACAAGATGCAGGCTGTGGTTAACCTCTACTATGCACTCGGCGGAGGAAGATATTAAAACTCAAAACTCAAAATTATGATTAGTGAAAAAGCATATATAGCTCCGGGTGCGAAGATTGGCAAGAACGTTACGATCTATCCGTTCGCATACATCGAGGACGACGTGGTTATCGGCGACGACTGCGTAATCTATCCTTACGTGAGCATCATGCGCGGCACAACAATGGGCCGTGGCAACAAGGTTTATCAGAACACGGTGCTCGGCGCTGAGCCGCAGGACTTCAACCATAAGGGTGAGGCTACACGCCTCATCATCGGCGACGAGAACATCTTCCGTGAGAATGTGGTTGTTAACCGCGCTACATTTGCCAACGGCGAGACACGTATCGGCAACCGCAACTTCTTCATGGAGGGCGTGCATATCTCGCACGACACGAAGGTTGACGACTACATAACGTTCGGTTATGGTACGAAGGTGGCAGGCGACTGTGAGGTTCACAGCGCTGCAATCTTCTCTTCTGGCGTCATCGTCAACTCGAACGTGCGCATCGGTGGTGCGTCGATGGTGACTGGCGGTGTGCGTATCTCGAAGGATGTGCCTCCGTTCATCGTGGCTACGGACAACCCCGTGCGCTACGCTGGCGTTAACGAGACGCTGCTGAAGTCGTCGGGCACAACCGAGAAGGTGATTGGTCATATCGCAAACGCTTATCGCCTCGTGTTCCACGGACAGACAAGCGTGTTCGACGCAATCAATCAGATTAAGGAGCAGGTGCCGGCAGGCAAGGAGATTACGGCTATCGTGAAGTTCCTTGAGAGCACTAAGCTCGGCATCATCAGCAAGCTGTAAGCCCCATGTGGCTTCGGCTGGATCTGAACAACTGAAACATCAAAACACATATATTTCATACCTTTTATATATTAGTGTTGTTATTTCAATGAAAGCGGCAAGGTCGACGTGACGTCAACCTTGCCGCTATTTCTTTTGATGAGGTGTTGAGATGTTGAGGTGTTGAGATTTGATGTTGTGATGTTGAGATGTTGTGGTGGTGAGATTTCATCCGCGCCGACCGCCGCACATCAGTAACCGACCGTGCAAGCGAAGCCCGCGGCAATCACTCTGTCGCGAATTGCATCAAGCTCTGCGTGCGTAGCCTTGCGAAGAGTGGGGCAAGGCGTCTCGCGGTCGATAGTATATATCATTACGCTGCTGGGCTTGATGCGTCGAACGGTGGCGAGCCAAGGCTCCACGAACGCCTCCGAAACGTTGTCAACACTCGCTCCGGCGTCGTCCGTGCCGTGCATGAACATGGTCTGCACGATGCAGTGTCCGTCGAACGATTCCATCTCTTTGATGATGTTCTCGACGTTGTACGACGGTTGCACGGGGCGGTCCACCTTATTAATATATTCAGCGCAGACCGTGTCGAGCTTCATGATGTTGTTGTCCACGAGCATCAGCGCGCGATGCACGTCGTGGCGGTGCGCCAGCGTAGAATTGGTGAGCACCGACACGCGCGCCTCGGGATAGTAGGCGTCGCGCAGACGTGTTGTGTCCTCGATGATAGGCAGGAAGTCGGGATGCGCTGTCGGTTCGCCGTTGCCCGAGAAGGTGATGACGTCGAGCTTCGAGCTCGCCGCGCGCATCTCCTTCAGCTTCAGCTCGAGCCGCTCGGCGATAAGTTCGCGCGAAGGTTGCGGCAGAGTAGGGAGGCGCAAGTGGTTGTAGCCCACCTCGCAGTAGATGCAGTCGAACGTGCATATCTTTCCGTCGCTCGGGTTGACGTTCACGCCGAGCGAAATGCCAAGTCGCCGACTGTGTATCGGTCCGACTATCGGTGAAGGATAGAGAATTGTTGCCATTATGTGTGCTTTTATAGTTATCCAAAGGTAGATAGTTTGTTTTATTAAAGGCATACGTATGGTGTTAATTGACGTTAATCCCTCTTTTTAACCGATATTTTTTTGTTATTTTGCAGGAAATTTGGTATAATATAGCCTTTTCGGAATGAGAAAGAAAAACAAGAAGACCCGCAGTCGTCACGGATTGCAGGCCGTAACGTTGTGCATTAGCACCGCAATGGTGCTTATCCTGTTAGGTTTGGTGGTGTTCTCAGTGTGCACCGCCCGCAATCTTTCTGCCTATGTGAAGCAGAACATCGTGGTGACGATGATGCTGCAGGACGATATGACGACAGGCGAGGCTCACCAGTTCTGCAACAAGCTGCAGGCGCGCCCGTACATCTGTTCGCTGCAGTACATCAGCAAGGAGCAGGCGCTGCGCGAAGGCATCAAGGCGCTGGGCACCGACCCTCGCGAGTTCGCTGAAGTGAACCCGTTCCTCTCGTCTATCGAGATAACGCTGAAGTCTGACTACGCCAACAGCGACTCGCTGCAGTTCATCTCTAAGGAGCTGAAAGCCTACCCTAAGGTGAGCGAGGTGAAGTATCAGAAGGACCTCATCGACAGCGTGAACGAGAACATCGCCAAGATAAGTCTGGTGCTGCTGGCGCTCGCCGTGCTGCTCACCATCGTGTCGTTCTCGCTTATCAACAACACCGTGCGTCTGAGTATCTACGCCCGCCGTTTCTCCATTCACACCATGAAACTCGTTGGTGCGTCGTGGGGCTTTATCCGTGCGCCGTTCGTGCGCCACTACGTGTTGCTCGGTCTGCTTGCTGCGCTCATAGCGTGCTGCGTGCTTGGCGGTGCTGTCTACGCTCTGTTCATGTACGAGCCCGACGTTCTCGACCTCATCACGTGGCAGGTGCTCGCCGTAACAGCCGGTACGGTGGTTGTATTCGGTATCTTCATCACGGCTATCTGCTCGATAATATCGGTTAACAAGTTCCTGCGCATGAAGGCAGGCGATTTGTATAAGATATAATGTTGAGATGGTGTGATGTGTTGATGTGTTGTGGTGTTGAGATGTTGACATTGCTTATATATAAATATTATATATAGACACTACTTATACATACAGACACTACTTATACATATAGTCATTATTTGATAGAATATATTCATTCAACTTAAAATATAAACAAAGTGGATAAAAGAAATTACGCATTCGGTAAGATCAACTTCATTCTGATGGCTGTCGGAATGTTGGTTGTAATCCTTGGTTTTATACTTATGAGCGGTGGCGGAAGCGACGAGACCGTTTTCGACAACGATATCTTCAGCGTGCGCCGCATTAAGGTGGCACCCGTAGTGTGCTTCCTCGGCTTCATCTCGATTATATATGCCATAATCAAAAAGCCGAAGGATGAATAGCTTATAAGGAGTGTTCTCAGGGGGTGCAGTTGTCTCAACTGCACCAACCAAGCGGCAGGTGCATCCTCTTGTGCCTTCAAATAGGTTGGTGCAGTTGAGACAACTGCACCCCCTGAGAGACAACTGCACCAACAAAGTAGTCAGTGAATTAGTTAGGTTGGTGCAGTTCTTGCTCTGGCAAGCGGCAAAGCCGAGCGGAGACAACTGCACCCCCTGAAATCACCCTCGAATTAATAATTAATAATTAAAAATTAATAATTTAACAAATGGATTGGTTACAAGCATTGGTCCTTGGCGTTATCCAGGGACTCACAGAATACTTGCCCGTTAGTAGTAGCGGCCACCTCGCTATCGGCTCGGCACTCTTCGGCGTGCAGGGCGAGGACAACCTTGCGTTCACCGTAATGATGCACGTAGCTACCGTGCTCAGCACCCTCGTCATACTGTGGAAAGAAATCGACTGGATTCTGAAAGGACTCTTCAAGTTCGAGATGAACGCCGAGACAAAATACTTCCTCAATATCGTCGTTTCGATGATACCGGTAGGCATCGTAGGTGTGTTCTTCAAGGACTATGTCGAGGAAATCTTCGGTTCGGGTCTGCTCATCGTGGGCTGCTGTCTGCTTCTCACAGCCTTGCTGCTCACATTCTCCTATTTCGCCAAGCCGCGTCAGCGCGAGCATATCTCTATGAAGGACGCCTTCATCATCGGTCTTGCCCAGGCTGCAGCCGTGCTGCCCGGACTCTCGCGCTCAGGTTCTACCATTGCTACCGGCTTGCTGCTTGGCAACAAGAAGGAGAATCTCGCCCAGTTCTCATTCCTTATGGTCATTCCACCCATACTCGGCGAGGCGTTGCTCGACGTTTTGAAGGCAGCTAAGGGCGAAGAAGCGTTCGCTGGCATCGACACACTGCCCCTCGTTGTTGGCTTCGTGGCAGCATTCGTCAGCGGATGCATCGCCTGCAAGTGGATGATCAACATCGTGAAGCGCGGCAAGCTCGTTTGGTTCGGCGTATATTGCGCCATTGCAGGTGTCGTGACCATCGCTTGCTCATTACTCTAAAAAATAATCAACAACAAATAATGAATTTCACCAAAGGCGAAGTCATCGCCATAAACAAACCCCTTGGCATGACCAGCTTCTGTGCCTTGGCAATAGTGCGAAAGCGCATCTGTGTACGCCTCGGGGTGAAGAAGATAAAGATAGGCCATGCCGGAACCCTCGACCCGCTTGCTTCGGGCGTGCTCGTGCTCTGCACCGGCAAGTTCACGAAGCGCATTGAGGAGTTTCAGATGCACGGCAAGGAGTACACAGCCACCATCCAGCTCGGCGCCACCACGCCCAGCTACGACATGGAGCATCCCGTGAACGCCACCTATCCTACAGACGGCATCACACGCGAACGCATAGAAGAGGTTCTGAAGCAGTTCGTGGGCGACATAGAGCAGGTTCCGCCGACATTCTCGGCGTGCAAGGTGGGCGGACAGCGCTCCTACGACCTGCGCCGAAAGGGTCAGGACGTGGAGCTGAAGCCGAAGCAGATACACATCGACGAGATAGAGCTCACGGCGTTCGACCCCGAAACGATGCAGATGTCGATACGTGTGGCGTGCGGAAAGGGCACATACATCCGCGCCTTGGCACGCGACATCGGTCGTGCGCTCAACTCCGGCGGCTATCTCACGGCTCTCTGCCGCACACGCTCTGGCGATCAGCGCGTGGAGAACTGCATTGAGCTCGACAAGTTCGAGGAGTGGCTCGCCAATCAAACAATAGAAACCAGTGAAGATGAATAAATAAAAACTACTATGAAGTTATCACAGTTCAAGTTTAAGTTACCAGAAGAGCTCATCGCTCTCTATCCGCATAGCATTTACCGCGAGTTCGAAAACGACAACGGCGAGAAGGAGACTTTCCGCATCACGCGTCGCGACGAGTGTCGCCTGATGGTGCTGCACAAGAAGTCGCAGACCATCGAAATGTACAAGAAAGACGCCGACGGCAACCCCATCGAGGGCGAGTATCTCGACTTCCGCAACGTGCTCGACTACTTCGACGAGCACGACACGTTCATCTTCAACGACACAAAGGTATTCCCGGCGCGCCTCTACGGCACAAAGGAGAAGACCGACGCGAAGATTGAGGTGTTCCTGCTGCGCGAACTCAACGAGGAGATGCGCCTATGGGACGTGCTCGTAGAGCCAGCACGCAAGATACGTATCGGCAACAAGCTGTTCTTCGACGACTCGGGCACTATGGTGGCTGAGGTTATCGACAATACAACCAGCCGCGGACGCACGCTCCGCTTCCTCTACGACTGTCCGCACGACGAGTTCAAGCGCGAGCTTTACGCTCTCGGCGAGGCTCCGCTGCCACGCTACATCCTCGACCGCCGCCCCGACAAGCGCAGCACAGAGGACGACTTCGACGACTTCCAGTGCATCTTCGCCAAGCACGAAGGCGCCGTTACGGCTCCGGCTACCGGCTTGCACTTCTCGCGCGAGCTGATGAAGCGCATGGAGATTCGCGGTATCAACTTCGCTTATATCACGCTTCACTGCGGTTTGGGCAACTTCCACGACATCGAAGTGGAGGATCTTACAAAGCATAAGATGGACTCGGAGCAGATGCGTGTAGACGCCGACTGCTGCAAGCTCGTCAACGACACGAAGCGTGCCGGCCACCGCGTGTGCGCCGTTGGCACAAGCGTCGTTAAGGCTACAGAGACCGCTGTCGGCACCGACGGTATGCTGAAGGAATACGACGGCTGGACTAACAAGTTCATCTTCCCGCCGTACGACTTCGGACTTGCCGACTCGATGATCTCTAACTTCTACCATCCGTACTCAACACTCCTCATGGAGACTTGCGCTTTCGGCGGTTACGACCTCGTAATGGAGGCTTACAACCTCGCCGTTAAGCACGGCTTCAAGTTCGGTTCGTACGGCGACGCCCTGCTCATCGTTAACGACTAAGCCGCACTTATGCACAAGGTGTATCTTTCGCTCGGCTCCAATCTCGGCGACCGCGAGGCTACGATGCGCAGCGCCATTGAGATGCTCAACGAACGCACTGGAACGGTAGACCGCCAGTCGTCGTTCATCGAGACTGAGCCGTGGGGATTTGAGTCGGCAAACCGATTCTTGAACATGTGCGTGCGACTGCTCACCGCCTTGCAGCCCGCAGAACTGCTCGAAGCGACAAAGCAGATAGAGCGCGAACTGGGCAGAACGCAGAAGTCGGTGAACGGACAGTATCACGATCGCCCCATCGACATCGATATCCTCATGTATGACGACATACATCTCGACACACCCGACCTTACGCTGCCGCATCCGCACATGCAGGAGCGCGAGTTTGTTATGGTGCCGCTGAGAGAAATTCTATAATTTAGAGGGCGTGTCAAAACTACAGTTAGCTTTTTATCGCAATACTGTAGTTTTGACACGCCCTCTATTTTTTTTGCTCTGTTTGTTGCGTTTTGTCATCGTATACCGAACGCCGTCCGATCAGATTGCGTTCGCCGTCCGATCAGATTGCGTTCGCCGCCCGATCGGATTGCGTTCGCCGTCCGATAATATAGTCTCTGCCTGTAGGAGGGTGGAGTTTTGATACTCTCTGTTTTTTTTATCATAGCAATGTGTTCATATATAAACTGCAAACTATCAATCGATAAAGATTTTTTTCAAAAAAGATAACTTTTGTTTGGCGAAAAACATGATTATAAGTATATTTGCAGAATAATTGTAGCAATCAATTAATAATCATACAAACATAATTATGAAGAAATCTTTACTTTTGACTGCGGCTCTTGTTATGGCGACAACAGCTGCCAATGCACAGCCGTTTGTTGAAGGCGTTCCGTTCAGCGCACGCCAGTTCGGCAAGCACCTCGTGCCTACACTTAACGCACAGGCTCAGCCTTCAAAGCTGCGCGCTGAGAAGAAGAACAACTATTATCTTCGTCCGGAAGGCGCCATGTTCCAGGCTTCTGACAAGAAAGGTCAGATTTGGGGAACAGTATATATGTATGTTCCGGGTGCTTACGACGTTAAGTTCAAGAAGCAGGGCTCAGATGCCTATGTTTGGCATCAGAACACATTCGACTATTACGGTGATGTAACAGTTAACGATTGCTCAAGCAAAACAGATTATTATTATAATATTGACGCAAACGGCGACTTCACGATGAAGAGCTTGTTTGACGGTCGCGATGCTCTCCCGACACTTGTTTGCGGGACCGACTCGTTCCTGCTTGCTTCGGAGAATCCTTACTTCGGCAATCCTGGCGACCCAGGCAAACACGAATCGTTGGCTTTGATGTACTATTATCCGCGCGTATATTCTGGCATCGACCAAGCTAACCGCCGCGTGACTCCGCTTTCATACACTATGGACCAGGTTAGCGAGGTGTTCTTCGGCGGTATGGACAACAAGTACGTGTACGGCTCGGGCACATTCACGCAGGACGGAGCTAAATACACCGCTACCGGCGTTTATCAGTATTTCGACAAACCGATGGCTCCGCTGGTCGTAGAAGACATCTTCATTCCGGTTATCTCTAAGGGCTATTATCCTATCGCGCAGGGCAAGTCGCTGCGTATGCAGATTCACAACGTGATTGAGCAGGACGGCAAGCGCATACCGGGCGACAAGATACTCTATGAACTCACAGCTACCGAGCCTGAGACTATCGACGTAGGCAGCATTCCGTACGACGAAAATACAAGCTACAACGCCTTCACACTCGTGTTCACCAAGAAGAACGCTGACGGCAAGGCAGAGCGCTTCGTTATCGACGAACCGTTCTACGTAGTTATCGACGGACTCGACAAGGAAGGCATCGACTGTGGCTTCGAGATCAGCGAGTTGCCTTACTATTACGACAACTTCGACTCGGCTGTAGGCATGTGGAGCAAGGACGGCAGTCCGGCGTTCTTCAGTCTCTACAAGGATGTAGCGCTGAAGGTTTCGTTCTCTGCTAAGTACGACTACTGCAACCCGATGTACTACGTAACCAACGGACGTGTAGAGAACTACGGCGTTGTGAAGATGAGCGACGACGGCACAAGCGGCAAGACTCTCATTCCTGGCGAATTGGTATTCGCTGGTCCGGCTATCAAGACAAACGACAGCTGGTTCGACGATAACAACGACCCCAACTACACCGTTACTTGCGATGCCGACTGGGTTAAGTCTATCACTCCCGACACAAAGACATGGGCTGAATACGACATCACAGTGCTCAAGCTCGAATGCGACCCGCTGCCTGAGGGCGTAAGCGGACGCAAGTGCGAGCTCCACATTCAGGGCAAGACCTGCAAGTCGACATATCCTATCGAGGTTCTGCAGGGCAACGCAGAGGCAGGTGTCAACGGCGTGACAGTTAGCGTGGCACGCGACGGCAAGACATACAACGTAAGCGGACAGCGCGTGGCTGACGACACAAAGGGCCTCGTAATACGCAACGGTAAGAAATATCTGAACAAGTAATAAACTAAAAACCTATATCGTAATTAGAAGCAAAAAGGGGTGCGCAAGTTGCTCCGCAACCGCACCCCTCAGATATAAAAAGGTGCGAAGATTGCGCTGCAACCGCACCCCTATATATAATATAATGTATAATAATTAGAGAGAGTTAATTGATAAGATAAATAACTTAAACAATAAGATTATGAGAAAAACACTTAGAGTACTTTTCTCTGCGGTGCTGGCAGCCACAACGTTGGTTCCGTCGGCAACAAATGCGCAGACTCCGTCTACTGGCGGACCGTACGACATCCCGTATTCATGTCTTTGGAACGACCGCACCGTGCTGTCAACCAATGAGTGGACCGTTGAGGACAAGAACAACGACGGCATCACTTGGGGATTCAGCAACGACGTGCCCGGCAGTTTCATTAGTTATGTAGGCACTACGCAGAAGCAGGATGCCGATGACTGGCTCGTCAGCCCGTACTTGGCATTCGAGGCTGGCAAGACATACAAGATTGAGACCGGCGGCTTCAAGGCTGCAGGCGGTGCACAGCTGTTGTCTGTGGCTGTCGGCACAGGCGACGACCCCACAACATACAAGGTTGTAGGCGACTATACCATTTCGGCTACATACGGCATCGGTAGCGCTACACCAGTTGAAGGCGAGTTCGTAGCTCCTACAACCGGCAAGTATCGCGTAGCATTCCATTGCACCAGCAACCAGCGCGCCTATCTTCTTCTCCTTCCGTTGAAGGTGCTTGCACAGGCAGCCTTGGCTGTGCGCCCGGCAGCTGTAAACGACCTCAATGTAGAGGTTGGCGCTAAGGGAGCAGTGTCGGCTAAGGTGTCGTTCACAACACCGTCTACCGACTATGCAGGCAATAAGCTCTCTGGTCTTACACGCGTTCAGCTCTATCGCGACTATGTGCAGGTGAAGAACTTCGACGCTCCTGCTGTAGGCACAAAGATAGAGTGGCAGGACGACGAGGTTGTTACCGGCGAACATTCATACAGCGTAATAGTTACAGCCAACGACTTGCGTAGCGACGAAGTTGTAAAGAAGGTGTATGTTGGTTACGACCGTCCGCTTCCTCCGCAGAACATCAAGATCTACGACCACCTCAACGGCAAGGCAACCATCTCTTGGGACCCCGTTTCGGAAGTTGGTATGCATGGTGGATACGTCGACCCGAAGACTGCAGAATACTGCGTGAACACACTCTATTACGGTTATCTTAAGCCGGTGGAGCAAGGTCTTACAACTACTAAGTGTGTTGTAAACGACGTTAACTACGACGGCGCTCAGGGTGCTGTGCAGTATGCAATCTACACATATGTAGACAGCCCGACATCAGACACAGCCGTAGTCAGCGATGCAGGACGTGAGGCTTTCGTCATCGGTCAGGCACACCCGATACCTTACTACGAGTCGTTCGCTAACAAGAGCCTTCAGAAGGGTCCGTGGATTATTGACGCCAACTGCCCAGGCAAGTTTGGTCTTTCAGAGGACAGCCAGGACGACGACGCAGGCGCACTTGTGTTCAACCCGTCAACAGGCAGCACTTTGGCTTGCATCCAGGGTCCGAAGGTAGACATCTCTAAGGCTGGCACCCCACAGCTCGTATTCTGGTACTACGCATATCCTGGCACCGACGGCAAGATAACCGTAAAGGTTAACCGCAACGGTCAGGAGATGAAGGAAGTAGGAACCGTCGATTACAGCAAACTCAGCGGTTCAATGGGCTGGCGCTCTGTATCGTTCGACCTTGCTACTGTGAACACCGTAGGCGTAGAGAACGGCTACATCCGTCCTTACTTCTACGCAGAAGGACTTGCTACAAGCCTCTTTATTGACAACATCAAGATTTACGACGCTGTCGACAACAACCTCTCTGCTGAGCTCGACGCTCCGGCACACGTGCAGAACGGCAAGGTGGCTGTAGTGAACGTAAAGGTTACTAACCTCGGCACAGCAAAGGCGAGCGGCTACAAGGTACACCTCTATGTAGACGGCAAGAAGTATGAGACAGAAGAGGGCGAAGACCTCGAGCCGAACGCACAAGCTACATACGAATTCGCATTCACACCGAAACTCGGCGCGAAGAGCTTCAAGGTGAGCGGCGAAGTAGAGTGGGCTGCAGACGCATTACAGGACAACAACAAGACTGATGAGGCAACAGTAGGCATCGTTAAGTCGCCGCTTCCGGCAATCAGCGACCTCGCTGCTTCAGCCAAGGGCGTGCTCACATGGTCGTCGATGAATGTTGACGGCGCTGTGGTTAAGGACGACTTCGAGACATACACACCGTGGTCTATCAGCAACGTAGGCGACTGGACACTCTACGACGGTGACAAGGGCACTGTATATACCTTCGGCGGCATCCAGCACCCGCACCGTGGCGAGGCACAGGCTTACATCGTCTTCAACCCGTGGCAGGTGAGCGGCATCACAGGCAGCAACTGGCAGATGTTTGCAGACATCTTCGCGCCTCACTCAGGCGAGCAGTCGATGATGTCAACCGGCACAACAATCGACACCGGCACACCTACCAACAACTGGCTCATCACTCCGGAGCTTTCAGGCGAGGAGCAGACCGTTTCGTTCTGGGTTAACGCTCCTGGCGACGAGGTAAGCCGCGGCGAGCAGTATCCTAACTCAGGTCCTGAGACATTCGACCTCTACTACTCTGAGGACGACACCAACCCCAACTCGTTCATCAAGATCAACAAGGACTCTTACGAGGCTGTTTACGACTGGAAGCAGTACAACATCGACCTTCCTGAGGGTGCTAAGTACTTCGCTATCGTACACACCAGCACTGGTTCGCTGACATCTTACAACTACGAGCCCGACCGTGTATGCGTAGACGACGTTACATACCGTGCAGGCGGCTTGCGTGTAATGGGCTACAACGTATATCGCGACGGCGTTCTCGTTAAGAAGCTCGACAGCAAGACCACAACCTGGACCGACGACAACTACGCTAACGACAACGGCTACGGCGCAGGCAACCACAAGTACAACGTAATCGTGGTTTACGCTAACGGCGAGTCGGACGTGTCTAACACAGCTTACGTAGGCGACCCTGCAGCAGGCATCGGTCTCGTAACAGTTGAAGGCGCAAAGGCAGACAACCGCGTATACACCGTAGACGGACAGTACGTAGGCAAGAGCCTCCAGAACCTCAACAAGGGTCTCTACATCCAGAACGGCAAGAAGGTTGTAGTGAAGTAATTTGCAAAAAATAGTTAAGATATAGATTAAATGCGGGTGCAAATGGTCTGACTTTCAATAAAAAGTCGTACCTTTGCACTCGCATTTTGCACAAATAACAATTTAATTTTTTAAGTTCTATGTATTTAGATCAGGCAAAAAAACAAGAGATCTTTGGACAGTACGGAAAGTCTAACACTGATACTGGTTCAGCTGAGAGCCAGATAGCATTGTTCTCATACCGTATTTCCCATTTGACGGAACATCTTAAGAAGAACCGTAAAGATTATACTACCGCACGTTCTTTGACACAGCTGGTAGGAAAGCGCCGCGCATTGCTTAACTATCTGTACGACCGCGACATCAATCGCTACCGTGCAATCATCAAGGCCCTCGGCCTCCGTAAGTAATCCACACAAAGGAAACAAGGTCCCGCGTACTCAAAGAGAACGCGGGATTTTTTTTGTATTTATACTACTTGTCTGAAAAAAAAGTAGTAACTTTGCAGAAGTTTTTTAAGGTATATAAAATGCAAGATATTAGAAACATTGCGATTATCGCCCATGTCGACCATGGAAAGACCACGCTTGTCGACAAGATGATGTTGGCGGGCAAGCTGTTCCGTGACGGCCAGGATAACAGTGGCCAGGTATTGGACTCCAACGACCTGGAACGCGAACGAGGAATAACTATCCTTTCCAAGAACGTTTCAATCAACTGGAAAGGCACAAAAATCAATATTATTGACACCCCGGGTCACTCCGATTTCGGTGGTGAGGTAGAGCGCGTGCTCAACATGGCAGACGGTTGTATTCTGCTTGTTGACGCATTCGAAGGACCGATGCCGCAGACACGCTTCGTGCTGCAGAAGGCGCTTCAGATCGGTCTGAAGCCGATCGTTGTTGTGAACAAGGTTGACAAGCCCAACTGCCGCCCTGAGGAGGTGTACGAAATGGTGTTCGACCTCATGTTCTCGCTCAACGCTACCGAAGACCAGCTCGACTTCCCCGTTGTTTACGGTTCGGCAAAGAACGGCTGGATGGCTGAGGACTACAACGCCCCGACAGACAATATCGACTATCTGCTCGACAAGATCGTAGAAGTGATACCTGCACCGAAGGTGCTTGAGGGTACGCCGCAGATGCTCATCACATCGCTCGACTACTCAAGCTACACCGGTCGTATCGCCGTAGGACGTGTTCACCGCGGCACGCTCAAGGAAGGCATGAACATAACCATCTCTCACCGCGACGGCACTCAGGAGAAGACACGCATCAAGGAAATACACGTGTTCGAGGGTATGGGACAGAAGAAGGTAGACGAGGTTCACTCTGGCGACATCTGCGCCATCGTAGGTTTGGAGCGCTTCGAGATCGGCGACACCATCTGCGACTTCGAGAACCCTGAGCCGCTGCCTCCTATCGCTATCGACGAGCCTACCATGAGTATGCTCTTCACCATCAACGACTCGCCGTTCTTCGGTAAGGAAGGCAAGTTCGTTACATCACGCCACATCAACGACCGCTTGCAGAAGGAGCTTGAGAAGAACCTTGCGCTGCGCGTGCGTCCGTTCGAGGACTCAACCGACAAGTGGATCGTAAGCGGACGCGGTGTGCTCCACCTCTCTGTGCTCATCGAGACAATGCGTCGCGAGGGCTACGAGCTTCAGGTAGGTCAGCCGCAGGTAATCTACAAGGAGATCGACGGTGTGAAGTGCGAGCCTATCGAGGAACTTACTATCAACGTGCCCGAGGAGTTCTCGAGCAAGATGATTGATATGGTGACACGCCGCAAGGGCGAGATGACATCAATGCAGACCCTCGGCGACCGCGTCGACATCGAGTTCGACATACCGTCGCGCGGCATCATCGGTCTGCGCACCAACGTGCTCACAGCGAGCCAGGGCGAGGCTATCATGGCCCACCGCTTCAAGGAGTACCAGCCGTACAAGGGCGAGATTACACGCCGTATGAACGGTTCGATGATTGCGCTCGAGACCGGCACAGCCTATGCTTACTCTATCGACAAGCTGCAGGATCGCGGCAAGTTCTTCATCGATCCGGGTGAGGAAGTGTACGCAGGTCAGGTGGTAGGCGAGCACGTTCACGACAACGACCTCGTCATCAACGTTACGAAGGCAAAGCAGCTCACCAACGTTCGTGCCAGCGGTTCTGACGAGAAGGCGCGCGTGATACCGAAGGTGGTGATGAGTCTTGAGGAGTGCCTCGAGTACATCAAGGGCGACGAGCTCGTGGAGGTTACTCCGAAGAGCATGCGTATGCGCAAGATTATCCTCGATCATCTCAGCCGCAAGCGCAGCAACAAAGACTAATTTCTTGTATCGAAATATATACAACGACGGGTGTTCCAAGACTGTGAAGTCATGGGACACCTTTTTTCGTATCAAATGCTTGCTTTTATGGAATTAATTTATTACATTTGCAGCATGGGAATAGAAAAGATACGAAAAGTCATATATACTGACGAATTCATGGATTACTACTGGTCTCTCGATGCCAAATTGAGAGAGAAGTATTCGTATATAGTGAACATAATAGAAACTCAGAAGGTAGTGAATGAGAAGTTTGTAAAGAAACTTGTCGGAACTCCTTATTATGAGGCGCGTGTGTCGTTTGGTTCAAACGAGTATCGTTCGGTTATATTCACTATTGACAAAGAGAGTTTTGTTGAGTGTACCCGTTTGTTGTTTGTAACGGGATTCTTGAAAAAGAGCACAAAAGACTATAAAAAAGAGATAGGTAAGGCAGATAGGATAATTAAAGAGTTGGAGGATTGATTATGATAAAGATTAATGAAGAGAAGTTGGCACGACTTCACACCGCAGATGAAATATTGGAAAAGGAATACGGCGCACCAGGCACCCCTTCGCGCGATGCTTTCGAGGCGCGCGCCAAGGCATGGTATTACGCCGAGTTGCTGAAAGAAGAGCGCAAGCGCCAGAAGCTTACGCAGCAGCAGCTTGCCGACAAGATTGGCAAGAAGCGCGAGTATATATCTACCATAGAGCGTGGCAACAGCGACATGCAGATGTCTACGTTCCTGCAGATAGCCTCTGCGTTAGGACTGCGTTTCTCGCTCGTGGTGGGCTGATGGCAAATTAATGTGCGGGTGGGCTGACGGCAAGTTTGTTAAACCACGCGCCCGAACACAATAATAACGGCTGTTCGGCGTTTATTATTCAGAAGTGAAAACGTAAACGAACAGGAAAGAAATGAATAAAAGAACTATATTGTTGGGTCTTGCCGCAGGCGTACTGCCGGCAATGTCGCAACCGAAGGTCGGCACCGTATCCGTGCTGCCTCGTGTGGGTGTGGCGCTCGCCAATCTGCCTGGCGACAAAATGTATATAGCCGGTGGAGTCGGCGACAACATGACTTACTCGGCACGCTACAAGGCAGGCCTGATGGCAGGTGTGGATGTCGACTGGCAATTCATGCCAAACCTCTCTGCCACTATCGGTGCGCAGTACGTGCAGCAAGGCGCCAAGTACGGCAACAACGGCTACAAGGTGCAGGTGACGGAAGGCGTGTACAAAGGCACTGGCTACAGCGACTGGAGTACGCAGCTCCATTACATCAACGTGCCCCTGATGCTCAACGCCTACCTCGGCACGGGCTTCGCCGTTAAAGCCGGTGTGCAGATAGGCTTCCCGCTCTCGGGCAAGATGAAGTACACCGAGCAGCAGTACACGATGACGAAAGACGACGTGAAGTACGAGAAGCCCGAACACGTGAAGTACAACCTGAACTCAACGCTTACAAAAGTGACATTTGCTATTCCCGTCGGAGTGAGCTACGAGTTCTCTAACGTCATCCTCGACGCGCGCTACAACATCGGACTCACACAGTTCCAGAACATTGACGGCTTCGAGTCGTCGAAGAACAGCGTGTTTGCGTTCAGCGTTGCCTATCGTTTGGAACTATAAAAACCTGCTACGTCGCCAAAACCAGAACATCAACCGAACAACAATGGAAAAGAAGATAATAGTCTGCTGCGCCATCATCGTAGCAGGAACATACATACTCTCGCGCTCGTGGTCGATGACCATCGGCGTGGCTCTGCTGCTCTACGCCCTCGATGCCTACCTCACGGCTTGGGTGAAGAAGAAGGACGAGCAGTATTACGGAAAAAAGAAAAAGGAAGAAGATGGAGAAACTCATTAAACTATATACCGAATGGAGTGGGGCGGAACCCGTCAGCACCGAGCAGCTCGCCGGAGCCGGCAGCAACCGCCAGTATTACCGCTTCACCTCAGAGGACGACTCTACCGTCATCGGAGTCGTAGGCACCAGTCGCGACGAGAACCACGCCTTCGTTTATCTCGCCGAGCACTTCGAGCAGCGCCAGCTGCCCGTGCCGCACATACTCGCACAGAGCGCCGACGGACTGCGCTATCTGCAGACCGACCTCGGCTCAACCTCGCTCTTCGACGCCATACGCGGCGGACGCGAGGCAGGCGGCAGATACAACCAGCACGAGAAGCAGCTGCTGAAAGCCACCATACGTCAGTTGCCGAACATACAGATACGCGGAGCGCGCGGACTCGACTGGCAGAACTGCTATCCGCAGCCCGAGTTCGACGAGGACAGCGTGCTCTTCGACCTCAACTACTTCAAGTATTGCTTCCTGAAGCCTTCGGGTCTCGACTTCCACGAACTGAAGCTCGAGGCTAACTTCCGCCTCTTCGCCAAGGACCTCACCGCCGAGAACATCGACTCGTTCCTCTACCGCGACTTCCAGGCGCGCAACGTGATGCTCGACGCCGATGGCAATCCGCATTTCATCGACTTCCAGGGCGGCAGACGCGGTCCGTTCTACTACGACCTCGCCTCGTTCCTCTGGCAGGCGTCGGCACGCTACAGCGACAAGCTGCGCCGCGAACTCGTAGCCGAATACTACGACGCGCTGAAGCAGTATACCGAGGTGCCGTCGCTGCGCCACTTCGTCCATCGTCTGAGCCTCTTCGTGCTCTTCCGCACGTTGCAGGTGCTCGGCGCATACGGCTTCCGCGGCTACTTCGAGCGCAAGAAGCACTTCCTCGACTCCATTCCGCCCGCTATGGACAACCTCCGCGCGCTGCTTAAGCTGGGCGAGCAGGTGTTCCCCTATCCGTACATGATGGACATGCTGCGCCGACTCACCGAGATGCCGCGCTACGCTCACATCGAGGAGCCGGCTGTGTCGCGCGCCGACGGCTACAAGACCACCGACAAGAACGTCTACGAGGCTCATCCGCAGGACGGACCAGCTACGTTCTCCAAGTACGACGGCAAGGGTCCGCTGCGCGTGCGCGTCTTCAGCTTCTCCTACCGCAAGGGCATACCAGCCGACGAGTCGGGCAACGGCGGCGGATACGTGTTCGACTGTCGCTCTACGCACAACCCCGGACGCTATGAGCCGTACAAGAAACTCACCGGACTCGACGAGCCCGTGATACGATTCCTCGAGGACGACGGCGAGATACTCACCTTCCTCGACAGCGTATACAAGCTCGCCGACGCACACGTGCAGCGATACATCGACCGCGGCTTCACCGACCTGATGTTCTCCTTCGGTTGCACCGGCGGACAGCATCGCAGCGTCTACTCGGCGCAGCATCTCGCTGAGCATCTGCACGAGAAGTTCGGAATAGAAGTGCACGTCTGCCACAGAGAGCAAGGCATAGAGCAGACACTTCTGTAGAATTTATAGCGCATTCGTTTTGCTGTTTGGCGGATTTTGAGTAATTTTGTAGGCAACATATTTATAACGACATCTATGATGCAAGCAATGATTTTCGCGGCAGGAATGGGCACTCGCCTTAAACCGCTCACCGACACTATGCCAAAGGCGTTGGTGAGGGTAGGTGGTGAGCCGCTCATAAAGCACGTAATACAAAATCTCTCTGAGGCTGGCGTTGACCGCATTGTTGTCAACGTGCACCACTTTGCGCAGCAGATAATCGACTATCTTATAGAAAACGACAACTTCGGGCTCGATATACGCATCTCCGACGAATCAGCCGGACTGCTCGAGACTGGCGGTGGCATAAAGCATGCCGCGCAGCTCTTCGCCCCCGACGCTCCGATACTCATACATAACGTGGATATCCTGAGCAACGTAGACCTGCGACGCTTCTATCAGCGCGCCGGTGGTCTGCTCAAGGCTGATGCTTCAACTCCGACTTCTGCTGACGCTCCCGACGCGTTGCTCCTCGTGAGTGAGCGCAAGACGCAGCGCTATCTGCTCTTCGACGACACGATGCGCCTCGTCGGTTGGACCAATATCGCCACGGGCGAAGTGAAGAGTCCGTACCCCGACCTCGACCCTAAGGCTTGTCGCATGTACGCTTTCGCCGGCATCCACGCCCTCTCGCCCCGTATGCTGCCTTTGATGCAGCAGTTCCCCGACCGCTTCAGCATCATCGACTTCTACCTGCAGACCTGCGCCACCCATCGCATCGAAGGCTTCGCCAAAGACGACCTCCTGCTGATGGATATCGGCAAGCTCGACACGCTGGCACAAGCAGAGGAGTTCCTGTTAAAAGTAAAAAGCCCCTCCCAACCCTCCCCGTCGGGGAGGGCTTGAGAATCACAGGGCTTAGTTCGGCCTATCCCCCAAGGGCTTAGGAAGGCTTAAGAAGGCTTAGTTCGGCTTAAACGCTGCCTACCTTCGGCTTAACCGCCGCCTAAAGATAAAAAAGAAACATCGAATACAAACAATAAAACCAACCAAAGTAATGCAACAGAAGATAATAATTCTTGATTTCGGTTCGCAGACCACGCAGCTCATTGGCCGCCGTGTGCGCGAGCTTGATACCTTCTGCGAGATTATGCCCTACAACAAGTTCCCGAAGGACGACCCCTCTGTCATCGGTGTCATCCTCAGCGGAAGCCCCTTCTCGGTTCACGACAAGGAGGCGTTCAAGGTAGACCTTAGCCAGTTCGTAGGACGCATCCCGGTGCTTGGCATCTGCTACGGCGCACAGTACATCTCTTACGCCGGCGGCGGAAAGGTGGAGGCAGCCGACTCTCGCGAGTACGGACGTGCCAACCTCGAGCACTTCGACGCCGAGAACCCTTTGTTCAAAGGCTTCGTGCAGAACTCGCAGGTATGGATGAGCCACGGCGACACCATCACCGCTATCCCAGAAGACTATAAGTGCATCGCTTCTACAGCCAACGTGAAGTATGCCGCTTACGCTTCTACAAAGCAGCCGGTATGGGCAGTGCAGTTCCACCCAGAGGTGTTCCACTCGCTGCAGGGCACACAGCTCCTGAAGAACTTCGTGGTAGACATCTGCGGAAGCCGTCAGGACTGGAGCGCCGACTCGTTCGTAGAGACAACCGTAGCTGAGCTCAAGGCGCAGCTCGGCGACGACAAGGTGATCCTCGGACTCTCGGGCGGTGTCGACTCAAGCGTAGCAGCCGTACTCCTCAACAAGGCTATCGGCAGCAACCTCACATGTATCTTTGTCGACCACGGTATGCTCCGCAAGAACGAGTTCCGCGACGTAATGGAAGACTACAAGTGCCTCGGTCTTAACGTTATCGGCGTAGATGCAAGCGAGAAGTTCTTCTCAGACCTCGCAGGCGTTACCGACCCCGAGCAGAAGCGCAAGATCATCGGTCGCGACTTCGTTGAGGTGTTCAACGCTGAGGCTAAGAAGCAGACCGGCGCAAAGTGGCTCGCTCAGGGCACAATCTACCCCGACCGCATCGAGTCGCTCAACATCACAGGCAAGGTAATCAAGAGCCACCACAACGTAGGTGGTCTGCCTAAGGAGATGAACCTCAAGCTCTGCGAGCCGCTCAAGTGGCTCTTTAAGGACGAGGTTCGCCGCGTAGGTCGCTCAATGGGCATGCCCGAGCACCTCATCACACGCCATCCGTTCCCAGGACCGGGCTTGGCTGTGCGCATCCTTGGCGACATCACTCCCGAGAAGGTACGCATCCTCCAGGATGCCGACGACATCTATATCCGCGGTCTGCGCGAGTACAAGACAAAACTCTCTGGCGATGACGCACGCCGCGTACTTGCTGCCGGCGTTCCTGCCGACATGCACGACGGCGAGATAGAGGTTTCGCTCTACGACCAGATTTGGCAGGCAGGCACAGTGCTCCTCTCTACCGTACGCTCAGTAGGCGTAATGGGCGACGAGCGCACATACGAGCACCCCGTTGCTCTCCGTGCCGTTACCTCTACCGACGCTATGACAGCCGACTGGGCTCACCTGCCTTACGACTTCATGGCTAAGGTGTCTAACGAGATCATCAACAAGGTGCGCGGCGTCAACCGCGTATGCTACGACATCTCGTCTAAGCCACCATCAACAATCGAGTGGGAATAAAATTATAACTGGAAGATAGGCTGGAAGATTTCGCTTTTTTAAGCAAATCTTCCAGCCTTTATTGTGCTATAAATGTGAAAGTTGCAGCACTGCTGGAAGATATGGCAGTTTTTTTACTAACACAAAAAAACAAGGGCAATCTTTTAAGATAAATATTGAAGAATATCATAGAAAAGTAGTATCTTTGTACCCGAATTGAAGAACTCAATGATTTGAGCATTCGGAAATTTACATCAAGAACGCAGCAATGCGTGCCAACCGAGCTTTAGGAATAGAGCATTCCAAAGAGCCACGGTGGCGAGCGAAAGCAGATGTGGGCATACGCCAAAAAAACTCATTATAGCTCAGAGACTGTAGATTTCCTTATGTGTCCTATTATAGGCATATAGGGATTTTTTTATGTTCCTCCAGCAAGTGTTGTTACTTGTCGTTAGGCCCACATGGTAATTGCCACTATATTGTCTAACAATTAAATAACAACAAAAATGGAACAATTAGGAAAATCAAGATGGGAAGGAATTGTACCAGCACCTGGAGCAATTCATAAAACGTTTAGAGTTCGTGTTGACAATTCAAGGTGCTACAAGAACATACTTCTTCATATCCCTCATTCATCATTTTCATTCCCATCGGGTTCGAATCATTCCTTTAACGATTTGGATAATGAGGAGAAGCTCCTTATCGATTATTATACAGACGAATTGTTTGTGCCTCAAAAAGAAACAGAGCACATAGGTACTATTGTATTCCCGTATTGCCGCCTGTTTTGTGATGTAGAACGACTGATAAATGACCCATTAGAAAAGGATGGCCTTGGCATTAGCTATGTCAGAGAGGTTCCCACAGGGAGATATTCCTCTACTTTTCGCTCCTTCAGTTCAAAGGAAGAAGCATTTATTCAGTATGTGGATTATCATTCAGCAGTCACCAAAAAACTCTTTGCCATGGGAAAAAATACTCTATTAATTGACTGCCATAGCTTCTCTAATATCCCTAACCTCTTGAACTCAAACCCACCGGACATTGACATCTGCATCGGATATAATGATGATGCTACGTGCCCAGACAATGTGGTCATCGGTAACATTGTCCATCATTTCGAATCTCTTGGCTACAAGGTAGGTATTAACAAACCTTTCTCCAACAGCAAAACTTTTTCTGTGCCAATGAAGTATCATTCAGTCATGATAGAAGTCAACAAAAGGCTCTATATGAACGAGTTTACCCTAGAAAAGACAGAAGGTTTTTACAAACTACAACAAGAAATAAGAGCACTCTATAATATCTTATTGAAACCATAGAGGTAATTTATAGCAATTTAACCCAAATCGGTCATTAGAAAATGACAAGAAACTTTTTCTAATGACCGATTTGGGATAAAAGATATTATCGCCAGTCGGTTCTTAAAACCCATCATGCACATTTTTTGATTGAGAGACAAAAAAAGCGCCCAACGAATTGGACGCTTCTGTAGAACAGTATAACTGTCTCCTATACCAATGCAACCTCTCTGATATCGAAGCAGCCCTCACCCATACCTGTTTCAAAATCCGGAGTTTTATCACGTTCATTGAACTCTACATCGGCGAAATAGTGTTCATGAAAGAAGTCGATTAGCTTTTCTTTCTGGTCTGATACAGCGATGGTGGTAGAAATTAAACGATGCATCATGTTGTCCGTACAGATACGCTTAAGTATGAAAAGGCTCTTTCTTGCCTTCTCAATGTTAGATCTATTTTCTTTTGCTGCTCTAATCATGGCTTTGCGAGCAGTTTCAAAAGAACAGTTCACAGCCATCATTTCTTCTTCTGTAAGATTTTTAATCATAATCCTTGATAATTTATGTTATATATTATAAATAGAATGACAATGGGAAGTTTACGTTCATTATGCTAAACTCCTTTTTATGAGAGAAATTTAACGACTCCTTTTACTCCTCATAACATTTACGCGACTCTTCAATACGATCGATAGCGTTCATAGGGTCAGCTCTTGAGCGCAAGTCTTACAATTCTTTGCTTAGGTCACTGCACAGTCTGCAAACGCTTATGAACTTCTTTCTTAGCGCTTCGCCTTTGATGAGCCATCCGCTAATGTGAGACGTGTTCTTACCGCTGACGATGAACGTATCCTCGTCAAAAGTCAGTGGCGTAGCATCCTTGTAGTGTGACGCCTTTGGGTTATACGCTCTGATCTTGTCGGTTATCGCATCCTTGACTTCAGGCTTGTTCGGTAACCAGGCTTGTTCGGTAACTTGAAGTTCTACTTCAGATTGGCGATAAGCGTCTCTAACGGCACTTCGTCTACGCCTTCCTTGTCTTTCAGCAACTCCTCTCTTATTTCTTTCAGGGCTTTCATACGAGAATCGAAACCGTCTTTAGCGATATGTCCGTATTCGCCGCAATGAAAGCATTGATAGCTGATGCTTCCGATGCCCGACATCGGACTGCCTGCGAACGAATAGACGTAGGCTGTGTGTCCGCACTTCTCGCACTTGTGCATGAAACGCTCGTTTCCGCGTTGCCATAGTGTAAGCATCACACCGATGAAAATCGGGTTCCGCGTACCGAACACGCTAAGCGGTATGGTAGCATAGAACCATTCCTTGCGCTTGCAGATCTCCTCACGATGCTCATAAAAGAGTTTTATATTCTCTCTGTACAAAGGCCATTTGCTTTCCCTCTTGCCCATTTGCAAGCTGACGAGTACGCTCTCAAGCGAACAAGCCTCATACTGCTCGGCATACTTGTGATAGTGTCTGTTGATGGCAGCAAACTTGCTGAGTCTATGGCACGCCTGGTCGATGCTCGTGTCGGCGACATTGCCCAATTCGTCTGCCAGTTTGCATGTGTCCGTTTCTGACCGTCCTAAGCCAATCCTGCAAAGTACGGCGTTGTTGCCTTCGCTATTCTTTATCGGTGCCCCCTCGGTGGTATCCCAAAAGTCGAGAAACGCTCCCAACGTAGCATCCTTCAGACTACAGCAATTTGCCGTTCCGCTACTCACTCTTACGCTTGCCAAGAGCATCTTGCTGTCTTTGCGTATCTCAGCCCTGTGTTTCCATAGAAAGTAAGCGTTCTTGAAGAATATTTCCGATTCCTCGTTGCTGAAAACGTGTCCTGTTTTCTTGTTATCTTCTATCTTCTGCTCCGTGCTCTTCTTGTGAGCAAGCAAAGACGTTCCGTCCATCAGCTTCATGTAGCCGATGTTATCTATAATTTCCAACATGTCGTTTCTCCTTTGTTAGGCTCTAATAATCAAGTGAATAGGGAGTCTTTAGGCAAACGTCAGACGCTTGCCTAAGAGGTGAATGTTCTTCGAGTCGAGTAAGGCGTAGTCGACAGGAGGTTCGGTGCCCTGCACGAGGCACTCGCGGCAGATCATCAGAATCTTGCCGAGGTTGTTTTCGCCGACGAACACGCCGATGTTGTTCACCTTGCAAGTCTCCTTGATAACCAGACGCTCCAGCGCCGCTTTCTTTATATTCGGGTTCTCAGCCTTAGCCCGTGCGACAACCTCCTTCTCCAACTCGTTTCTGCGGTCGGTCAGCGCTTTGTTGCTGCAGCCCCAAACCTCCTTGGTGTCGCAGCGTTCCTTGGTGGAGTTCTCGATGATGACAGCGTCCTGCGGAATCTGCGTGAGCTTGTTGGCGAACTCAGCATTGCCGTTGCACTTCTGCCAAACCACGTAGAGCATCCACTGAATGCGGAAGTCGGCGAAGTCCTGACGCATGTGGCTCTTGTGCTTTGTCTTGATGAATCGCTTGGCGGCATAGCCGCTTGTCTGTCGGTGCATCTCCTCCTGGATAGCCAGGTGCTTCTCCGACGAATCGGAGAACTCGCCGCAGAGATACAGCGTTTCGCTGTCACGCCATGTAGCCCCTCCGAATTCGAAGGGATAGCCACCTGCCATGTTGGTGAGACGGACGTCCACACCGTCCGCGATGTCGCTCGCTTTGGCGAATGAGCAGCAGTGAATCTGCGTGGCGTCGTAACGCTCCACACGTCCGAGAGAGTTGATAAGGTTGTTTACTGTTGAGCGGTCTGAACCGCATGATGTGGATGATAATGTGTTCATAATCAGAATTTTATTAGAATTGAACTAATCGCATTGATAGACCCACCGTTATTCTGAACCGGTTGGTGCCGACATTAAAGTCAGACTCGTAATGCATGTAATAAAAATAGGTTGTTTTGTAATGTACGGACACGACAAAAGAGGCATATCGACCGATAAAGCCAATACACCGATCTGGTTCATCATATTGATGACGAACAGAGACGAATGTTACTTAACTGAATGTGATTTCTTGTTTTCATAAATGATTTTGTTTAAAAGTTAATACTTTTCATGTCGATGCTCCACCGTGGCTGTTCTGCTCGGTTGGCTTCACCTTTTACTAAAGGCTACTCTTGACATTTTCGGCTGCAAAGTTAATACGACTTTCTGAGAAAGACGAATGTTTTTTGCTGATTCTATGTCTTTAGCCTTTTATTTAACATTATTTATTGATGTATTACCACTAACTTATGCTTTAAGCGGTTATCATTGATTAATGATTTCGTCCGTAAAGGTAAGACAAATTACTCACGTTGGCGATTTCCTTATACGTATAACATAATATCCTTTTCTCTCCAATTAACGTACAAAAAAAATGTGACATAAATGCTTTAATATCTGATATTTTTATTAACTTTGTCTTATTAACTTATCTTTAAAACTTAAATCAATCCAAAATGGTAGAAGAAAACAAACCTTCATTGGATAAACAAACTGTAAAAGCGTTGATTGAGGAATGTGGGTATATGGTATGCCACACCGAAACAGAACGCGGACGTGAAGAAGAAAAACAATCTTATTCTGATTTGAATCTCTCTGCAGTCAGCACTAATTATCTTGAAGGTCGTGAGATTATACAATTGTGGAAGCACCAATACCTTGCTGTTAAGGCAGCCAAGGAGGGCAAAAACGTATGTGTTACTACGTCAACAAGTTCTGGTAAATCAGAAATATTCATTCTGTCTGCTCTGGAGTTGCTTGCAAAAGACCCGAATGCAAAGGTGTTGGCGGTATACCCAATGAAAGCCTTGAATCGACAGCAGGTGCGCCGTTGGCAAAAAGCATATGGTGAAGACAAGATTGGTAAGATCGATGGTGATACGAAGATGGATGATAGACTACACATCCTTCAGACCAAACGTGTTGTCATTATGACTCCCGATGTTATACATGCGTGGTTGCTTGACAATTTAAATGAGACGATATTCGGTAACGGAGATATTATTAAAGATTTTATTCGTAATATATCTTTGGTGGTGATAGATGAACTTCATCTCTACAAGGGAATGTTCGGTACCAATTCGGCTTATCTCTTCAGACGCTTGAACAATGTCCGCAGTCTCTTGCGCGGTACACACGATATTGCGCAATATATCACAGCATCAGCTACATTGCCGAATGCATGTGAGCACTCTTTCAATATCACAGGAGCAAAGAATTTTGTAGAGATAGGAATGGATTTGGATGGATCTCCAATGTATGAAAAGACTTTCTTTTTCGTTGAGGTTGCCGACACAAAGCAAAATCCAAGTGTTTCCAGACTCGTTGAAGCATTTGCTGAAAAAGAGAACACAAGGAGTATAACCTTTGTTGAAAGCAGACAGAAGACGGGGTCCATGGCTAATAATATTTTGGGCGTTCGTGGTAAAGATGGTAAGGATGACAAAAGTGAAATCTATGGCTATCGCTCTGGCTATGAGGTTGCCTCTGCTGACATTATTGATAATGCATTGGAGAATGGTAAATTCAAGGGCGTTATCAGTACAAGTGCTTTGGAGATAGGTATTGATATAGAGGGACTCAATGTTTGTATCATCGCAGACATGCCTCACGACAAGAACAGCTATCAGCAGCGCATAGGTAGAGTGGGACGTTACAATTGCGGTAAAAGTTATGTGATTATCGTTAAAGACAACAATTCGTTGCCGTCAAAGCTTCTTTTTGAAGAGTTTGGTTGTGACATAGACAAGGTGTTGCCTAACTATGAGCCGGCATTATACCTTGAAGATCCGACTATCCAGAATGTTCAGGCTCTGACTCATGTTGGCGACCATGATTATTGTGAGTATAAACAGTGGAAGGATTGTATCAAAAGGCATCAGACCTTTGCTGGCAAGGAATTGTTCCCGCAGTCGTTCGGAGAGCTTTGTGAAAAAGTTCTCAATGGACAAACTCCCCGTGAATATGATGAGATTGCTGTCTGTGTTGATAATCCTCAGCGTGCATATACTTTGAGACATTTTGGCAAGCAGTTCACAATTGAAGCTGTGAAAGGCGAAGAGGAATTTATACCTAAGGGCGAACATATTAGCCGTGAGCAGATAGTTACAGAGGGTTATCCTCAAGCTATTCGTTTTACCTATAAGAATGGTGAACAAATTCGTGAAGAGATACATCGCGTTTTAAATGCAGAGTATAAGATTATTGCTAAAAAGAACAAAGAGCGCTATACGACGTCATCTCTTCATCGTGGTTATGTGATTCCGAACTTTGACGAGAGCCAACGATTCGGCTCTATGGAATTTGGTGATTGTGTTGCATTCAACCTAAAGTTGCAAGAGCATCAGACGGTATATGGTTATAATAAGAAAGTTTTTGATAAGAGTGAATATAATCAATATGATGATCCGTATTTCTTGCCTACTCTCAAAACAACGGGTACTGTAATCATACACCCTGCCTTTAATGAGAAGTCTGTAAATGTTAGTAATATAGCTGACATTATGTTCGAGACATTCCTACGTTTGAGGGCTTTCGATAGAAGCGATATCAGTCACAAAGGTGGCAGATTATATAGTGACTATGAGCATGAGAACCTTCATGTAGGAGATCGTTTTGTGGTTCTTTATGATACGAACGAACTAAACATAACCAAGAAACTCCTCGACGAGCAATTGCTTAAGGAACTTATGGGTTATATCAAAAAATACCTGGATATAATAGTCGCTACGGTTTGTCCCAACATGAACGATGCTACACGTCAGGCGTTAATCTCATTGTGTGACTCTGTGCTCAACCATGATGCTAAGACAGATTTTGTATCTGTTGGTAGCAAAAAAACTATAAAGGCAGGAAGTGTGGTTTTGTATCGTCAGCCAAATGGTGAAGAGGGTGAAGATAATGGTGTTGAATGCATATATTTTGGTGAAGGAAATATAGAAGGAACTTGTAATTTGTGCATATTAAAAGATGGTGTAATGAAATCCTTGCTTAATATTTCTCTTGAATGCATAGAAGCAACTTCTGAAACAATTTTTGAATAAGTATGATTGAAATCATCAATTGTCGTAGTGGCAAAAAAAGTTTTAAAGACAGTCGCAATCCTTACATCGATCGCTCAGAATTTGCCAAAATAGAGCGGTTGCGTCCTGATAGCGTCTTTTTTCAGTTGTGGAGAAATGAGGATTCTGATGGATTCTATCTCTTTGACGAGGAAAAAGGCCGCTATGTCATGACTGGCTCTGACACAGCCTCCCCTAGAGATTCCAAAGAGTTCTCCCAAATAAAGTTCTACTCAGAAGAGACGAGGTCTTTTGTCGCATATTGTAAGAACGGGTCTTTTTGTAAGAACGGGTCTTTTTATTTGTTTTTTGAAGATGGGAAAAATGGATTAAGAGATGAACAATTCATTGGAGAAGAACATTATGGTAAACGTCCTGTTCAGAAAAATGGAGAATGGAGCTTCTATGATTGTGAAAATCGTGAATGGGTTAAACACTTCAGCTTTAAAGGTCATAAAAATGAACTTCTCAGATGGTTGTGTGGAAATCATTTTGAAACTAAATTTAAAACTAAATTTGGGACTCATCGTTCTGTTACCAAATATAAAGAAGATGATGAATTTATCAAAATACCGGGCTACTTCAGTGAAGTCGATGAGTGTCCTGCCGATTTTATAATCGGCAAGACCAACTCTTTTGACAATTCTCGTCCATACTCGCTCATTCGTAATGGTCGAGTAGTAGGTACATATGTCAGTAAACCATTGTATGACGCCGAACATGAATGTTTCATAGCAAAAAGAGAAACTCAATGGTACATTATTCGTAAAAAAGAATATTGTAAAGTGGAGGAGGTTACGAACGTTCGTTGGCAAACAAGCGAATTTGAGTTCTTTGGCAATTTTATTCTTAATAAGTCTCCCGAAAAAGGATGGTTGATATTTGATGCCAAGACTGGATGTTGGGTCTGTCAAGACTGGCGTAACATTAGGATAGACAAGGTAACAGATACACCGAGTTTGATTGTTGACACGGAGAATCTTATAGATTATCGTGTTGGCATAGATGGCATCCAAAAACATATTGATGATTGTCTTGCGTATTACTCAAAACTGTTAGAGAAGAAATGCTGTAATAGCGTCGGTGTATCTTCTAAATCGATTGAATCCCTGGAGTCTATCCAGAAACAATCTGCCTCTTGTGACGAGGATGAGTTCATAGAACAAGGCATGGTGGTGAAGACTACCAAACCAAGCTCCAATGTTTTTTATGATTTTGAATGTGAAAACAAGATGCCGAAAGTCATCAAGTTTATAGTGTTTCCTCGAAAAGGCATTAAAGGAAGAAAGGAATTCTATTCTGATTTGCAAAGCAAGGATATAACTATTGATGACTTCATTTGTTGGGTATTTGAAGAGGACAACGCAATAGTTATTACAAAGAAGAAATCGTCGCTTCTAAATCGTTATACTTGCGTTTTCAGAAAGGTATACGATGCGGATGAATATCTCATGGTTGATACGGGGGAACGCCCTAATGGATTCAAGGTGTTTAATGCTTGTGATGTGGACGAGTATACGCTGATTGAAGAAATTGACAAATGGCTTGAAGCACGAAATAAAGGTAAGAAAACTACCAATGTTGCTAAGAAGGCAATTGCTTCTGTGATTATGGCTGCAACTATTTCTCAAGAAACTCTACCTCAGACCGTGGAGGATGAGCTGGCTTCGGATATCACAGCGTTCGCTGAAGAAAGAGTTGTTGACGAGCCTATTTCTATTTGTACTGAGGAGAAGAACATCGATGACGGAAACTGTGAAGTTGGTGAAGTGAATCTCTTGGGCACGAAGTTGGCTATAGGAGACACTGCTACCATTAAATCTTTGTTCGGCAGAAAGAGTTATCGCATATTGGACAATGCTATGATTATACTTGTGGATGAAGAAAATCTGATAGGTATTGATTATAGAAGATATTCTATGCGTCATTACAATATAGTTGGTGAAGGCAAAGATTTCCGTTTCCCACAGGATTTCAACAAGAACAATTCGGTCATTCGTGATAATGTGTATCCTATTTACCTTTTCAAACCATGCAATGACGAGGAATGTGAGTTTGTAGATCATGTTGTTTGTCGCGGTTATTCCATGCTTAAGCAATGTAAGAGAACAAACCAAGATGTAAAACAGCGAGAAATAATAAACTTCGAGTTGGAGTCGATGTGTTACGAAAACGATTGGTTTAATGGATAGATAAAACTTTCCTATATTGGAGACTATAATAGAGGCAGGTAGCATTTCCCATATAATGGAAAAACTACCTGCCTCAATTTGGGGGTCATAGTTTACAAGTTGACTTTTATAGTGGCCAAACATGAGTTATAACCTGTGACGCAAATCCTCGACCGGCGCCCTAATATCTCTATCAATCTCAAGAATGTGCCGACAGGTAGTTGCTACAAGAGCGGCAAGCTCAAGATGTCAATCGGGTTGGAACTGATTATTGATGGCGATATCGTCAACGTGCCGATCACCAAGATAGACCAGAAGATGCTTTACACGGCTGTTCTCGTGGCTGCTTTGGAAGGAAAGCGCTTGAAACGCAGCGACTTCACAACAGATGTAGCTTTAAAGTCAGACTTCTTAAAGCGTGTCTTTAGAGGTCTGTCTTTGGAACGTACTTTCACTGAATGGGTGTCTATGGTGAATCTGCATGGGGATGCTGCAAGAATCAACGATGCGAAGTCGAAGATGAACAAGGATATCTGGAACTGTCTTCCGCGCAAGCATCGCAACGCTTACTATTACGTGTGTCTTGTCACCGAATCGCCAAGGACGAAAGATACGCGCTATAAGATTCGTGCGAGCAGCAATCGTATTTCCATTGCCGGTTTCATATCGAACAGGATTATAGCTTGAACCCTATCGTTGTCCTTGCATCTCCCTTGTCCAGCAATTCCGCCTTGCAGTATCTGTCGAGATCTTCGAGAGTGGTCTCTTTGCCGTACAGCACGTAGTCGATAGACTGCTTTCGGGCTATGTTCTCTATCTGTCCTCCTGAGAAGTCGTAGCGCTTTGCCAGTGTCAGAGCGTCGCTCTCGCTTATACGCTTGAGCATGGTCCGCCATATCTTCGCCTTGACATCAGTTTCTGGATTCTTGAACTGCACCTTGAAAAGGAATCGTCTATCGAAAGCGCTGTCGAGGTTGTATGTCAGGTTGGTTGTGGCTATAAGTATGCCGTCCAGATTATCCATTTCTTGCAGGATGATGTTCTGCGTAGAGTTCTCCATCTTCTCAACTGTAGGGTTTGATCCGCCGATGTTCGTGCGCTTGTTGAAGATGGCGTCAGCCTCGTTGAAGAACAGAATGGGCATCACGTCCGAGTTCTTGCACAACTTTCTGTATTGGGTGAAGATGGCTTTTACGTTCTTTTCGGTTTCGCCAACGAACTTGTTTCTAAGGCCGGCTATGTCAATCTGCATGATGTCGCGTCCTGTCTGTCGGGCTATCTGTAGTACGGTTTCTGTCTTGCCGGTGCCAGGTGCTCCGTAGAAGAGGCAGGTGAGTCCTTTGCGCATACCTTCCTCTTCGAGGCGTTGCTGAATGTCTTGCAGATTATTCTGCGAGAGCATATCAGTGAGATTTGCAATCTGGTCTCCTTCCGTAGAGTTGTAGAAAAGCGACTTCTCCTTTATCTCCGTGAAAGCCTTCAACGACTTGTTGTTACGCAGAGTAGACAGACACTGAGATCTGCTGGGTATGTATTCAGACAGAAGCTCCGACTTGGCTTTATGCGTAAGAACGTATAGCTCTGTGTTGGCTATGCCGTCCTCGCACTTCTGCTCTATCAGACCAGCTTTCATCAGCGTATGCGTTCCGTTCTTGAGCGCGCGTCGCATACAGTTGCACTCCCAATCGTCAGGATAGATTTCGTCGATGGTTAGCAAGGTAAGTCCTTCGTTTTCGGAGTCGGCATACTGCGCATAATCCAAGGCAATCTGGAGAAACAGTGTCTTTTCATGAATGTCCTTGTACCGCTGCAGTTCTTGGCATAATGCAAGATGCTGATTCGCCTCAACGAGCTGCATCATCCAGGTCTCGTCGTTCTCACGGTTGAAGTCTTGCCTGCCTATGTTGCTCATGTGTCTTTCGAGTTTGTCCATAAACTCCTGCTCGTTGCTAACTTCCAGCTTTTCCGGCACGAAAGGCTTGTTGTGGCGTAGAGCCGTTACTACGCCATGCTCCAGTTTGAAACCTTCCCAGTAAGAGTCCCGTTCATGGGCTGCACCTTTTATCAGCCAGCGTTTTGTCACGAGTTCTTCTATCTCTTCGCTGTAGCACATCGTGTTGAGGCGGCTTGTACCGAGAAACTCTCCGAAGCCTCCCCAGGAAACGGGCTCGCCCTCTTCTACCATTATAGCGAGCAATACGATTTGGATGTTTGTGAGTTCAAGATGTTCTCTAAGATACGCCATAGGGCGTTTGACGGTAGTCCAGAAATCGTCGGATAGTTCGCTGAGTCTTGCTTGGTCTAACACTCTGTCGAGTGCGGTGATGATAGTGTACTCCTTTGGTTCTACATACACCGGCTCGTATTTGTCGAGATTAAACTCGCTAAAGATGTCCGTTTTTTGTCTCTTTCTATGTGGTCTGTGCGTCTTCATAAAATCTGGTTTTATGCGTTAAACTTTTGCTTGATTATCTATTTCGCCAGCAAAGGTATGACAAACTATCAACGTATACGATTTGCTTATACGTATAACGTTACTATATGTTTGCTCTGTTTTCTTGCCAGCCAACAATTACGCTTATATGGCTGATGAGTTAGGACATAGCGAAATTTGAAGCTTCAGCTAATGACAAACACTTTAAGTGCGAAGCGTTGATACACTCCGCACGACCTGAAAAATCTAAAGAAATGAATGTATGTTTTTTCTATGTAGAAAAATAGGGTGCTTCCAAAAGCACCCTATTTATATTTATATCCCCAGTTTCTCAATCTTGTTGTATATTGTTTTGCGGTCTACGCCGAGCAGACGGGCGGCTTTGGCTTTGTTGCCGTTGGTCTGTTGCAGAGCGGTGATGATGCGTTGGCGCTCCGTGTCCTCGTCGTGCAGTTGCAGGACGTTGTCGGTGCGTATCTGTCCCATCGCCAGCGTCAGTTCGGCGGTGGTGATCTGCGAGCCGCGCGTGAGCAGCACCGCACGCTTCACCACGTTGTTCAGTTCGCGGAGGTTGCCGGGCCATGAGTGTGAGGCGAGCATCTCCGCAGCGCCAGAGTCGAAGCCCTCAACGTTGCGGTTCAGTTCCTCGTTGGCGTGACGGATGAAGAGGTCGGCGAAGAGGAAAAGGTCGCTGCCACGCTCCGAGAGCTTGGGCATGTAGATGGTGAACTCGTTGATGCGATGGTAGAGATCCTCGCGGAAACGACCCTCGCTGACAGCCTCCTCAAGGTTTTCGTTCGTGGCGCAGACAAGTCGGATGTCGATGTCTATCTCCTTTGTTCCGCCGACGGGTCGGATGCGACGCTCCTGCAGCGCACGCAGCAGTTGCACCTGCACTTCGTAGCTCAGGTTGCCCACCTCGTCGAGGAACAGCGTGCCGCCGTTGGCTATCTCGAACGCACCGCGCTTGTCGGCGTCGGCGCCCGTGAATGCTCCCTTCTTATGACCGAAGAACTCGGATGCTGCAACGTCGCGTGGAATCGCTCCGCAGTCGAGTGCGAAGAACGGACGGTCGTGGCGCTGACTGAGGTCGTGAATGCGGTGAGCCACGTACTCCTTGCCGGTGCCCGACGCTCCGAGTATGAGAACGGACATCGGCGTCGGAGCCACCAGCTCTACGTAGCTGTATAGCTGTCGAGAGGCTTCGCTCTTGCCCTCGATGTAGCGAGGAGCGGCTTCCGAGTTTTGAGCTTTGAGTTTTGAATTGTGCGCCGTTGGCGCATTTTGAGTTGTAGAGTTTTGAATTGTTGCATTGCTTTGTTGCGTGTTCTGCATCATCGCATCGTTAATCTTCTGCAGCAGAATGTCGGGCTGCACAGGCTTTGCTATATAGTCGGCAGCGCCCGACTTCATGGCGAGCACCGCGTTCTGCACCTCCGCATAGTTTGTCATCACGATGAACGGCGCATTGATGCTGTGCTCGTGCATCCAAGCCAGCAGTCGGAGACCGTCGTGATCGGGCAGTCGGAGGTCGGAGAGCACGAGGTCTACGCTCTTCATGTCCACGAGCAGCTTCACGGCAGCACCCACCGATGTCGCCTTGTCCACCTCAAATCCCTTTCTGCGCAGCCATGTTTGTAGCATTGTGCCGAAAGCGATGTCGTCTTCTACAATCAGTATATGTCGCATAGTATTTCCTTAAGTTTCTCTATCAGTTGTTTTGTCAATCTTTCGCGTTCTTGTTCGTTAGGGGGTGTAGTTGTTTCCCCAGGGGGTGCACTTGTCTCCGCTCGGCTTTCGCCGCTTGCCAGAGCAAGAAGTGCACCAACCAAGATGTTCTTTTCTTCGCTTTGTGGGTGTTGTTGCTTTGTTGGTGCATCCCCAGGTTGTTGTATTGGTGCACTTGAGACAAGTGCACCCCCTGGGTGTTGTTGCTTTGTTGGTGCACTTGAGACAAGTGCACCCCCTGGGGTTTGCAGTGGTGCAACCCATTGGTTTTTGCCAGGTTCAATCATCTCGAGCAGCGGCATCGCCTTGTGCGCAGCCTTCGCAACGCGCTCAGGGTCAGAACCGTCGCCAATCATCTCTAAGTATTCCTCTATCGACTTGCGTATGTCGCCTATTATCTGCGCTTCCGCTTCGGGGTCGCCGTCGGTGAAGGGTAGGAGAGCGATTTTGAGTTTTGAGTTTTGAGTTTTGAGTTTTGAATTGTTCTCGGCTTCGCCTGCGATTGTGAGTTTTGAATTCTCTAACACCCTTACTGCTATGCCCGTCAGTTGACAGATGGTGGCGGCGAGCGTCTGCACCGAGAACGGCTTGAACAGACAGGCGTCAAAGCCGTCGCTGCGCAGTTGCGGCATGATGCTCTGCTCGTGTGCCGTCATAGCCACGAACTTCGTGCGGTGTACGGACTTGTCGGTTGCAGACGTAGCCGACGATGCGGTGCGTATGCGGTGCATTATCTCGCTGCCGTTCATCTCCGGCATCTCGATGTCGGTGAACACGATGTGTGGATTCTTCTCCACAGCAATACTGATGGCTTCGTCGGCGTGTATGGTCGTCGTGATGTCGAACTGCACGCAGTCGATGCGCCGGAGCATCTCGTTGAGAAGCTGACCCTGCAGGCGGTCGTCGTCTACTATCACCACGGAGATTATGGGTTGAGATGTTGAGGTGTTGTGGTGTTGAGAATTGCTTTTAGGGGGTGCACTTGTCTCAAGTGCACCAACCATGCTGTTATGTTTGCTTTGTTGGTGCAGTTCTTTGCTTTGTTGGTGCACTTCTTGCTCTGGCAAGCGGCGAAAGCCGAGCGGAGACAAGTGCACCCCCTGAGTTTGCTTGCTTTGTTGGTGCAGTTTTTTGCTTTGTTGGTGCACTTCTTTGCTTTGTTGGTGTACTTCTTTGCTTTGTTGGTGCACTTGAGACAAGTGCACCCCCTGAGTATGTTTGCTTTGTGAGTGTATCCCCTGATTAGTGATCACCTTTACCGGCAGACACACTCTGAACGTTGTGCCCTTGCCCTTTGTTGACGCAACATTTATTCTGCCGCCGAGCAGCGTCACAATCTCGCGAGTGATAGTGAGTCCGAGGCCCACGCCCTCCTTGCCTTGAGCGCCGGGCAGACGCGTGAAGGCGTTGAACACACTCTGCAGTTCTTCGGGTGTCATGCCGCAGCCAGTGTCGCTCACGCTCAGTGTCATCCAACCGTTCATAACGGTTATGCCGACACGCACCTCGCCCTCGTCTGTATATTTGATGGCGTTGCTCACGAGGTTGTTCACGATCTGCTTGATGCGGAACGCATCCGAACGGCAGAACATATCCTCCGCAACGTTTATATCTGTAGCCAAGCGCAGCTGTTTAGCCATAGCCAGCGGCTGCATCTGCGCCACACACTCGCTGACGAGCGCAGCCGGCTGGAAGCTCACCTCGTGTAGCTCCGCCTTTCCGCTCTCCAGCTTATGATAGTCGAGCAGCGCCGACACCAGTTGCAGCAGATGATTAGCCGAGCCCGATATGCTCTGCAGGTAGCCCACAGCCTTTGGACGGTCTACATACTCGCTGAGCAGGTCGATGAAACCGGCTATCGACGCCGCCGGCGCCTTTATGTCGTGCGTGATGGTGAGCAGCAGTCGCTCTCGCTGCTGCATGATGCGCTCCGTCTCCGTCTTCGCTTCAAGAATGCGCTGACGGTCGCGGCGCTCGCGCTTTATGTCTCTGAGGATGTACACCACGAGAATTGCCGCCGAGAGAATCGCCAACAGTCCCAGCACCGCAATTCTCACGATCATGGCACGTCGCGAACTGATAGCCTTGCCCACAACACGCTGCAGGGCGTTGTGCTCGTCGCTCTGTATGTCCTCCAGCAGCTGCCATGTGCGCTTCGTCAGCTGAATGCTCACCAGCTGCAGACGGTCGTTTCGTGTACTGATGATGTCCTGCTGGCGGTCGTTGGCGCGTTGCTGCTCGCTATGAATCTCGGCAAGTGCGTTAGCCACCGAGTCGGCGATGTTCAGTCGGTGATGGATGGTGTCGGTAGACGGCTGATGCGTCAGTCGGGTAGTGCTTATGGTGTCGGTGCGCTGTTTGCGGAAGGCGTCGCCAAGGCGTCTGAAGAAGCCGCGTTTCGTCTTCACCACCTCGTACACCGTCTCGTGCTGTTCGTGGCGCTCCTTCGTCTGCGGACTAATCACTATCGAGTCGCGTCCGCTGTGCAGCGCCTCCACCTTATTGTTGTAATAGATGTCGCGGCTGTTGTTTTTCAGTACGTTCATCACGAGCAGCGTGTTCTCGCGTTTCGCTATTAGCAGTGCCATTAGCGTATCCAATCGCTGCTGTTTCAGCGTGTCGTTCAGTAGCGGGCGTAACTTACGTGCGTGCCTTTTCGAACCGCTGAGTGCGCGGTCGAAGCGTTCCCATTTGCTTGCGTCGCCGAGCAGCACGCTGCGTTCGGCATTGGCGGTCTCGAGCATCGAAAACACGAGCGAGTCGACAATGTCGCGGCGTGCCATAAAGCGCTCCGAGGCGTGGTTTACCGCCGACAACGAACGCGTGTTGTCGTATACCATCCATGTGGCAGACAGCAACACGATGGCGAGCAAAGCGTAGCCTACAAGTATTTTTATTCTGGTGCTGAACATATATGCTTCAAAATTCTTATCCTTATATTCTGTATAACGCAGAATCTTGGCTTTTATTTTATAAAACATTCGTTGGTGGTAGAAAACAAAAAGTCTGCACCATTCTTGTTCGTACAAGAACGATGCAGACTGAAAGGAATTAGTGTGTTGTTATTTATGTCTGAAACCCTTACCTTCTCTTAAACCACAGCCGGAGCCTCTGTGCCAGTTGTATCTGTAGATGTAGAGTCCATGAGCATCACGCTTGAGAAGAGGTGTGCTGTAGAGTCAACCGAGTCGGTTGAGTCGCTGAGCATTGCCACTTCTTCAGGAGTTGCCTGCTGTTCTGCCGGCTCACCCTCTGCCGGAGCGCCTACTGTGTCGACTGTGTCAACAACGGTTGAGTCGACCGGCATGTTCAAACCAAGCTCTGCCTTAGAGCTACCTGCAAATACGTTGCTTACTGATACCATTACGAAAGCTGCGAAAGCTGCAAATACTAACTTCTTCATATTCTTAAATTTTTAATTGTTAATTATAATGTTTATCTGTAGAACTCCGTCTTGAACTGATGTTTGTTCGTTGCGTCGTTCACTTAATAGAATGCAATCTGCGTGCCAGAATATGAAGTGTTTTGCGTAAATACTTGATAGTCAGCGTGAATAAAATTTTTTAGTGCTTTGGCATAGACTAAAAAGTTGTGGAGAAGTGTGGAACAAGTGTAGAATAGTTCCACACTTTTGTGTGGACAGAAGTCATTGTTAGTGTGTAGAAAAGTCATCGTCAACCGAACGGAATCTGATCGGATGGCGAACGGAATCTGATCGGATGGCGAACGGAATCTGATCGGACGGCGAACGGAATCCGATCGGACGGCGTTCGGTTGACGATGAAAGAGTA